>ERZ894236.922-NODE-922-length-26722-cov-71.4321_pt1 | contig 26722 bp, 28 predicted proteins | sample MGYA00380297_ERZ894236 | MGnify/ENA primary metagenome ERZ894236 (study PRJEB32331, sample SAMN06328420) | human gut metagenome | biome: human gut microbiome; feature: stool | host: Homo sapiens | collected 2014-08-04 ... | reverse complement strand
ATGTCAACTGTTTTTATGAAAAAAGGGAAAAATATGGTTAGACACCCTTCATTAAGAATCTAACCATAATATTGCAAAGCGTTAACTAAATGACATTGGCGTGTGAACTGTAACATAAAGAATGCTAAAAAAGGCTCTTATTTCAAAAACCTATTTACTTTTTGAAATAAAGAGCTTATAATTTGGTATATATTTCAAAAAAGAGGTGATTTTAATGAACCGATCAGGTGAATGGGTAAATAACCTAACAGGAAATGCACAATATAAATCGTTTAAGCCTGCAGCGTTACCACCAGACCCTGTCTTAGAAATAGGCAGTGATATGGTAAAAAAACTAGTAGAAGCGAATCGAGAACTGGTGAAATTGGACACAGCTTCAAAACTGATACCAAACGTTGAACTATTTATTTCTATGTACGTTCGAAAAGAAGCCTTGATTTCTTCCCAGATTGAAGGAACACAGTGTACCTTGGATGATGTGCTAGATCCAGAGCTAGACAATACAGCGAATCTGGATGTTATCGATGTCATCAATTATGTGGATGCATGTTCCTATGCATTGGAGAGAATTAAGAAATTACCTTTGTGCGGACGATTATTTAGAGAAATACACGAGAAATTGTTATCGGGTGTTCGTGGACAGGAAAAAAATCCAGGGGAATTCAGAAGATCCCAAAACTGGATTGGAGCTGCGAATTGCTCCTTATCGGAAGCCAGGTATATTCCACCGAATGTAGAAGATATGAATCAGGCAATGTCAGAACTGGAAAAGTATATGAACGAAGGGGATGATTATGATCCGCTGATCCGGATTGCATTGATTCATTATCAATTTGAAACAATCCATCCTTTTTTGGACGGAAATGGCCGCGTTGGGAGAATGATGATTTTATTATATTTGATGGAACAAGGATTGTTGGACAAGCCAGTCATATATATTTCTTATTTTCTGAAGAAAAATCAGATTGAGTATTATGACAGGATTTCAGAAGTAAGACGAAGCGGTAATTATGAACAATGGGTAACGTTCTTTTTAGAAGCAGTATCAGCGGCAGCGAAAGACTCCTTGATAACAATTGAAGCACTGTCAAAACTTCATGAGAAAAATCTTGGAATATTACCAAAAACAACTCGTAAAAAAGATAATGTGAGAGCACTTTTTGATTATATCGAACAGTACCCAATCATTGATATCAAAAAAACAGCGAGTGCTTTGGAGTTAAGTTATAATACGGTGTCAAATGCGGTAAATAAATTAGTGGAGATTGGAATTTTAAAAGAAACAACCAATGCTTCCAGAAACCGAGTATTTGCATATGAAGAGTATTTAAAAATCTTAAGAAAAGATACTTGAGTTTTAAAAAGAAAAGTCATAGCCTCCGATACTGGAGAACTATGACTTATGGGCTCAAATTCAGATTACTTAGCCCGCTATGCGCCCTTCATTTGAGCCAAATCTCCCACAAAGTGGAACGCACAGCTGGCGGAAAGCAATTTTCGAACACGCCCTGGTCATCGGCTCAACTATGTGGTGTGATTGTCAGCGTCGCTTCTTCTCTTTTTCCAGCACTCTTTTTGCAATCATAATAAAATTTAATTTAAAATTGTCTTCCGTATCATTGACATCCAGGCCGGTTTTTTCTTTCACTCTGTATAATGCATTCCGGACTTCATCCTCACTGATGTGTAATGCCGCAGCGACAGCAGGAACCTGTTCCTTACACTTATAGTATTTTCCAAGAATCGTCTGTTCCTCATCGGTCAACTGCAGTAAAATGGTACTGATTAAAGACTGTCCGTGAGCCAGAACCATGGCATTAATTGCGCTGTATATCTCCATTCCGATAAAATCCAGAACACGGCGTTCTTTTTTGAATTTTTCTCCGGCATTAACGGCTCGCAGGCTGTTTTGGTATGTGCGCTCAATGCCGGTCAAACCGTTTTCTAAAGTGCCGATGCCGATACGGATAAAGACGTCTGGCAGGCTCTTCTTTAAAAGTTCCAGAGCTTTATCACATACCATGGTGCTGGCATTTAATAATTCTTCCTTTGTGTGTGCCGCCAAAAAGAGTGCGGTTCCCTTATCGCATGTAATGAACTGCGGGGAATCAATGGACTTATTTAAAGGACCATATGCAACAATTGGGGTTAACAGTTCCATTAATGCATGCTTATCTTCGTAGGCGACAATCATGTCAGAGGGATAGAGAAACGACATCGCAAGAAAGTAGTCCTTGTTAACATCAATGCCGAATTTTTTTCCGACAGATTCCATGAAAGCAATGTCCTCATAGAAATGAATTGTAATATCATTAAAGTATGAGGAAAATGTAATATTGGTATCATTTTTGTTCATAAAGCATATCCTCCTTTAAATTGTGAGAAAATACTAAAATATGGTAAAGTAAAACTGAACCTAAATGGGAAAACCTTATAATATATCTTCACATTGAAAAAGTCAAGAGAAAATAGGAAGTTTATTAAAAACAACAAATTATTAATTATAAATTTGTTCTAAATAACAAAGAAAACGGATTGCATTTTATAAAAAATATCATTATAATAAATTTTTTACTCTACTTAAACAAAAGGATAGGGGGAAGGAATTATGGCGAAGGTGAGCGACTTATTACGTCTTCCGGCATTTAGGGGAATCCATGTATTGTCTGGGGAAAATGGACTCCAAAGGAAGGTAGAGCACGTGACTGTCATGGAAGTGCCGGATATTAAACGATGGCTGAAAGGAAATGACTTTCTGATTACAAGCTTTTACTCTGTACGCAAAAGCGAGGAAGCACAGTGCCGGCTGATTGAGGATTTGGCAGATACGTGCTGCTGTGTTGCTGTCAAAACAGGGCAATATGTTAATGGTATTTCAGAAAGAGTAAAAGAGACCGCGGACAGATGCAGCCTTCCTCTGCTTGAAATTCCCTTTAAAACGCCATATATTGATTTGCTGATGAATGTAATGAACCTGATTTTTGAAGAGGAAAACACCTCATCTATCCTGGAAAAATATGTAAAGGATATTATCTATGAAAACTATACTGATGAAATTCTTATGGCAGAGAGAGGACGCCTCTTTGGCTTTGAAGCAGATGAGGACTATTTTTCAGCAGTTAATATCTGCTTCAGGAAAAAATACATACCTTCGGAACAGGAAAAGAAAGCAATCCGTTTTTTATGCCAAACCTTACAGCGCTACCTGCTGGACAGCGGTTCAATCCAAGGATGTCCCATGATCCGTCTGGAGAAGGGCTTCTTATTACTGGTGGAGGCGAAGGAAGCAGAAAGGCTGGAGCAGTATCTGGAAAATAATCTGGATGAGGATTATTTAAAAAAATTATGGAAGGTAGAGGATAAGGGGATTGTGTGCGGCGTTGGTCCTGTAAAAAAAGGCTTAAAAGGAATCCGGGATTCTTACATCCTGTCGTTTAAGGCAATGAAGGTGGGGTATACCCTTTCCAGAAACCAGTTTCTGTATTTTTATAAGAAGCTGGAACCATACTGTGAGTTGGAAAAGATATTGGTTTCGCCGTCCGAACATGTATTTACCAGTGTCTTAGGGGCTGTCAAAAATCAGGAGCTGCTGGATACATTGGTTATGTATTACGAGTGCGGGGCCAACATGGAACGTGTATCAGACCGGATGTATACCCACAAAAATACGGTGAAATACAGGCTGAACCGGCTTCAGGAACTGACGGGACTTGACCTTAGAAATCCCGATGATAATTTCAGACTATATTTGGCGGTGCTGGCGTTGAAGATGAATTTTAAAATAAGTTTTTGACAAAAATGAATAAAACAGAGTGGTTTGATAGCATGCGGCATAGTGTGTATTGTCTATGCCGTTTTTCGATGCTTTTGTTTATTTGGACAAATTATACAGAAAAACCTTGACTCCCAGGATATAGAAACAGGATTCTAACGCAATTATAATGAATATATCAAAGCGAGGGAGGTGTTTCAATGGAGCATTGTATTGCTGACATCCGGTATTGTGAAAAGCTGTTTGACAGTTTCTATGATATAGGCAGTACGGAAAATGGCGGAGTCACAAGGTTGGGCTATACGGAGCAGGAAGACAGGATGCATGCTATGCTCGCAAAGCTGGGGAGAGAACTGCAGTGCCAGGTTGAAGAGGATGAGGTAGGGAATACATATGTGATGAACAGTCAGGACTCGGATTATTATTTGATTGGCTCACATCTGGATTCCGTAATTGAAGGCGGAAGGTATGACGGGGTGGCGGGAATCATTGCAGGGCTTATGGTTATGAAATGGGCCAAAGAAGAAGGAATGAAAGTGCCGATCCGGGTGGGTGCGTTCCGGTGTGAGGAGTCCAGTAATTTTGGCTGCTGCACCATAGGAAGCGGGCTTATCACGAGGGAGATATACAAGCAGGATATCGGGGGGCTGGTTTCCAAAGAAGGGGAAACGCTGGAAGCGATCTTTTGCAGACGGAAGCTGAACCTGCATCCGGCAAAAATCACGGGGATACGCCAATATCTGGAACTGCACATTGAGCAGGGGAAGGTTCTGGAAGAATCCGGGACGACCGTTGGAATTGTTCAGACCATAGCCGGGCCGAGACGGTTTAAGATGTATCTGAGGGGAATGGCAGAGCATTCCGGTGCGACACCTATGTGTATGCGCAATGATGCAATGTGCGCAGCCGCGGAAATCATACTGGAATTAGAGCGGATCGGCAATAAGGAAGCAGTATACCAGTCAGTTGCTACGGTAGGAGTGGTGAATAATCATCCCAACGTGCTGAACGTAATTCCCGGCGAGGTGGAGCTGGGGGTTGATATACGCGGAATTGAAAGCGCCAGTCTTGACCGAATCGAGAAAAGCATGCGGGAGGTGGCGAGACGAATTTGTGAGAAACGTGGAATTGAATATCTGGAGGAAAAGACCAGCGACATTCCCCCTGTTGATATGAGCTCTGAGGTACAGACCGGTTTGGAGCAGGCCGCCAGGCGGCTGGGAATCGGCAGCAGGAAGATTATAAGCGGGGCAGGTCATGATGCCATGTCTTTCGCGGGTATCTGTGATACTGGGATGGTGTTCATCCCCTGTATGAAAGGGGTATCTCATAACCGGGCGGAATTTGCGTCTATCTTTCATATTTGCGATGGGGCAAGGGTAATCTATGAATACCTGAAAGGGGGAGCAGCATGATTCTGATAAAAGACGGCCGTGTAATTGATCCGAAATCAGGTATGGATGAGCCCCTGGATATTATTATCCGTGACGGGATCATTGCGGGCATGGGAAAATTCCAGAAGAGTGATGATTATGACACTGTGATTGACGCAAGAGGAAAGGTTGTTGCTCCAGGACTGATTGATGCCCATGTTCATTTCCGCGATCCGGGTTTTACCTATAAAGAAGACTTGGAAAGCGGAGCCCGTGCTGCGGCAGCGGGAGGATATACTACCGTAGTCTGTATGGCGAATACCAATCCGGTGGTTGACTGCAAAGAGGTCCTTTGGGATTTAAGAAAGAGAGCGGCGTCCCTGCCAATCCGGGTGCTCAATGCGGCGGCGGTAACAGTTGGGCTAAAAAGCCAGAGACTGACAGATATGGAAGCGCTTAAGCAGGCTGGAGCAGTGGGCTTTACGGATGATGGAATACCAATCAAAAATGTACAGCTGGTTCTGGAGGCCATGAGGAAGTCGAAACAGCTTGGAGTGCCTTTAAGCTTCCATGAAGAGGACCCGGATCTGGTGGGAAGCCCCGGCATTAACGCAGGGAAGATTGCGCAGGCGATGGGAGTTGAGGGAGCTTCCTCCCTGGCTGAGGAGACATTGATTGCGAGGGACTGTCTTCTGGCCCTTAAGACAGGGGCTATCATCAATATTCAGCACATAAGCAGCAAGGTATCTGTAGAGCTGATTCGGATGATGAAAGGACTGGGAGCAAGGGTATATGCGGAAGTGACCCCGCAGCATTTTTCTCTTAACGAAGAGGCTGTTCTGGAAAAAGGAACCCTGGCAAAGGTGAACCCGCCTTTGAGAACCGAGGAGGATCGATACGCCTTGATTCAAGGCTTAAAGGACGATGTGATTGGATTACCTATCTTGTCAGGAAAGGTCATATGACTCTGCCGCACCTGCTGGAGAAGATGACGGTGAAACCAGCAGAGCTGTACCAGCTGGACGGTGGAAGCTTAAAAGTTGGAGCCAGGGCAGACTTAATTGTGTTTGATGAACGGGAAAAATGGGTGGCAGAACGGTTTCATTCAAAATCAGAAAATTCCCCATTTATTGGAGCTGAGCTGGTTGGAAAGATAAAATATACCATATGCAGCGGACAGGTGGTGTATATGGATGAGGAGGAAAACCATGAATCATAAATTAATTGGAGGTATCTTTGCGGTACTGTATCTTTTGTGTGTGATACCATTCCCCTTTACAAAGGGGGCGCCGGTATACTTATTTGGGTGGCTGCCTTCATCACTGGCATACTGGTGGATATTAATGGTTGTGAACCTGCTGTTTGTTTTATGGGTTTGTAAATGCTTTGTAGATTCCAATAAAAGGAAGGGGGAAGAGGAAGAATGAATACAGGACAAATCAGTCTTGGAATCATACTGGCTTATCTGTGTTTCATGCTGGCTATTACCGTCTTAAATGGCAGAAAGAAAAAACAGAAGAATGCGGAGGGGTTCTTTCTTGCTAACCGCGGCGTCAGCTCCGTGCTTCTTCCACTGACCATGATTGCGGCCATGCAGAGCACATTCGCTTTTTTAGGAGCGCCGGGAATGTACTATACACATGGAATATCTTATATTTCCATTGTTTTAAGTCAGGTATGGGTTGCCCTCATGGTAGTTTATTTTGGAAACAAGATTCGTAAACTGGCAAACAAAAATGGCTACATGTCTCTGGGAGATTATCTGCAGGACCGGTTTGACAGTAAGTATTTAAAGGTGCTGGCATCCTGCATCTCCGTTCTTATGACCATGGTGTTTTTAGCTATGCAATATGTGGGAAATGCCAGAGCAATGAATATAGTGAGCGGGGATGCGATTTCCTACCCGGCGGCTATTCTGATATCGGTAGTCTTTTCTCTGCTATATGTACTGATTGGAGGAGCAGGTGGTGTGGTATTGCTGGATGCCGTGCAGGCAGTGATCCTCCTGGTGGGAATTGTAGTAGCTGCATGGATTGCCATTGCGCCTGTGGGAGGTATACAGGCTCTATTCACCCAGATCATTGACAAGATGCCGGAATTGCTTTCAAGGCCGGGGCCACAGGGAACATATACGGATAAATACTGGATTATGCAGTTTATTGTACTGCCTTTTGGAATCTGGTTCTGCCCTCATATATGGATGAAATCTTTGATGGCAAAGGATGAAGACGCTTTGGCAAAATCAGCCATCAGTATTCCGGTATCCCAGATACTGATTTATGGCTTTGCCACTCTGTTCATCGGCCTTGCAGGACATTTGCTGTTACAGCCCCAACAGGTGGGGGCGGCTGATAATGTTCTGCCTCTGCTTATGACTACCCGATCCAAATGGTTTATTGCAGCCCTGGTTATGGCAGCGGCCATAGCAGCCGGTATTTCCACCATCAATGCCATGCTGCTGGTATCTTCCCAGATTGTTTCCCAGGATTTGATTCTGATTAACGGAAAGGGCAGGATATCAGAAAAGAAAAATATGATTTTATCCAGAACGATTGTATTCACCATTGCGGCAATCTGTGGAATTATGGCGCTTAACCCGCCGGAGACCCTGGTTCAGATTGTTCAGGACGTAGCGTATACAGGATTGGCTCAGCTGGCGCCGGCATTCCTGCTTGGTATGTACTGGAAAGGCTGTACAAAAACAGGAGCTGCCTGTGGTATGACGGCTGGAATCGCAATTCTGTTCGGAACAAGAATCATGAATGTAGCGCCTCTTGGATGGCCGGGATTCATGTGGGGATTTTTCACCAATATCCTGCTGACGGTTTTAGTTTCACTAATGACGAGGCAAAAAAAACTTTGCGTTGAATAAGGAGGACAAGATGTCGGAGATTTTACATAATGAAAGGATTTCAAAGGATTTTTATTTGATGAAAGTAAAGGCTGAAAATACGGCTGCCATGGGGCAGTTCTATATGCTCCGGGCATGGGGAGAATATCCGCTGCTCTCCAGACCAATCAGCGTGTTCGATGCGGATGGACAGACTGTCAGCTTCCTCTATAAGGTAGTGGGAAAAGGCACGGAGATTTTTGCAACGCTTAAGCCTGGTGATGAAATTACTCTGGATGGGCCTCATGGAAACGGATTTCCGGAAGCAAAAGGAACGGTTGCCCTTGTAGGCGGCGGCGTGGGAATTGCACCACTGTATCTTACTGCAAAGAAACTGAAAGAGTTAAATCCCGATACAATCGTGGATATCTATCTTGGATTCAGTGATGAGGCTCTTCTGGTTGACCTCTATGAGAAGGTGGCGGATAAGGTTACTGTAAATATAGGAGGATTTGTCACGGATGATATTGACCCTCTGAAATATGACTGCATCATGACCTGCGGACCGGAAATTATGATGAAGGTTCTGTGTAAGAAATGCAAATCCCTTGGGGTTCAGGCGCCGGTTTATGTATCCATGGAAAACCGTATGGCCTGTGGAATTGGAGCATGTCTGGTGTGTACTTGCAAGACTTCCGCCGGTAATAAGAGAGCGTGCAAAGATGGTCCGGTCATGTTGGGAAGTGAGGTGTTTGGAAATGAGTAAGAGATTAGAAGTGAACTATGCAGGCGTGCATTTTAAGAATCCGGTTGCGCTGGCATCCGGCACCTGTGGATTCGGAAAAGAGATGAGTGAATATTTTGATATTCAGAGATTGGGAGGACTCTGTTCCAAAGGGCTGACATTACATCCGAGAGGCGGCAACGATGGGATCCGTGTCTGGGAGACGCCAAGTGGTGTAATGAACAGCGTAGGGCTTGAAAATCCGGGAGTAAAACATTTCATCGAATGTGATGCCAAGCGGATGAACGCACTTGATTTAGTTAACATAGTAAACCTTGGGGGACATTCTATGGAAGACTACTTAGAGGCAGTGGAACTGCTGAACGGATGTGAGTTGGATCTTCTCGAACTGAATATCTCCTGTCCTAATGTAAAGGCCGGAGGGATGAATTTTGGGGTGAAGACAGAGCTGGCCCGCCAGGTGGTCCGGGAAATCCGGAAGGTATGTAAACATAAGCTTGTAATCAAGCTTTCACCTAACGCAGAGGATATCGTGGCACTGGCCAGGGCCTGTGAGGAAGAGGGCGCGGACGGCGTATCTCTTACCAACACGTTTCTTGCGATGGCGATTGATATCAAACGGGGCAAGCCTGTGTTTGACAATGTGTATGCCGGGCTTTCCGGTCCTGCAATCAAGCCTATCGCCCTGCGCATGGTACACCAGGTTGCACATGCTGTTAAGATTCCGGTTATGGGAATCGGTGGTATTGCAACATGGCAGGATGCAATCGAATTTATTATGGCGGGAGCGACAACACTTCAGGTAGGGGCAGCTTCTTTCATGAATCCATCCATATCCATGGAGATCATAGATGGAATGGAAGATTATCTTGAAAAGAATCGTATTTCCAATATTTCAGAAATCAGAGGGATTCTGTGACAGGGAGGGAGAACAAAATGTCAAAAGAGACAGAGTATCGTATCGAACATGATTCTATTGGTGAAAAGCAGATACCAAAGGACGCGTATTATGGGGTGCAGACCCTTCGCGCTGCAGAGAATTTTTTCATCACCGGTCTGAAGATGCATCCGGAGTTTATCAATAGCTTTGCCCAAATCAAAAAGGCGGCGGCCATCACTAATTTTGAGGTGGGGAGACTGGACAAAAAGCGTGCTGACGCCATTGTGCAGGCATGTGATGAAATCATGTCGGGCAAGCTGCATGATGAGTTTATTGTTGACCCCATCCAGGGCGGCGCTGGAACTTCCCTCAATATGAATGCCAATGAGGTGATTGCCAACCGGGCTATCGAAATTCTGGGAGGGGAAAAGGGCGATTATTCCGTGGTGAATCCAAATGATCATGTAAATTATGGGCAGTCCACCAATGATGTGTTCCCCTCCTGTGGAAAGCTTACCACACTGAAGCTGCTTTACAAGGCTCAGGCAGAGCTGGAACGGCTGTACCATGCGCTGATGGAAAAGTCGGAAGAATTTAACCATGTCATTAAGATGGGACGGACTCAGCTCCAGGATGCGGTTCCCATCCGGCTGGGACAGGAGTTCCATGCCTATGCTACAGCCATACGCAGGGATATTAACCGCTTTGACAGGGCCAAGGAGGAGATGAGGCATCTGAATCTGGGCGGGACTGCCATTGGGACCGGATTAAATGCGGATGTAAAGTATTTACAGCGGGTTGTTAAGAATATTTCTTTGATTTCCGGTTTGGAGCTGATTCAGGCATATGACTTAATTGACGCAACCCAGAATCTGGACGGTTATGTAGCCTGTTCAGGAATCGCCAAGTCTTGCGCGGTGAATTTATCTAAGATGTGCAATGATTTAAGGCTTATGTCGTCAGGCCCCAGAACCGGGCTGGGAGAAATTAACCTGCCTGCAAAGCAGAACGGCTCCTCCATTATGCCAGGGAAGGTCAATCCGGTCATTCCGGAGGTGGTGAACCAGGTAGCGTTCCATGTCATTGGCAATGACATGACCGTAGCCATGGCAGCAGAGGCGGGGCAGCTGGAGCTGAACGCATTTGAACCGATCATTTTTTATAAATTGTTCCAGTCGGTTGAGACCATTGCCTGTGCGGTACATACGCTGGTTGACAACTGTATCTCCGGAATTACGGCAAATGAACAGCATTGCAAAGATATGGTGGAAAACAGTGTGGGAATCATCACGGCAATCTGTCCTTATGTGGGTTATGAAAAGGCTGCCAATGTGGCAAAGGAGGCCATTCGGACAGGCAAGTCCGTAAGGGAACTGGTAATCAGGGACAAGCTTCTGACAAAGGAGCAGCTGGACATTATACTGAACCCTGTTTCCATGACGGAACCGGGAATTTCAGGGATTGAAGCGATGAATAAGATGGGAGGGCTTTAAGATGGATTACAGGCTGGAGCATGATTCCATGGGAGAGATTGAAGTTCCGTCCGACCGGTACTGGGGCGCTCAGACACAGCGAAGCTTCCAGAATTTTAAGATAGGTATTGAAAAAATCCCAATGGAGGTCATACGGGCATTCGCAATTCTTAAAAAATCCGCGGCTGTTGCCAATAACCGGCTGGGAAAACTGGATGAACAGCGCCTGAAATCGATCAGCCAGGTATGTGACGAGATTCTGTCCGGGAAACTGGACGATCATTTCCCTCTGTCTGTCTGGCAGACAGGAAGCGGCACCCAATCCAACATGAATGTGAATGAGGTGATTGCTAACCGGGGCAATGAGATTGCAGGTGAGAAGCTTTTACATCCCAACGATCATGTAAACATGTCCCAGAGCTCCAATGACACATTTCCAACAGCTATGCATATAGCGGCGGTAATGGAGGTTCAGGAAAAGCTGCTGCCCTCCATCGATCAGCTTATCAGGACTTTCCTGCGTCTGGAGAAGGAAAATGAAGGGATTATAAAGAGTGGGAGGACCCATCTGCAGGATGCGACTCCCATACAGTTTTCACAGGAGATAAGCGGCTGGAGGAGCATGCTGGAAAAAAACAGAGAAATGGTGGTTTCTTCTCTGACAGGATTAAAGGAGCTTGCCTTAGGAGGCACAGCCGTAGGGACTGGCTTAAATGCCCCTAAAGGATTTGACACGGCGGCGGCAGCGGCAGTGTCTGAGCTGACCGGAATTGATTTTAGGACTGCGGATAATAAGTTCCATTCCCTGACCAGCAAGGACGCGACCGTATTTGCCCACGGCGCGTTAAAGGCCCTGGCGGCCAATATGATGAAAATTGCCAATGATGTGCGCTGGCTGTCCAGCGGGCCACGGTGCGGACTGGGGGAGATTCAGATACCTGAAAATGAGCCAGGCAGTTCCATTATGCCTGGTAAGGTAAATCCCACCCAATGTGAGTCCGTTACTATGGTAGCAGTGCAGGTCATGGGCAATGACTGCGCCATCGGTTTTGCGGCCTCCCAGGGAAATTTTGAACTGAATGTATTCATGCCTGTAATCATTTATAATTTTTTACAGTCCGTGCGTCTGCTGTCTGATTCCCTGCGTTCCTTTGAGCTGCATTGTGCCAGAGGAATCAAGGCAAACCGCAGGAAAATGAATGAGAACCTTAACCGTTCCCTTATGCTGGTGACAGCATTAGCCCCCTATATAGGCTATGATCACGCGGCGCAGACAGCTAAGAAGGCTTATAAAGAGGATATTTCTTTAAAGGAAGCATGTATTTCCCTGGGCTTTCTGACAGGGGAGGAGTTTGACAGGGTATTTCATCCGGAGCAGATGGTTTCATCACAATAGCAGATGATTATACCATGTGGAGGAATACGACATACCAGAAGGGAGAAAAAGATGGACATTAATCAGGAATCATTGAATCTTCACTATAAGCTTCAGGGCAAGATCGAGGTGATATCCCGGAAAAAGATAGAGACAAAGGAAGACTTATCCCTGTTATACACACCGGGAGTTGCACAACCGTGCCGGGAGATTGCCGCAGACTATAATAAGTCCTTTGAGCTTACCAGAAGAAATAACCTGGTAGCTGTCATTACAGATGGAAGCGCAGTCCTGGGACTGGGAGATATCGGTCCGGCGGCAGGCATGCCGGTGATGGAGGGAAAATGCGCTCTGTTTAAGGAGTTTGCTGATGTAGATGCATTTCCCATCTGTATTAATTCAAAGGATGTAGATACCATTGTGCAGACCATTTATCTGATTTCACAGAGCTTTGGCGGAATCAATCTTGAAGATATAGCCGCGCCCAGATGCTTTGAAGTAGAAAAGCGGTTAAAGGAATTGTGTGATATTCCGGTGTTCCATGATGATCAGCATGGAACAGCCATTGTGGTTGCCGCTGCTATGCTGAATGCCCTGAAAATAACCGGGAAGGAAATGGGGCAGATGCGGATTGTGGTTAATGGAGCCGGCGCAGCAGGCATTGCGATTGGAAAGCTGTTAATCAGTATGGGATTCGGCAATATCATCATGTGCGATATCAACGGGATTATCTGCGAGGGGGATGCGGGACTGAATCCGGGGCAGGAGGAGATTTCTCATGTAAGTAACAGGAATAAGGAGCATGGAAGCCTGGCAGATGCAATGAAAGGGGCGGATGCATTTGTAGGCGTTTCGCGACCCGGCCTGGTAACAAAGGAAATGGTAGGTACTATGAATAAGGGAATCGTCTTTGCTATGGCTAATCCTGTGCCGGAAATCATGCCGGAGGAGGCGCTAAAGGGAGGCGCGGCAGTGGTAGGCACCGGTCGCTCGGATTTTCCGAACCAGATTAACAATGTGCTTGTATTTCCGGGAATTTTCAAAGGCGCGCTGTCTGTCAGAGCAAGGGAGATTACAGAGGCGATGAAGCGTGAGGCTGCTTATGCAATCGCAAAAATGATACCGGAGGAAGAGTTGAGAGCTGATTATATCATTCCCTCGCCCCTTAACAGGCAGGTGGCAGATGTGGTGGCCAGGGCCGTGGCGGAAACAGCGAAGAGGGAAGGAATAGCAAGGGTCAATGGATAATGGGGAAATTTGCCGATAGTTCAACTTCCTAAAGGCGAATTTAAGACCAGCGTAGTCCTTGAGAATGTGCACTATGGTGACAATGGTCATGCGATGGTATGGGCGGAAACGATTTATAACAAGAGCGGTGCTGGAAACGGCCCACGCATTGAGGTAGCATGGGGCCCAGCAGGGCGGTGGCGGCCAGGGACAGCTTCCTGGACCTGATCTTGGTGGCGGCCCATTTGCCGTAGGCCTTGGAGCCGCCGGCCATGGAGATGACGAACACCAGGGCACCCAGCATGCACACGAAGAAGAATAGTCGGTCAGACCGTCCGGTGGACAATAGCACCGTCCACCATGGTCAGGCACACGGACACGCCGCGGATCCGGTCCATGGGCGTCTCAAACACATTTTCATCCAGCACGGCAATGTCCGCCAGCTTGCCGGCTTCCAGGGTGCCCAGCTGCTCCTCACAGCCCAGATTGTACTGTCCGCCCCAGGTCCATGCCTTTAAAAGCTCTGCCACGGTCAGGGTGTTCTCCTTGTTGAAGGGTTCACCGCCCTCGGGGAACTGTCCGCCCACTGCGTGGTAGATGGACTCAGGAATATTGTCATAGAGCAGGGGAAGGTCCGTGCCGCAGGAGAGCACCACGCCGCTGTCCGCCATTTTCCGGCGGTTCCAGTAGTTTCTGCCGCGGTCCATGCCGATCTTTTTCCGGATCATGGACAGCTTGCCCTCGCGGTCTGAGGTGGACATGATCTGGGGGTAAACCTCCGCCACAATGCCCAGCCTGCCCATGCGCTCCAAGTCAGCGGGATCCGAGCACTCCAGGTCTGTGATGGCCTGGCGGATCTTCACTTTGCCGTCCGGGCCCTTCCGGCACTGATCAAATATGTCGATGGTCTTGCCGATGGCGCCGTCGCCCTGGGCGTGGAGGGAGAAACGGAAGCCTTCCCGGTCGGCTGCCAGGGCGTCTCTTTTCAAACCCTCCCAGTCAATGTCCTTGGCACAGCAGGTGTCCGCGCAGAGATAGGGGGCCTTCATCTCGCCCTCCAGCTGGCTGATGGAGCCGTCCGTCATCTGATTGTAGCCGGAGAACCGGACAAAGCTGCCGGTGAAGGCTTCCCGCATCTGTTTTCCGTATTCCAGGTTCATGGAAGCGCCCACGGGCTGGCTCATGAAGTGCACCCGGGCGGTCAGGGCCTGCTCCTGCTCCAATTTCTTAAGCTCTTCTGTAAATCCGTAGAAATCGTCAAATCCCATCTCCTTCACAGAGGTGATGCCTCTGGCGTTCATCATGGACAGATAATTCTTAAATTCCGTCACAGAGAAATCCTTCTGGTCCAGTATATACCGCAGCAGCCGCCAGCAGCTCTCAGACCAGCAGGTATCCGGCGTAAACCGGTACTCCCTGAGGGCGGCGCTGTTCATATAGCAGCTTTCCCCGCCCTCCATAAAGAGGATTACGGGAACCTCACCGAACTCCCTGTCCAGGCGCTCTGTGGTCAGCTCCTTTAAACCGGGCAGTACATTTCTGGCCAGAACCGTGGCCCCGGCTTCCAGGGTCTGCTGGTAAGCCCGGGCGGCTTCGATCACCTGACCCGCATCCGCGCATGTATTTAAGTCGGCGCCTGCCCGGGTCAGCAGGTATCCGGTGAAGAAGCAGTGGACATCCGTGAAGCCGGGGCAGATCAGGCGGTCCCCCAGCTCCAGGATGCTGGTGTCCGGCCCGGCGTAGGAAGCGCCGTCCGATGGGCCTGCGGCCAGGATTTTGTTCCCGGAGACAGCCACGAAGCCTGGCTCCGGGGCGGAGCCAAGGCCTGTAAATACTGCGTTGGAACGTAAAAGAATATCAGCTTTCTGCATAATAAATCCTCCTTTAATGAACATCAGTGATTGGATAAGTAACTTTGTATTTCATACCAATTCTGGGGCCATCATAACACGGCGAGATTTCTGATTCAATCAAAAATAGCATTTCACGATTAATTTTGTAAGAAAAGTAAAAAATAAAACGTTAAAATATACATATTGCACAATATAGAAATTAAAGTGGGAGAAAAATCTGGAATGATGTTGACATTGTGCTGTTGGTTCTGTGCAATACCGGCTGCCGCAGGGATACGGTGGAGGGAGCCAAGGTGATCCGGGGCAGTGAGGCTGGTGAACTTCTGCCTGGAACGCGGGCTTCAGGTCTATGTGATCAATGGGCGGGAGTGGTATGTGAAGCGACAGTCATGGATGATACGGGTCCGGTGTGCAGCTTTGTAAAGGAGAGAGACTTCGGCCTGAGGGCGGTGGTCTCTGAACTGGGGCGGGCGGAAGGCCTGTGTGTAAAAAACAGCTGAAATGAAGAAAGGCCGTTGTGACGGAGCGCCTATGGCTCCTGGTTCACAGCGGCTTTTTTGGTATAAAAAATGTATTTGCATATTTGTAATAAGAAGCTTAAAACGGTAAAAAGCCATTCTTTCAAACCGAAAATATGTAAAAAGTGCACTAAAACAGAACTTAAATATGTGTAAATTGTCAAATTGACACTAATATATTGTTCTGCTATACTGCAAGTGGTATAAAAAATTGAGTTACATATATATTCATTGGGAGGAGAGAGGAACATGAGAGTTGCTGCAATCGGTGACAACTGCATTGACGTGTATGAGCGCATTGGGAAGAAATATCCCGCGGGCAATGTGGTGGACACAGGCGTGAACATCCGGAAGCTGGGAATCCCTGTATCTGTCATCAGCACCACAGGTTCGGATGAGAACGGGGCCTGGATGGTTGAGACGCTGACCAGAGAGGGGCTGGATCTGAGCCATTTCAAGGTGGGAGACGGGCAGACCGCCATCACCTACATGGACATGGACGGTTTGGACCGGGTGCACGGGGACTATGTGGAGGGCGTGTTGGAGAACATTGTGTTTGACGAGGAGGATATCCGTTTTGCCGCAGGCCACGACCTGGTACATACCGCCCTGTGGGGGAAGGCGGACTACGGATTCTATTCCTATCACAGGGAGCGGGACGAATTCATTGAGTCCTACTTAAAGGACAAGGTGGACCGCGGCATGAAGGCAGCGGTGGCAACCTTCGGCGACAAAGGCAGCCTGGCCTATGACGGACAGAAGTTCTATGAGGGCGGCATTTACCCGGCTAAGCTGGTGAACACCGTGGGAGCCGGGGACAGCTTCATTGCAGGGTTCCTGTATGAGATCCTCATGGGATCCGGCATCGAGGCCTGTCTGGACAGGGGCGCAAGGGTGGCCGCCAAGGTGGTTGGCACCTTCAATCCCTGGGAGGACTGAAGGCTATGAGAAAGAGGATTCTCTGCTACGGCGATTCCAACACCTGGGCTATATGCCGGGGATTGGAACCAGATATGAGGAGGACGTGCGTTATCCGGGTGTCCTGGCAGCGGAGCTTGGACAGGCATACCGGGTAGTGGAGGAGGCTGCTGGTGAAGGCCAGGCACATCCTGGACACCAGGGGGCAGGGGCAGTGATTCTGCTGGTGTCGCCGGTGCCCATCCATCCGGAGAATGATCCCATGTTTGACCGGGAGTCCTGGAAAAAGAGCAGGGAACTGGAACCTGTCTACCGGGAGCTGGCGGAAAATTACGGCTGCCTGTACCTGGACGCAGGCGCCGTCACCGGGGATCTGGGGGAGGATGGAATCCATCTGAACGCCGGAGGCCACCGGGATATCGGAAAAGCAATTGCAGTTATCATAAAAGAAAATGAACAAAGGGAGTAATTACTTATGAAACTTGGAATGTTCACTTCTGGCTACCAGCGCAATCCGCTGGAACACTGTTTTCAGGACGCCAAACGTTTTGGCTATGACTTCATCGAGCTGTGGGGCGGCAGGCCTCACGCCTTTGCGCCGGACTTAAAGGCCGGGGAGATCGTGGATGTGAAGCGCCTGAGCGAGAAATACCAGATGCCGGTGCTGGGCTTTACGCCGGAGCACAATGCCTATCCTTACAACTTCATGATCGGAAGCGAGCTTCAGAGGAGAGACGCGGTGGACTACTTAAAGCTGTGCCTGGATATGGCCCGGGAGCTGGGCTCCGACTATATGCTGGTGTCCCCTGCCCACGCCGGCTACCTGGCCGCCTATGAGGAAATCTGGACCCGCATGGTGACCACCTTAAGGGAGCTGACGGACCACGCAGAGAAGGTGGGCGTGAAGCTGGTGGTGGAGACACTGACGCCCTATGAGAGCAATGCCTTTAAGAGCGCCAATGATCTGATCGAGCTGTTTAAGCGCATCGACTCCCCCTACATTGTGGGCATGTGCGATGTGGTGCCGCCGTTTGTGCAGCACGAGAGCATCATGGCCTATATCGACAAGCTGGGTGAGAAGATGTACCATATGCACATCATCGACGGTGACCAGGGCACGGACAGCCACATTGTTCCGGGCGAAGGCTCCATCCCGCTGCCGGAACTGTTTAAGGAGCTGAAGGACGTGGGCTATGAGAAGACAGCCACTCTGGAGCTGGTGACCGGATACATCAACGAGCCCAGGTTGTACGCCAGAAGAGCCATTGACAATGCCCGCGCCTATATGAAGGAAGCCGGTTTTTAGAAGCCAGTAAGGAAGGGAGATCAACAATGTTTATTGACATTCATGTACATCCGGCGTTTTACGAACCCATCAATGAGGACGTCACGGTGGAGAAAATGCGGCATGACGCCCTGGATATCCACCTCAACGGTACTGCGCCCCTGCAGCACATATTCAACCAGATGCGCTGTGCAGGGCTGAACCGCCTGTGCCTGCTGCCGGAGGACTATACCACGGAATACGGCAGGCCGCTGGTGACAAACGAGGAGATCCGCAGGCTGGTGGATATGGCTCCGGACCGCTTCATCGGTTTTGCGGGAGTGGATCCCATGGCCCCGGGGGCGGCGGAGGCGTTGGAACACGCATTCGGGGATCTGGGGCTTGCGGGGCTGAAGCTGCACCCATCCAGACAGCATTTCCGTCCGTCGGATGAGCGGCTGAAGCCCATCTACGACATCTGTGAGCAGTACCGCCGGCCCATTATCTTCCACAGCGGCCTGTCCTGGGAACCAAACACCCTGACCAAGTATTCCAGGCCCATGGAGTTTGAGGAGCTGGCGGCCACAAGGCCCGGGCTTAAGATCTGCCTGGCCCACTTCGGCTGGCCCTGGGTACAGGAGACGGCCATGCTGATGCTCACCCCAACGTCTACGCAGACACAGGGCTTCTGTATTTTGACAATGCCCTGGAGTTCTATAAACGGGTATTTAACCACGACATCCCCGCCACCTGGATCGACCGCAGCCTGCGGCACCAGGTCATGTTCGGAAGCAACAATCCGCGTTTCGAACAGATCCGCATGGCGGACTCCATCTCGCGTCTCGGATTCAGAGAGAGCACCCTGGAGCTGATCAAGGGCGGCAACGCTCTGGAGTTCCTGGGCGGAGCCATATAAAGGAGGGCAACCAGTGGTACATACAAGTTCATTTACAATTCTGACAACAGAGTACAACCAGATGATCCTGATCACCGATGAGATCCGCAAGGCTGTGGAGGAGAGTGGGATTCAAAACGGCATCGTCAATGTCATCAGCCGGCACACCACCACGGGAATCACGGTGAACGAGTCCCTGGAATGCCTGGAAAGCGATCTCTCGGAGTTCCTGGCCAGGATGGCGCCGGAGGACCGGCCCTACGCCCATGCCAGAATGCTGCGGGACTACGGCTCCACGGCAGGCAATCCCACAGGTCATATCAAATCCCTTCTCACCGGCAACCACTGCCACCTGCTGGTGTGCGGCGGAGCGCTGGAAAAGGGGGGCGCCCAGGAGGTCTACTTCTGCGAATTCGACGGCCCGGCTCAGAGAACCATTCTCGTCCAGGTGATGGGAGAGCAGTAAATGTCAGCTGCACGCCCTGCGGCGTGAGGCCATATAAGGCCGGGCGGCTGCCTCATAAGAGGAGGCGTTCCCGCCTAAAAACAAAAAGGAGAAATGAGTATGTCTAATGCAAAAACACCGGAACAAAGTGCAAACGAACTGAAACGGAAACTCGGTCTGGGCGCAGTAATCGCACTTGGAGTAGGCACCACCGTGGGATCCGGAATCTTCTCATCCCTGGGTGAGGTGGCAGGAGCTGCGGGAAGCAGCCTGTTCCTGGTGCTGTCCTTCCTGATCGGCGGTATGCTTCAGGTCCCCGCCAACTTCTGCTACGCGGAGCTGGCAAGCGCCTTCCCCGAGGACGGCGGACAGTACGTGTATTTTAAGGAGGCGGGATCCCGGCCGCTGGCCTTCCTCTGCGGATGGATCAGCTTCTGGGCCACCGACCCGCCATCCATCTCCATCATGGCTCTGGCCATTGCCAACTACCTGGCGTTCTTCATCCCGGTACACGGCATCATTCTGCGCCTGGTGGCAGTTGGCTTTGTGCTGATTTTCATGATAATGCACCTGCGCTCAGTTGAGGGCGGCGGCAAGTTCCAGACCATTATCACTGCCTTAAAGATCATTCCCTTTGTGCTGATCGTGGGTATCGGTATCTTCTTTATTAAAGGGGAGCTATTCCTGTCAAATGCACCCCTGGCCGGAGTGACAGCCACTGGCTTTACCGCTCTGCTGGCCGGTATCTCCGCAACCACATGGTCCTTCGACGGTATGGCGGCTGCCTGCTATATGTCCGGCGAGATCAAGGAGCCCAAGAAAAACCTGCCCAGAGGACTGATCCTCACCGCATTTATCGTGCTGGCCCTGTATGTTGGCCTGACCCTGACCGCCTCCGGTCTGTTGTCCGTGGATGAACTGGCTGCCTCCGAGGCGCCCATCGCTCTGCTGGCTTCCAAGATCCCGATCATCGGCGGATACGCCGGAACCGTTGTGGCAGTGATGGCGGTTATCGTGGTAATCGGTTCCCTGTCCAGCTGTATCATGTTCCAGCCCCGTATTGAGTACGCAATGGCAAAGGATGGCCTGTTCTTCAAGGCTTTCGGCAAAGTGCATCCCAAGTATGAGACTCCTTACTTCTCCATTCTGGTGCAGTGCGCTGTGGCAATCGTCCTGATTTTCGCCACATCCCTTTCCGACCTGTTGGGGTATTTCACACTGGTGGCCCTGCTGAAGAATTTCCTGACCTTCGGAACCATCATTGTACTGAGAAACAAAGAGCACTACAAGCCCGCATACAGAATGCCGGCCAGAACGCTGATGGTGGGCGTGGCTATGCTGATCACAGGCACGCTGATTTGGTCCACATTTATCTGGGCGCCTGTTGCAGGTATCGCCTGCGCAGTGATCGCCGTAGTGACTGGGCTACCGGTATACTATTTCTGGGAGAACCGGAATAAGAAGGCAGCGGCCAGGAAATAGCGATTATTTCCAGGCAGAATGATTGACACTTTGTGGCAGATGTTTTAAGATTGAAGGCAGGAGTAAGCATTTGTAACCAGTTGAATATCAATAGAGGAATGTCTGCCATGAATATAGATCACCAGAAGCCCCGCGACGAGGCCATGGAAAAAATCGAGAATTATATGATCAAGAACAATTTAAAACCGGATGACAAGCTTCCGTCCGAGCGCGCTATGTGCGAGATGTGGGATTTTAACCGCTCCACACTGAGAAGTGCCATCAAACAGCTGATTCTGGAAGGGAAGATCTACAACAAAAACGGCTCCGGGACCTATGTGGCAAGGCGGAAGCTGGTCCGCAACCTTCAGGATGTCTATGGATTTTACCAGACAGCACAGAATGCCGGGCGCAGAATCGACACAAAGGTGCTCCGCGTGGACTTCTGTGAAACGCCCAAGAATATCGGGCGGAAGATGAAGCTGCCCCTGGGGCACAAGCTGATGCGGATTGTGCGTCTGCGCTGTCTGGATGGGATTCCGGTGGTGATTTCCACCATCTATCTGGACGCCGTCCGTTTTCCGGGACTGGAAGACGTGGACTTTAACGGTGTTTCTCTGTATGGGGTACTGAAGGAACGGTACGGCGTGGATGTCTCAGGCGGTATGGAGAAGCTGAGCATCGCTTACTGCGATGAGGAGGAAGCGGGGTATCTGGAGATTGAAGAAGGTGCTCCTGTGATCTATCAGTCAGGTGTGACCATGGATCAGCAGGACGTGATTTTTGAATACTTTAAAGAGATCACCCGTTCGGAATATGTTTGTTTCGCAAGTGAACTGACCAGGCGGTGAATCCCTCTAAAGTAAATGGAGGAATAATAGATGAAACTGGCTGCAGTCGGCGATAACTGTATGGATGTTTATGATAATACCGGGAACGCATACCCAGGCGGAAACCCTGTTAATGTAGCGGTCTATTTTGTGCGTTTGGGGGGCCAGGCGTCCTACACCGGAGTGGTGGGTACGGACAAGTACGGCGCTCTGATGAAGGAGAGGATTGCGGGGAAAGGCGTTGACGTCTCCCACATCCGTTTCGAGGAGGGAAATACGGCCATCACCCATGTGGAGCTGGCGGACGGGGAGCGGGTATTTGGCGATTATGAGGAGGGTGTGCTGGCTGATTTTAAGCTGACTGAGGAGGAGAAGGATTTTCTCTGTACCCACGATATGATTGTCACAGGCTTGTGGGGGAATGTCCACGACGACCTGGCAGAGCTGAAGGCAAGGGGGATCAAGATCGCCTTTGATGCGGCTACAAGGCCGGGGGATCCGGCGGCTGTGACTGCCATCCCCTCTGTAGATTACCTGTTCTTTGCCACCGATGACGGGGACACGCCGGAGCTTCGTGAGACGATGAAGGCCATCAAGGCCAGAGGTCCCAGGCTTGTGATTGTCACCCTGGGCGAAAAGGGAAGCATTGCCTATGACGGAACAGATTTCACTGCCTTTGGGATCATCCCCTGCAATGTGGTGGACACCATGGGGGCTGGGGACAGCTTTATAGCCGGATTCCTGAGAGGGATTCTGGAAGAGAAGGAAGTGCAGGAATGCATGAGAATGGGGGCCGCGAATTCCAGCGTGACGCTGGAGTATAACGGCGCCTGGTAAAATAGTGCTCATTGCGAGCCAGTGTTAGGAGGAACTTAAGTTGGCTAAAACAGCAGAAGTAGCGTACAATTCACCCATTTATCTGCAGCTTCGTGAGGTGGTCCGCTCCAAGATTGAGGACGGGGAATATGCCCCCGGGACGGCGATCCCCTCTGAAAATGTTCTCGCGGCCACATACGGAATCAACCGTCTGACGGTCCGCAGCGCCATTGACGCCCTGGTAAACGAGGGCCTGTTAAAGCGCGTCCAGGGCAAGGGCGTGTATGTTGTGGCACAGATCGAGCGTGACCTGGAGGTGCTGGGCGGCTTCACCCAGACCATGGATGAGAAAAATGTGCGGACAAAACGCAAAATTCTGCTGAAGGGCCAGCGGAAGGCCGGAGAGAAGTATGCGGCGGTCTTCGGGATCGACGAGGAGGATATGCTGTATTATATCAAGCGTCTGGACTATGCGGATGAGGAGGCCATCGCCATCCAGGAGATCTATGTTCCCTATAACCTGGTTCCGAAAATGGAGGGCATCGACCTGTCTGTTTTCAGCATGTTTGAAATCTATAAATTTTACGGGATCAACCCGGTGAGAGCGTGGCAGACCCTGGAACTGGTTCAGCTGACCCAGTCCGATGCCAGGCTGATCAATATCAGCAAAGACCAAACGGTATTTCTGTTCTCCTGTACCACGTACGATGAGAACGACCGTGTGATAGAATATTCGAAATCCTATACCCGTGGAGACAAGTGCAACTTCAAGGTACATTTCCACAAGTAGGGATTGGAAAGCGGAGGAGTAGAATGTTAAAATTTGATGAGCAGATGCAGATTGACAGCGTAAACGGTGCGCTGGCTCTGCGTCCTGAGATTGAGAAAGTTATAGATGAGATTCAGAAAAATGGCTTTGACGGGATTTACTTTATTGGAATCGGCGGCACCTGGGCTTCCAGCATGCAGGTGGAGGTGTATATGAGGGGCAGAAGCTCCATTCCCGTGTTTGTGGAGAATGGCGCGGAGTTCATCACCACCGGCAACAAGCGTTTCACCAAGGATTCTGTTGTGATCTTTTCCTCTGTAACGGGAAGCACTGAAGAGATGGTGAAGGCTGTTGAGAAGGCCAGGAAAGTGGGGGCCAAGGTGTTCGGCTTTGTTGACAAGCCCGATGCGCCCATGGTGAAGCAGTGCGACTGGTGCATTTCCTATCCCATGAACGAGCAGTTGAAGTTTTACATGGTGGCCAACCGCCTGATGTACAACAACGGCGAGTTCCCGGAGTATGACCAGTACAATGCGGAGATGGAGGCCCATCTGGCCCAGGCTCTGGTGGAGGTTGAGAAAGCGGCTGATGAGTGGGCCGCAGGCTTTGCCAAGGACAAATATGCGTATTTCAAGGCCCGCCCGGATATGCCCCATTACTTCGTGGGCGGCGGAAACCAGTGGGGGGCCACCTATTCCTACGCCATGTGTTACTGGGAGGAGCAGCTGTGGATCCGCACCAAGTCCATCACCAGCGCGGAATTCTTCCACGGCATGCTGGAAGTGGTGGATGCTGAGACGCCTGTCACCCTCTTTATCGGGGAGGATGAGCAGCGTCCGCTGGCAGAGCGCGTCAGGGGCTTCCTGCCGAAGGTCTGCAAGAACTATACCATTATCGATACCAAGGATTATGAATTAAAGGGGATCAGCGAGGCATTCCGTGGATCCGTCTCCCACCTGGTGATGCACGCAGTGAACAACCGTGTGGATGCCCATATGGAGCAGGAATTCCGTCATCCCATGGTGATCCGCCGTTACTACCGCCAGTTTGATTATTGATGTCAGAGGGCTGAGGCGGATGAAATGTCAAAGATTACCCTTGACCAAATCGGAGTGATGAGCGTACAGTACGTCCATTATTCCAGTATCTGGATTCCATGCAGAAATGTGGTTTGATGCATGTGGAATCCAGCCCCCTCTCCTCCATCATTCTGCGGATGGCCCCAAGCTTAGCCCTGGCATCCTCCGCAAAGGGATAGTCCAGCCTGCAGTAGTGGGGAATTCCTCCCCAGAGGCGGTGTATACACCCGAGACCCTGGCCTACCCCTACAGCTTCTCGGATCTGCAGGAAGCGGTGAGAAAACGGACCGTGGACTATTTTGACATGGCCATGGACGACGCCCTTGCGCTGGGCACCAACAAGGTGTTTTTAAACTCCAGCTGCGGGCTGACTGATTTGCCGGAGGGGGAATACACCGTAAAGTGAAAGGGGATAAACTGGGAAGGGTCTGGGTTGACTGCCATAAAACAATGGTACCAGAAGTGGCCGAGCCAACAAAAGAAGCGGAGACAAAAGAAGAGCCTTAATCCATATGCTATGAATGCATAAAGCCGATAGACTGTGATTTCTCACAAGTTTATCGGCTTTATGTTTGTCCTCTGATTACTTTATGGCCCCATCGCCTGCCATCATATCCGTCAATTCTTCGATTTTTTCAAGCGGAAACGGCGGCAGCGCCAGAGCTTTCATTGCTATCGACATCAGCTTCATGGGATTATCATCAGCTGCAATCCGGTTGGAGGACAGCTGTCCGCACTGGCGGCAACGGTGAATGATTGCCCATTCTCCGTTTTTACGCACCCATATTGAAATCGGCTCCATAAAACCTCCACAATCAGATTCGCGGTCACCGGGGTCATTGTCTACATGAAGACTGTGCAGGCAGTTCGGACAATGATTGCGGTGGCTGCTTCCGGCGCCTGTCGTCACCACAAGCCTGCCGCATATTTTGCAGGTGAAGCTTTCATTGCATGCATGGGTTTTATAATATCCTTTTTCGTATTTGATTCGTTTATTTTCTCGATTCATGAGATTATCCCTCCAAAAAGTCGTTTTTATCGTCCTTTTGGGAGATCTGGCATTCATAATTGTACGCAAACCTCCCGGTTAGCCTACAATGCTCCTGCTGTAATTAGTTTTCACCAATAGTCCTCCTTGTTTATTGTTTTATAAGTACAACTTTTGTTGTTCCTACTTATGTTTTCATGGCATCTTCGCAGCGTGCTTTTCTACGAAACATTCAAGATGTGTTGTAAAAAGAACTGCCACTTTTTCTTTTTCTTCTTTTCCTGATGCAACGTCCGACATGCTCAGTAATAAATAAAACGGGGCAAAAAACTCAACCGCCATTTGTCTGGGGTTGCCTTCCTGCCAGGTTCCCTGCTTCATCATTTCCCGGAACAGATCTTCAATAAAATTGACTGGCCCGCCGGCCAAAACCTTTTGGTACAAGCTTGTCATTTCAGGGCTTCTGTATTGTTCCAGGGTCAGCATTCTGCGGAAATTGCAGGCGATTTCGTCTTCCGTCCAGTAAGAAAACTGGGCTTTCATATAAGCCATAACGCTCTCCACTGAAGTGTTACGGAAAGGCTGCGGCATTTTATCAAAATCATCTTCTGGTACTCCCGCTTTTTTGGTACGCTCCATATCCAGCTGGCATGCACGTTCCAAAATACTGTCAAAAATATCCCGCTTATTTTTGTAATGTTTGTAAAGCGCGCCTTTTGTCATTCCCAGCTCCCCGGCTATTTTACTGACAGAAACAGACTCATAGCCATCCTGCGCAAACAAACGGAGTGCTGTCATCAGAATCTTTTCCTTTGTATCAGACATTCCTATACCTCCTGTCAAGTAAACGATTGTTTACTTAACTTTATTATAAAAGAGCGGACTCTACTTGTCAAGTGATTTTATCAAACCGACCATATGGAAAGAGCAGTCAGTTTCTCACATGGTTTGCCGTCCATAATTGCAGTAGAAAATATAGGAAAGGAGAAGAACAGAATACATGGAGGAGAAGGCAATATGCTTTAGCTATCGGTTACGATTACTTTGCTTCATGGCAGAGCCCTCCGTTGTTTTCCAGAGCAGGATGATTGGCGACCCTGATTTCCCAAGGCGGGGCTGGTAACTTCACTGCCTGGCGCCCTCATACTCATTTTGATTATCGCTTCCTGCGCCTGGCTTTCCGTAAAGTCCTTTTGGAGCAGCTCTCCCTTA
>ERZ894236.914-NODE-914-length-26926-cov-75.5656_pt1 | contig 26926 bp, 28 predicted proteins | sample MGYA00380297_ERZ894236 | MGnify/ENA primary metagenome ERZ894236 (study PRJEB32331, sample SAMN06328420) | human gut metagenome | biome: human gut microbiome; feature: stool | host: Homo sapiens | collected 2014-08-04 ... | reverse complement strand
GCTGGCGGTCTATCTGTTGTTTTTAGTTTCTGCTTCTTTACCGTACATGAGCATTGGCTCCCGGGTTGTCCGAGCCGTAACCTTCCAAAAGATTGACCACGCCCCAGACCCCGAGGCCCGCGCCGATAGCGATAACAAGGATTTTCAGGGTGTCGATAGCAGAAGCAAAAAATTCCATATAGTTTTCCTCCATTCAAAATGTATGTTGTTGTGGGGCCAGAGCCCCGGCTACGAAAAAAGCCGCCCTTTTCAGGCGGCGGGAACCTCGGGCCAACTTGGCCCGAGGTCAGGCGAAGGCGTCCGGGTCGTCCAGATCGTCATAGTTGAGAATATCGTCCTCGGCGCTGTCCGCGTCCCCGGCCCCGTAAACCTCGTAGACTTCTTCGGGGTTCAGTTTCAACCGGGTGCTTATCAGCTTTTCCAGACGGAAAGCGTTGCGCTTCTTATCGGCCTCCGCCATGTATTTATAGTTCGGGTGCTTTTTCAAATCGTACTTTGGGGACAGGAAGGGCCGGAGCCCCCGAAGCTGTAAGATACATTTGCTCCCGTCCATCGTGGTGAGCTCGTCCATTGTCATCAGCTCTTTTCCGAGCCGCTGGAGGTTCTGGCCGTAGCTTTCCGACTGGCCCCGCGTCCGGCTCTCGGTATACATGGAGATTGTCTCTTTTCCCAGTACCTCCGAGATTTCCTTAATCGTGGAGTGCTCCCGGCCCCCGAGGAAGATAACCGAATCCATGTTTCCTAAGATGGTTTCGGAATTGTCTTTATACAGGGCCTTGCACTGGCTCATGGCCTGATAGAACAGGCACAGGCTGATTTCCCGGGAGCGGATAACCGCGACCATTTTTTCGAGCTGTGGCACCTGTCCCGTGTTGGCGGCCTCGTCCCACAGCACCCGTACATGATGGGGGAGCCGCCCGCCGTAGACGTTATCAGCCTTCTCACAAAGCAGGTTAAACATCTGCGAGAAGGCAAGGGCCACGATAAAGTTATAGGTGCTGTCCGTGTCGGAAATGCAGAAGAACAGCGCCGTTTTCTCGTCCCCGAGCCTGTCAAGCTCTAACTCGTCATAGCTCATAATCTCCCGAAGCTCTGCACTATCGAAGGGGGCCAGACGTGCGCCACAGCTAATCAAGATACTTTTCGCGGTCTTGCCGCTGGAAAGGCGGTACTTGGCATATTGGCGCACCGCGAAGCATTGGGGCTTGCGTTTGGCGAGGCCGTCAAACATATAATCAACGGATACCGATAGGTAAGGCTCTGACTTTCGTCTCGGCCTTTTCCCCCGGCCCACACCGGACGGGCACCTTTCAGCGCATCCGGCGTACCCTCTTACTTTGTGAAGATTCCCCCATTCCAAAGGGGTCTCTTGCTCAACAAGCAAACGACATATTCACAATCAATCTCTTTGCAAGGAATCAATAAGTGCTTTTATTCTCCGTATCTTTCTGGGAAACATGGAATAAAGCCGCTCCGGGGTACTGCTGTGCAGTATCGTATGTTCCATTTCTGAAAGCACACAGAGGTTTTCAAAATCATTTGTTCCGCCTTTGCTAAGTGGTTTGATATGGTGGCAGTGGTATTCGTCTACGGGGACAAAATTTCCCGACAGATAGCTGACACCTTTCATGGAACTGTATTTACTGATTCTGAACATGGCTAACCGGCTGTTTTTGATGTATTTTGAAGTGTTGACTAAGTAGCTGATATCCTTCATTGATACACCGGGATTGTGCTTCTTTTCGCCGTAGGCATAAGGATTTTTACGGATTACCTTGCCCTTTCCTGCAGCTATCAGTTTATTGTCCCAACTGGCCCATTGAATCTCAATGACCGGGAACTGATGGAAGCAGTAATAGCCACGCTTTCCCCATGAGCGGTATTCTCCGCCCTGAAAGTTATCCTTGTAAGCTTGGTCTTTTATGAATTTAACATCTCTGCTCATTATGTGATAAAATAATTCTTTGATTCGCCAACCTATTTTTCTAAAGCTCAAACAAAACAGAGACATGCCTTTATAGTAGTTGTGGACTCCCCACTAGGCATTCCATGCGTGTATTGTTTCAAAAGACGGATTGCGCCTGATGTCATGCAGCAGTTCCCTGCATTTCTTAACAATCACGTCCTCTTTGCTTTTTGGAAGCTCATTTGTCACCATCAGCTTCCCCTTTTGCTGTGGGTTCTTCGTCTGCTTTTTATAGGCATAGAAGTCATATCCCAGATACTTCATCTTTTCCCGGGTAAGGTCATATATTTTTGTCTTATCCTCGTTGATTTCCAGCTTCATGTTCCGTGTCAGGTAATTCGTAACACTGTATTTGAATTTCACAGCGTCCTCATAATCCTTGCACAATACCAGAATGTCATCAGCATACCTCACATGAATCCCAACTTTTAGATTTGTGAGTGCGAGGTTGCGTCGCTTGTTCGCATAGTTGTGAAACTTTGCAACGCTTTTGTCATGCCAGCAATCACCCTGGTCACGGAGCCATACATCAAATCGATGTAGATATACATTACTGATTAACGGCCCCAAAATCGAACCTTGTGGAGAGCCTTTCGGATTCTCCACTTTACAGGAATCCTCATAGTATCCCTTTTTAATGAAACGGTAGATATAGTTGAGGATTATCTGGTCTTTTATCCCGATATGCCACAGTTCCCGGTATGCTATATCCGGGTCTATGGTTCCGAAGAAATCTTTCATATCCACGGACAGGACATAGGGCATTGTCTGACATTGGCTTTTCACCTTTGCCAGCGCATTGTGAGTGCTGACCTGTTCCCGGAATCCGAATGAACTCTCTACAAATTTTGTTTCACAATAGGGTTCCACCACCAGTTGAATACATTTTTCAACCAGCTTATCCCAAATGGAGCAAATCCCAAGAGGCCGCTTCTTCCCATTGCTTTTCGGTATGTACGTTCTCCGTACATAATCCATTCTTTTGTTTGTCAGACGGTCTTTCACAATCTCCGCAAGTTCCTGAATAGAGTAGGGTTCCAGAGTTTTGATGTTTGTTTTATCCGGCCCCAGTGCCATTCTTCCCGGACTTTTGCTTAATTGACGCAGTGCAAGGGCTACGTTATCAGTGTCATAAACCATGACGTGGAGTGCCCGTAGGTCAATTCTGTTATTCTGGAAATCTTCAAACCGCTTTTCCATGTCCACAAAATAGATGTTATTGGTACTCAATTACTTTTCTTTGGTTCTTCATAGGTTGTCGCCTCATTTCCGTAACGAATAGTCTCTTGCGTCTAATCAGGCGAATCGGAAATATTGTTTTATTATTCAAAGCAAGACTAAGGCCCTTCGCTACTCCCTGTTTCTTGACAGGGTATCTACGCTACTATGGCCCCGCTGACTACCCGTTCATAACCTTTCTGGCCTTACCCTTTCAGTGCGGGCCGTCCCCGGTTATTCCTAAACGTCGGGCAGTTCGCCCTTATCAATATGACTGCCTTAATACTGCACTTAGGACTTCCTCTGCTCCGTAAACCTGGGTCTCCCCGATACGTTTTACACGTATTCTATGGCGGCCATAACGCCATCCCCCATAGTGACAAAACGAAATCACGTGAGGTAGATTTATTATTCCGTCCTCTCTGCACAGCAGAGCAGGATAGGGTTCATAACGAAGCTTTAGCAAATGCGGAATGTTGAATCCATATGCAGTGGAACCCGGGGTGTGCTGTCACCAGCAGTGTCCCCGCCTTCACCTATGCTTCGCGACTGCCTGTTACCAGACAGCCGGCAGGAGTATTAGTCGAGGTCGGATACATGGAATATTTGGCTTCCATGCCGCCTCCAGTCATATCAATTACCTACAAGAGTGTGCCGCTTTTCACCTCCTTAGCACCTCTTATCAGGTTTGCAGTGGTGTCACCCTACTTAGAGGGCTTGTCGTTCTGGCGGGCCATCACCCGCTTGGTATACTCGGAAAATGCCGCCGTGATGGCGTCGGCCTGTCCCGCCTTGAAAAACAGAAGATAGTCCTTCGGGCCTACTTTGTGGAACGCATAGTCTACATTGAATTTCCGGGCCACCCGGTCAAACAGGCGGGCGTCCCCCTTTAGCTGGATACTGTTGGACTGTCCGGCGTGGCCCATGAGCTGTTTCACGCTCTGCCGCCCGTGGGGCGTGAGCGCGTCCCGGTTGTGTTTCTGTACTCCGGCCAGAAACTTCTGGCACGCCATGAACAGCACCCGGCCCGTCAGCTTTGCCGCCTGTACGGATATAGCCACAGTCTTTCTTGATACTTCTTCTTCCATTGATACCTCCTTCCCATCCGGGAGCCGCGGGTTAAAACCGGAGGCCCCCGGGGATATGGGAAACCTCGGGCCAACTTGGCCCGAGGTCTACCGCCTGTCATGTGCCGCCGTCGGAGCTGTCTTTTCCTTCTTCGGCGGGTTTGCTGTCTTGTGCTCCTGCATGGTTTTCAAGATAGAAGGCTGTCTTTCGGCGGCCCAGCCGTTCAAGACTGGCAACTGCCTTATCCAGACTGTTCCGGGCCGCAAGGAAACAGGCCCGTTCCGCCCGGTAGGGGGCCTGTACCGTCTTTGCCAGCTTGCCGGGGGCCTTCGCCTCCTGTACGGCCTCCTTCCCCATCAGGGCCCGGCCTATATTTTTCACATGCCGCCCGGCTTCGTGGTACTCGGCGCTTACGGCCTCTATTCTGGAAATGGCCTTCTCGTCCGCCTGTATGCCTTCGTTGATGTTGTTCCGCAGGGCTGTCAGCCCCGGCTTGATATGGAAGAACCGGGCGGCGTGATCCAGCGCGGAAATTCCACGTTCCTTCACAGCGGCCAGCGTATTTTTACAGCCCTCAATGATACCGGCTTTCAGCTCCGCAAGACTGTCACGCAGGGCAAGAATACGGTCTTGCAGGACAACGATTGATTTTTGCAGGGCTGATTTTAACGGGGGGTTCTTCATTTTCTCCAAATCCTGCCGCATGGCTTTCAGCTCGTCAACCGCACTGGCAAGCTGTTTTTCCATTTCGGAAACATGCCCGATAGCCTCTAACAGTTCTTTTCCTGCCGGGGACTGGTTTTCTTTCAGCAGGGCCAGCAGTTCTTTTACATACTCATTTTCAGCTATCGGCGTTTCCACGGCGGGCGCTTTCTTTTTTGGCAATATTCACACCTCCTTTCGTCCGGCCAGCAAAAAACCTCGGGTCAAGTTGGCCCGAGGTCTACCGTTCCTCATGGGTCGCGGCCTTTGCTGTTTTGCCATGTTCCGGGGGCGGGGCCTCCCGGAATTGTTTCAGTGCTTCGAGAATGGAGCGGCGGGGTTCCTCGGCATAGGAAAATATCTGGTATTCCTCGGGAACCTCCCCGTCATAGTGTTCCATGAAGGGACTCCGTTGTTCTCGATATAGCCGCCCGCCGCAAAATCGCTTGTCGTGTTTAAGAACGTATCCCGTCCGTATGCCTCATAGTCAAAATAGTCTTTGATATGTTCTGGCACGTCAAGGGCTCCGCACTCGTCAATGAGATACCGCCCCAATTCTTCCTCATTCTGTACCTCTGGGTAAAATTCGTAGCAGTCAAGGTTTTGGGTCAGGTTGATTAAATCCTTAACGCTCCCGGTATATTCTCCGAGGGAGAGGGCGGCTTCATATTTTGCCTTCTGGCCGTTGTCCAGTCCGTCCAGTAGGGAGGCAAGATAATTCAGTTCGTCAATACTTTCGCCTTCTCCCAAATGGTTTCGCAGTCCGGCAACATTAGTTTCATAATCGGCAATAAAAATTTCCTCATACCGTATACCGTCCACGCCAATCTTGGAAAGTATGGCCTGTACTTTCTCAGTTGAGGCGGGAAATCTCAACGGTTCCACCGCGAGAATCCCCTCATTGTATTTGCCGAGATTGCCAATATAGGCGTTAATCATCGCACCGAGCCTCCCGGCCCTTGCCTTTCACGGTCAGTATGCCGTCCAGGGTGGTTGCTGTGATGTTGAGCCGCCCAGCAACGGCAATATCGTTCTTCACATCTTCTGTCATACCGTTGCCGCACACCACCAGTACATGAGCCCGGCGGAGCATATCGCGGGAAATGTCAATCCCGCTTTTGTGTTCCTCGGGAATATCGTCATTCAAGAACAAATGCAGGTAGAGCAGGGGGCAGACCGGGGAAAATCCGGCCTCATAGACCGCCCTGCAATACTGCGCCGCCTGTTCCGTGTCGGCCTTGTGTTCGCCTGTCCACGCGGCGGTGATGTATGCTAAAGGTCGTTTCATGGGGTTCCTCCTTCCTGTTTGCGCTTAATAGGGAGCCCATCCCCTCCGCCCCTTCCCGTGGGAAGGGGAACGACTCAAAGGAATATATATCCCCGTCGCTTGACTACTACAAGCACAACCGGGAAAGGCTGTCAAGGGCTTCGCCGCCGCAGGCAGTGGCGCTTGCGCCACCCTTGACTGCCTTCCCCGGTTGCGCTATACAGACCATGGCGACGGGGAATATATTATATCCTTTGAGCTTCGGGGCGCGGGGCAGAGCCCCGCATTTAGGCAGGAACCTCGGGGCAACTTGGCCCGAAGCCCGGTCTTATTCTTCTCCGCCTTTTTCTCGGGTTTCGCGTGTTCCTTCTGCTTGCCCTTCCAGTCGTCCAGCAGTTTGATGATCTGCTCCTTCATTTCCTGCGGGGTCTTTTCCTACCCGAAATACTTTTCCAGCTCTGCACCGTTGATAATCACTTTGTCTACCTCCTTCTTTTCTTCCAGCATAATTCCATCAATCACATCACCGTTGAGCACGCCTTTCTGGTCGAGCTCCCGCATACGTTGTGCCTGCGAGAGAGACGGGGCCGACTGCTGCGCGTCAATGGCAACGGCGATATACTGCTGATTTTTCGGTGCGATATAGGCAAGCTCCACAGCGGGAGTGAATTTTATCCGGCCCTCGTCCATGACCTTTGAGAGCTCCGGCACAAGGTCGTTGAGCTTAATATACCGCTGAACCTGTTTCACCGTCATTTTGTTGCGGAGGGCCACAATCTCATTGGAGCGTTTTCCGGCCTCCTTCGGGTCAATTTGGCCCGAAGTCTCCCGCGCTCCCTGATGTTTGATGGCCTCCAACTGCATTTTCAGGGCCTTCGCCCGCTCACTGGGAAGGGCCTCCGCCACCTTTGCCGCCTTTTCTTTCTCCGCAACGATTTTATCAATCATAGCTCCGGAAATATCAATGACGTTTCCGGGGCGGCTTTTATCCGCGGGGCCTGCCGCGTCCGTCTTTTCCTGTTTCGGGCCGCTGTCCTTTTCGGGGGCCGGGGCCTCCTTTGCCGGGGGCGAACCTACGGCCTCTTTGGCGGGCGGCGCGTCCTTGCCGGGGGGCTGCTGTTCGGGAGAGGCGGGGCCGTTCTTGGTCTGTTCCTCCGGCTTCAAATCTTTTTTATCATCTGCCATTCAATTAACCTCCTTCATATTGGCATGAAAAAAGGGCCTAACTTTTTCAGTCAGGCCCACAAGCGGCCTCGGGCCATTTTGGCCCGATGCATGGGAATTGTCCTCCTTTCCGCCTCACAACGGAAAACGCCGCCCGTAGTCTCTACTTGGGCGGCGCTTGTCCGGTAACGTGATAAGCTCATATTTTATTTTTTCCCTTGTTTACGGGGTATATAGTCACTTTCCTTTTAACAGCGGCCCGACCCGTCCCTGAAGGATGGCAGGGCCGTACCCGGCCGCCGCCGGCCGTCTTTGTTATGCCAGGCTTCTCATTTCCTCAATCTGAGCCTCAGTCAGGTTCAAAATATCGCTGTTGTCCATGGACGTGCTGGAATCCTCGATCAGAATCATCTTGGTGTCCTTGCGGGTGATGGTGTTGTGCCATAAAGTGGCCGGGATGTTATAAACCTTGTCCTTTTCCATCTTCACAGCGCCGAACTCCAGTCCGCCGTTTACCTCGTTGGCGTATACCAGCGTGCAGGAACCTTCCACCAGCACGAACAGCTCGTCGGTCTTGTTGTGGCGCTCCAGGCAGTCGATACCGGTTACGTCGTTAGCCGGCTTCCAGTTCTTGATGCCCACGGTCCACTTCTCGTTCTCAAATACGCGCTGCATTCCCTTGCCGTTAAACTCATAGTTCAAAATGGTCATTGTCTTATCCTCCAAAATGATTCCTGTTTTATTTGAGCAACTCTTTTACCGTTGCAGACACGTTGGCGGCGGTCAGACCGTAAGCCTCGAACAACTGATCCGGCTTGCCGGACTTGCCGAACTTGTCCTGAATCCCCACCATGCCGAACTTCGCGCCGTCATGGCCCGCCAGAACCTCCGCCACCGCGGAGCCAAGTCCGCCGATCACAGAGTGCTCCTCAACGGTTACGATAGCCTTGCAGGTCTCGTTCATCTTCAGCACAATGTCCTTGTCGATGGGCTTGATGGTGTGCATATTCACAACCGCTGCGCTGATTCCCTCTTTCTCCAGCTCGGTGGCAGCATCAAGAGCTTTGGGAATCATCAGTCCACAGGCGATGATGCAGACGTCATTTCCTTTCTTCATCACATTGGCCTTGCCAGGGATGAAGGGGGTGTCCGCTGTGGTGATATCATCGCATACGGGTCTTGCCACACGGATGTAAACCGGTCCGTCGATCTCGGCAGCGGCCATCACAGCCTTCTCGGTCTCAGCGGGATCACAGGGAACGAAGATGGTCATATAGGGCAACTCTCTCATGAGCGCGATATCCTCAATGGACTGGTGACTTCCGCCGTCTTCGCCCACGCAAAGGCCGGAGTGGGAGAAACCAAGCTTCACGTTGCAGTTTGTGTAGCAGATGGAATTGCGGATCTGCTCAAATGCGCGGCCTGCGCCGAACAGGGCGAAGGTACTCACAAAGGGAACATATCCGGTGTGCGCGAAGCCTGCGGCTGCGCACATCATGTTGGCCTCCGCAATACCCATGTTGAAGTGACGGTCCGGATAAGCATCCTTGAACATACAGGTCTGGGTGGCATGGGCCAGGTCGGCATCCAGTACCACTACTTTATCATTTTTAGCTCCTAATTTTACCAGTGCCTCACCATAAGCAACTCTCAATGACTTTCCCATTTACTCCACCTCCTGCTCGCTTAACGCCTTCTCAAACTGTTCTATGTTCATGGGGCTGCCGTGCCATCCGAACTGGTCTTCCATGAAGGAAACGCCCTTGCCCTTGACGGTGTTGCAGCAGATGAATTTCGGCTTTCCGGATACAGGAGCCTTTAATGCCTTTACGATGGCCTGGATGTCATGGCCGTCTACCCTGAAGCACTCAAAGCCAAATGCGTCGAACTTCTTCATGATATTTCCCAGGCTCATAACCTCGTCATTGCTTCCATCGATCTGCAGTTTGTTGTAGTCCAGCATAAAGGTCAGGTTATCCAGCTTGTAGTGGGCAGAAGCCATCGCGGCCTCCCACACCAGGCCCTCCTGGCACTCTCCGTCGCCTAACACAGCGTATACTTTGTAATCCGCTTTCGCACGCTTTGCAGCCAGCGCCAGGCCCATTGCCAGGGAAGCGCCCTGTCCCAGGGAACCGGTGTTCACATCCACGCCCGGGGTCTTTATGCAGTCCGGATGGCCCTGTAAATGGCTGTCAATCTGACGCAGGCCCACTAAGTCTTCCTTTGGGAAGAAGCCCAGGTCGGCCAGGATCGCGTATAAGGCGGGGCAGGCATGGCCTTTGCTCAGCACAAAACGGTCGCGGTTGGGAGCTTTCGGGTTCTTGGGATCAACCTTCATCACCTCATAGTACAGCGCCATCAGCATTTCCACGCAGGAAAGTGACCCGCCGGGATGACCGGACTGGCAGGCATAAAGCATCTTCAGGATCTCTGCCCGCAACTCCTTTGCTTTCTTATCATACTGCATAATTGTTTCCTCCTCATTTATCGACGTCAATCCACCTTTGGCGGGACAGCTAACAGATTAACCTTTAACAGCACCGGCGGTCAGGCCTTCAACCAGCCGCTTCTGCGCAAAGAAGAACATGATACAAACCGGAATGATCGTGATGATGCCGCCTGCGGTCAGCAGATCCCACTGGACGCCCAGCTGGCCGATCAGGCTCTTTAGAGCCACCGGAATGGTGCGGGTGTCGGTGTTGGTGAACATCATTGCAAATGTATATTCGTTCCAGGATGTCATGAAAATGTAAACTCCGGTTGCTACCAGGCAGGGGCCCAAGATGTGAAGAATGATCTTCACAAACGCGGAACCTCTGTTGCATCCGTCCACCAGAGCCGCTTCCTCAAGGGACATGGGCAGATCGTTTAAAAAGCCCAAAAGCAGCCATACGGAGAACGGAATCGTAAATGTGGTGTAGGACAGTACCAGAGAGGTCGGGGTGTACAGCAGTCCCAGCTTACGCATAATGGTGTATAAGGGGATCAGCAGCAGCACCGTGGGGAACATATTGTTGCACAGGAAGGTGCACATCAACAGCTTTCTTCCCGCGAACTGGTATCTTGAAAATGCGTACGCCGCCAGCGTGGAAGCAGTCAGCGACACGATAGTGGTAAAGGAAGCCACGATAAAGCTGTTCTTCATGGCCGTCAGGAAATTCACCGTGGTGGTGAACAGCTTGCTGTATGCCTCGAAGGTCACGTGACTGGGCCAGTATGTAACCACCGCTCCGTAAAGCTCATCCTGGGGCTTCACAGAGGTCGCGAAGGTCCAGTAGAACGGAAACAGGATGAACACCATCAGGAGAATCAGCGGAACGAATACAATAAAAAAGCGTTTTACACTTGATTGCCTCTTCATGTACTCCCCCCTTCTTCCCTAAAGTTCATTTTCAAATACGGAATGGCTGCAACCAAAAGCAGTGCCGCCATCAGCAGCGCCATAGCCGAAGCGTATCCCAAATCCAGCGCGCTGCCCTTGTTGAAGATGTAAACGCTAAGCGTCTGTGTGGAATAGGCAGGTCCGCCCTCCGTCATGTTGAAGATCACGTCCACGGAATTGGCCACCCAGATCACGCGCAGCAGTCCGGTGACAAAGATCGTGTTCTTGATGGACGGAAGCGTGACATAGAGCAGCTTCTGCCAGGCGGTAGCTCCGTCGATGTCGGCCGCCTCGTACATTTCCGTGGAAACGCCCTGCAAAGCCGCCAGCAGCATCAGGGCGAAGAATGGAATGCCCTGCCAGACGATGGTAACGATAACGCTTGGAAACGCCGTGCCCACCTGGGACAGGAACGGTATCTTGGACCCGATGGCATGTATTTTTAACAACAAGTCATTCAGCACGCCGAAGTTGCCGTCGTAAATCCAGCGCCACATAAGGCCGATCAAAACACCCGGTGTCACCCAGGGAATCATGCTCACCGCACGCACCGCTCCACGTCCAACGAACTTCTGATTCAGCAGAAGGGCGAGAATGAATCCGAACAGGAACTGAAAACCAACACCCGCCACTACCCACACAACGGTTCTCCAGAGCGCGCCCCAAAACAGAGGATCCCCGAAGGCTTTTGCATAGTTGGCAACTCCGTGAAAGGCAATCTCTTTCGGTCTGCGCAGGTCGTAATTTTGGAAACTCATGGTGATTGCGTTGATGACCGGTATGAACACCACGCACAAGATGATGAGAACTGCCGGAGCAACCAGCAGGTATGGCCATATGGATCGTTTCTTGACCATTGATCAAATCCTCCTTCTGATTTATGGGGCTGCAATTTTTGTCGCACTCCACCGGTTAGTTACGGTTAGCGGTACAAGCCCTCCTGAAGGGTCTTCATGCACTGCTCGGCGGTGATGCTACCGGTCAGCGCCTGGGATACGGTGTTGGGCCACAGGGTGGAAATCCACTCGGTTGTGGTATCCAGGAGCGGCAGAATACCTGCGTAGCTCTGTCCGTCGATGGATGCCTTCATGAAACGGTTGTTCCGGAAGAAGTCGCCCGCCTGTACGGTCTTGCTGACCGGTACGTTGCCGGTGCCCTCACACCACATCTTCTGGCCTTCGCCCGCCGCTAAGTAGGATACCCATTCAAAGGCAGCCTCTTTATTCTGGCAGGACTCGAAAATAACGGTCTCGGTGTCGCCCATGGAGGTCCACTGGCCCTTGCCTGCCGGGAACGGGAATGCGGACACGTCGTTGCCGAAGGTCGCTTCCATATCTGCGGAGGAACCGGTGTGGTGAATGGTCATAGCGGTTAAGCCGGATTTAAAGCTTGCAATAATCTCGTTAAAGCCGTCGCTGGTAGCCGTCGGCGGTACATAGCCCTTGGTGTAAATGTCGATGAAGTCCTGCATCCCCCAAACTGCTTCTGGAGTGGTCATATCCTCAAAGTTGCCGCCGCGGCCGTAGATGAAGCTGCCCCACGGCTCCTGTCCGCCCTTGGCGCCTCTCATACCAAAGCCGTAAACATCGGTCTTACCGTCGCCGTTGGTATCCATGGTGCACTTCTCAATAGCGGTGAGGAATTCCTCGTAGGTCTTCGGAACCTCTACGCCGGCCGCCTCAAAGATAGACGGTCTGTAATATACGTACAATACCTGGATATTCCAGGGCATCACATAGATGCTGTCGCTACCTCCGGCCTGCTTCATGATATTATAAATATTGTCGTTGATATCGTCCTTCTTGTCCCAGCCGTCGATCATAGGAGTCAGATCAGCCAGCAGGTCGTTGTTCACGAACAGGGGGGTGGAGGTCAGCTTCCAGGTTGCACAGTCCACGTCGCCTCCGCCCATCTTGGCGTTGAACAGGTTCTCGGAGTATGCGCCGCCGTCCCAGGGACTTTCCTCGCCCACAACAGTGATTCCCTTGCCGTTCTCAGCGTTGAACTTGGCAATGATCTCCTGCATCAGTGCGGAATAGTCTGTGTTGTCCGCCCAGTAACGGAACTTGATGGTAACCGGAGCGCCGGCCCCCTCGGCCGCCTGGGTGGCGTCACCGCCTGCTACGGTAGTGTCTGCCGGCATCGCGTTCGTTTCTTTGCTGCCTGAGGAGCAACCTGCCAGCATCCCGGCCGCCATCAGAGCTGCCATGGTCACTGCCAGTGTTTTCTTTCCAAACAGTCTTTTTTTCATTTTCGTTCCTCCATATCTCTTACATCATTTAATGTTTCCCACACATGCCGTTCGGCCTGAAATTTTGCTTCCACAAAATCGCCTCCGGCAATGGCTTTACAAATTCCCAGGTGGCTGCGTTTCGCCCGTCTAAAGCTTTCCAAATCGTCGTGGGTCTCTACATGGCTTCTGCGGATGGATTCGATGATAATCGGCACCACCCGGATTAGAACCTCGTTGTGCGTGCACTCCGCCACCCCGGTGTGGAACTGAACGTCCAGCTCTGCCCAAACCTTGCTGTTCACCTCACATCGGTCCATCTCCTCCACCAGCCGTTCCAGGTTCTTGACGTCCTGGGGCGTCGCTCTCTGGCATGCCAGACCTGCAATCTGCGGTTCGATCAACATACGCGTCTCAAATAGGTTCTCAATCAAATTCTCCTGATTGGTGAAATGCAGACCCAGAGGATCTTCCCCGATTCCGGTTTCCGCGCTGACAAAGGTTCCGCTGCCCTGGCGAATCACAACCACGTTCTCCGCTCTCAGGTACTTCATCGCCTCCCGCAGTGTGGAGCGGCTCACGCCGAACAGCCCTGCCAGCTCCTTTTCCGTGGGAAGCCTGTCTCCGGGCTTCATCTGACGTTGGATGATCATGGTCTTGACCTTCTGGGCCGTCGCCATGGGAAGCACATCGATGTTTTGCGATTCTCTCAAATTTTTGCGCATTGGCTCCTCCTTCCCCGCGGTAAACACCGTCATCATTTTGTTACTTTTCAGTCAATATTTGCAAGCAATACTTGTGCACATTTTTGTATCATCTGTCCTTAGAGTATCATAACATATGATGTTTGTAAATAGCTTTTTAACTATTATTTTAATTTTACTCATATTTAAAGAGTATTTTTAGTGTTATTTGTCTATATTTTGCGTTTTTATCCCGCAAATTCATCATACCATTTATGGTCATTTCAAACAAATTGGTATGTTGTCTTTTGGTTTCCGGAAGCTCAGGGCAGCAACCGCTTTTTCTACTCTCAACTGTGGGAGGAAGCCAACTCTGATGGGCAAGCGGGGTTCCGGCGTGATTGCCGGGGATACCAGATATTACCTGGCGTGATTGGCGACCAGGGAGTCCTTCCGTTTTTCAAACAATAAACAGGAACGGGAGCACGCTGTATACCAGTGCTCCCGTTCCTGTTTATTCTTTTCCTGCTGACAAGACCATCTGATTTTCCGGTCTATTCCATCTGATTTTCCAGCCTATTTGTTGTCATCCTTATGGTCCTTCGTTATGTTGCCCAGCACCATCACCGCTGCCATGATGATGATAATGGCAGCAAATATTCCGCCCATGCCTTTTCCCATGATTTCCAGGGCAATTCCCACATGTTCCATATTCATATGCTTCCTCCTTTGCCGCTATGTCCAGAGCCTGTCTGCACCTTTATTTCTGCCATTTCCTCACAATTTCTGCCATTGCCCTACAGATACTGGGACACAATGCTGATAACCAGTCCGCCTGCAATGACCGATGCCACCTGGCCCGATACATTGGTGCCCGCAGCCTGCATCAGTATGATATTGCCCGGTTCCTCCCTGGCAGCCATCTTCTGCACCACCCTGGAAGACATGGGGAAGGCAGATATGCCGCAGCCCCCAATCATGGGATTCACCGGTTTCTTACCTGCCATTTTAAGGAATACATTTACCAGCTTTGCAAAGAGTACGCCGCCGATTGTATCAAATACAAAGGCCACCAGGCCAAGGACCATAATCATCAATGTGGCCGGGTTCACAAACTGCTCCGCCCTCATGCTGAACGAAATGGTAATACCCAGAAGCAGGGTGATGATGTTGGCAAATTCGTTCTGGGCTGTCTGGCTCAGGCTTCCCAGAACGCCGCATTCCCTAAGAAGGTTTCCGAACATGAGGAAGCCAACCAGTGCCACGGACTGCGGAGATATCAGGCCCACTATGATAGTCACGGCGATGGGAAATGCAATGCGCAGCTGTTTATTCACACTCTTGGGATTGTACTCCATATGGATGCGGCGCTCCTTCCTGGTGGTCACCAGCCGTATGGCAAAAGGCTGGATAATGGGAACCAGGGCCATATAGGAATAGGCAGCCACCGCTATGGGGCCGATGTACCTGGACCCCAGAACCTGGGATACCAGGATGGAGGTGGGTCCGTCCGCAGCTCCAATGACGCCGATGGAGGCGGCATCCCTCAGATCAAAACCCATAAAACATGCAATGAGGATGGCTGCAAAGATTCCGAACTGGGCCGCCGCCCCGAACAGGAACAGTACCGGCTGGCTCAGCAATGGTCCAAAATCAATCATAGCGCCAATTCCTATAAAAAGCAGGATTGGCATGGCCTCCGAAGCCTCGATTCCGGTTTTGAACAGCCATTCTATGATTCCGGCCGCAGGTATCTTTCCCTGTACCATCTGGTCCACCACACCGGAATAAGGCAGGTTTACCAGTATGGCGCCAAAGCCCAGGGGCAGAAGAAGCGAAGGTTCATATTCCTTCTTAACCGCCAGCCAAATCAGGATAATTCCCACCACATACATGACTGCCTGCTGCCAGGTTACCGCCGTAATGCCTTCCAACAAAAAGCTCATTTACTTTCCCTCCTTTGTACCATGCCCTGAACGTCATTCTTCCTGTTCTTTTTTTGTCTCCTTAAGGGTCAGCTTCACCCATTCTATGACTCTGTCTTCCATTTCCAGTATCTCATAATCAGCTTCCGGCGTAACCACAGTCAGGGGAAGCTGTTCCCGGGACGGTATATACCCCAGCTGTTCCATTAAGTATCCGGACAGGGTATCACAGGAGCTGTCCATATGCAGGCGCATTTCCTCCTTCAAATCAAACAGGGTAATGCCGCCTGACACCCGGTAAACCTTATGAGGCTCCAGCTCCGTAAGCTCCGGCTCCTCCTCCTCGTATTCCTCATGGATATCACCCACGATCTCCTCAATCAGGTCCTCCAGAGTCACCATGCCGGACACGCCGCCATATTCGTCAATCAGAATCGCCAGTTTAATTTTATTTGCCTGCATCTCCCGGAACAAGGTGTCTGTCCTGCGGTTCTCCGGCACAAAATAGGCCGGCTTTAAGAGGGTGCGGACATCCAGTTTATCAAAGGAAGTCCTCCTGGCCTCAATAGTCAGTGCCTTTATGGACAGAACGCCTATGATGTTGTCAATCTCCCCTTCGTATACAGGAATCTTGGAATGCATGGATTCCAGAATCTCATCCAGGAATTCCTCCAGCGGCTCATTGATATCCAGGGCCACCATATCCTGTCTGGGCACCATCACTTCCTTGGCCCTCTTATCGTCAAAGGAAAATATGGACGTAATCATCTCCTTCTCAATGTCATTGAACACGCCTGCCTCACTTCCTGTCTCCAGCATGGACTTGATTTCTTCCTCGGACACATCTGTCTCCAGGTTCTCATTGTGCATGCCGATCAGCTTCAGGAAACCGCTGGTGGACAGGGAAAGCAGCTTTATAAAGGGATTCATGATACGCGATATATAGAAAATGGGACGTACGCAGAACAGGCTGAAGGCCTCCGCTTTCTGCAGGGCAATCCGTTTGGGCACCAGCTCACCGAACACCAGGTTAAAATAAGCCAGGATGATGGTCACCACAATGCCCGCCAGGGTCTGGCTGTAGGGTACGTTCCACTGTGCCATCCGCACCGCCAGCACCTGGGCGATACCGGTAGCCGCCGACGCACTGGAGAAAAAGCCCGCCAGGGTGATGGCCACCTGGATGGCGGACAGGAACACCGTTGAGTCCTTCATCAGGCGCTCTATGAGCGCTGCGTTTTTGTTGCCCTGCTCGGACAGGCGGTGGATCTTGTTCTTGTTGACAGATACCACTGCCATCTCCGAGCCTGCAAAGAATGCATTGATTAATGTCAGGATGACTAGGATTGTGATTTGGAATAAAATATTGGCCGCTTCAGGGTCAGATTCCATGGTGAATGATTCCTCCTTCATATTACATAGATTGATTTGGTTCAAGGACTATTATACATAAAGATTAGGAAAATGTCAGCTAAAGATTCCATGAAGATGCAGGGCTGAGGGCAGGACCGCTCCCATGGATGCAGAGGAAGGCCGCCGCGTCCTTCCACTTCCTGTTTTTGTCCTGCCGCTTCATATTCTCCTGATACAATTCAGACATCATCTGTCCGTCTCCCATATGTCCGCCCCCTTCTCTTACATAATTCCCTGCGTACTACCCTCTCACAAACTGCGCATTGTAAATATCCGCATAAAAACCATTCATTCCAAGAAGCTCCTCATGCCTGCCCTTTTCCACAATCTGACCGTCCCGCATGACCAGAATCACATCCGCCTCCCGGATAGTGGACAACCGATGGGCCACAATAAAGCTGGTCCTTCCCTCCATCATCTGCGCAAAGGCTTTCTGGACTTTGATTTCAGTCCTGGTGTCAATGGAGGATGTGGCCTCATCCAGTATAAGCATAGGAGGAAGACACAGCATGACCCTGGCAATGCAGAGCAGCTGTTTCTGTCCCTGGGACAGGTTTCCTCCGTCCTCGCTGATGACGGTGTCATATCCATCCGGCATCCGCATGATAAATCCATGGGCGTGAGCCTGTCTGGCTGCCCGGATGATTTCTTCCTCAGATGCTTCCGGATGTCCATAGGATATGTTGTCCCGGATGGTACCGGATTTAAGCCAGGTGTCCTGAAGCACCATGCCATAGCTGGTCCGCAGGCTCTCCCTTGTCACATCCCGTATGTCGGCCCCCTCCACCTTGATGGCGCCGGAATCCACATCGTAAAAACGCATAAGCAGGTTGATGATGGTGGTCTTGCCGCAGCCGGTAGGCCCTACGATGGCAACCCGCTGGCCGGGCTGTACCGACAGGTTGAAATCCTCAATCAGCCTTTTCTCAGGCGTATAGGAGAAGCACACCTGCTTAAGCTCCACACTGCCCTTTACGTCATAGAGCACCTCTGCATCCTCCCTGTCCTCTATTATGGTTTTCTCATCAATCAGCTCAAACACGCGGGCAGCGGACGCCAGGGCATTCTGCAGCTCTGTCACCACCCCTGATATCTCATTGAAGGGCTTTGTGTATTGGTTTGCATAGCTCAGGAAGCTGGTCAGCTGTCCCACGGTGATGAATCCCCGGATGGCCCCATAGGCGCCTGTAATGCCCACCGCGGCATAGACCAGGCTGTTTACAAACCGGGTGGCCGGGTTGGTGATGGATGAGAAAAAGGTGGCTCTCAGGCTGTATCCGGCCAGACGTTTATTAATCTCCTCAAACTGCTTCTGTGCCTCCTCCTGATGTCCAAAGGCCTGAACCACCTTCATATTGCCCAGCATCTCATCGGTCAGGGAGGTCAGCTCGCCCCTTGTCTCTGACTGCTTCCGGAACATGACAAAGGTCTTTTTGGCGATAAAGCTGGCCACAAACAGGGATATGGGCGTCAGCACCACCACCACTGCCGTGATGACAGGCTGGATGGAAAGCATGAACAGCAGCGTGCCCGCTATGGTCAGAACGCCTGTAAACAGCTGGGTAAATCCCATGAGAAGGCCCTCTGAGAACTGGTCTATGTCCGCTATAATCCGGCTTATAATATCACCGGATGGGTGGACATCTATATAGCTTAGAGGCATCACCTCCAGATGGCTGAAGGCCCTGGTCCGAATATCCTTCACAACCCGGTAGGTGATAATGTTGTTGATATGGTTCATGAGCCACTGTGAGACAGACATAATTGCCACGGCTCCCAGTATTTTCATGAGAATGCCCTTTAACCCGGCGAAATCCACATGTCCGGCCGAGACAATACGGTCCACGGCCTGGCCTGTCAGGATGGGTACGTAAAGGGTGAGGGCCACGGTGATGAGGGCCAGGAACAGGGAAAAAATGACGCTCCACTTGTACTGGCTGATATATTTCAGGATTCGTTTCAGGGTCTCCCTGCTCCTGTTTTTGTCCAATGCATGTTTCTTACTGCTCATCCCGTTCCACCTCCTCCTTTGAAAGCTGTGACAGGCATATTTCCCTGTATACCTGGCAGTCCTTAAGAAGCTCCTTATGGGTGCCCATGCCTGCCAGATGTCCCTCGTCCAGCACCAGGATGGTGTCTGCCCCCTTAATGGTAGTTGCCCGTTGGGATACAATAAATACGGTCATATCCCCGGTGTTCTCCCGGATGGCCTTTCTCAGCCTGGCGTCCGTGGCAAAATCCAGGGCCGAAGCGCTGTCGTCCATAATCAGGATTTCCGGCTTTCTCACCAGGGCCCTGGCTATGGTCAGCCTCTGGCGCTGGCCGCCTGAGAGATTACGGCCTCCCTGGTCAATGCAGAGGTCCAGGCCCTCTCCCTTTGAATCCACAAATTCCCGGGCCTGGGCCGTATCCAGGGCCTGGTAGATTTCCTCGTCCGAGGCATCCTGTTTTCCCCAGCGCATGTTGCCGCGCAGCGTTCCCTTAAACAGTACGGACTTCTGCGAAACCACTCCCGTCTTCTCCCTCAGCGTGTCCAGGGAATAGTCCTTTACATCCGTTCCGTCCACCAGCACCTGCCCTGCCGCGGCATCGTAAAACCTGGGAATCAGGTTCACCAGGGTGGATTTGCCGGAGCCGGTTCCGCCTATGACGCCTATGGTCTGTCCGGCCATGGCCCGGAAGGAAATATCCTTTAAGGCCGGTTCCTTAGCGCCTGCATACACGAATTCCATATTTTTAAATTCCACCTTTGGAATCCGTCCCCCGCGCTCCCCATCTGCAGAAACCCCGTTCTCATGGGACCCGGTGTTCACGGCTTCCGTTCCATCCCTTTTCCCCTTATCCTCAATGCTGCTCTCCACCTGGAATATGCTGTCCACCCGGTTCATGCAGGCAACGGCCTTGGATATAATGATAATCAGGTTTGCCATCTTTATGAGCTCCACCAGTATCTGGGACATGTAATTCACCAGGGCAATCACCTTTCCCTGGGTAATAATTCCGCTGTCCACCTGTTCAGCTCCCACCCATATAACTGCCACCACGGCTATGTTTATGATGACATAGGTCACAGGGTTTAACAGGGCGGAAATCTTTCCCACAAATACCTGCATCCTGACCAGGTTTCCGTTTTCCCGGTCAAATTTCTCTGTCTCGCTTTTCTGCCTGTTAAAGGCGCGGATGACACGGACCCCCAGCAGGTTTTCCCTGGTGGTTAACAGCACCTTGTCCAGCTGTCTCTGTACGGATTTATAGAGAGGCATGCTGACTGCCATAATGCCGAACACCACCACGCAGAGCACCGGTATGGTGACCACGAATACAAAGGCCGAGCGCACGTCCACGGTAAAGGCCATAACCATAGCGCCAAATACCACAAAGGGTGATCGCAGCAGCAGGCGCAGCGTCATGTTGATGCCGCTCTGCACCTGGTTGATGTCGCTGGTCATCCTCGTGATGAGCGTGGCCGTACCCACTGTGTCTATCTCTGTATAGGACAATCTTCCTATATGGGAAAACAGGTCGTTGCGCAGGGAGGTGGCTGCTCCCGTGGCTGCCTTGGCGGCAAAATACTGGGCTGTCAGGGAGCATGCCAGGCCAATCAGGGCCAGAAGCACCAGAACGCCTCCCATCTTAAGAATATATCCGCTGTCCCTGCCCCGGATGCCCACGTCCACCATGCGGGCCACCACCAGGGGCACAAACAGTTCAAAGCTGGCCTCCAGCATCTTAAACAGCGGTCCCAGTACGCTTTCTAGCTTGTAATCCTTCATATAGCTGAACAATCGTTTCATAATTGTCTTTCACCCCTCTGCCGGAATCCATTGTATTTTTTACACTGCCTGGTATTATAACATAGAATCAACCATATATAAAATGTTTTGTATATATGATATACGTTTAACGAGGATTCCGGTCTTAAATCTGAAACAGATGGAATATTACTGCCATTGTCAACGAGGGGAGCATATCGGCGGCAGCCAAGGCGCCTCCGGACCGTTTCACACAAAAAAGACAAAAACAGCCTGCCCCTTATCCAAAGAGCAGGCATGGTCCAATCATTCCGCAGTTTCCCCGGAAAACAGTTCCTTCCAGAAATAATTGATTTCCGCCCCGAAGAACAGGATGCACATGCAGAAATAGAGCCACAGAAGCAGCAGCACAATAGCTGTAAGGCTTCCGTACATATAGGAGTAATTCTTCCCCCCTATATGGCTGAAATACAAGGAAAAGGCAAAGGAGAAGGCCATCCACCCAACGGTGGAGAACACGGCTCCCGGAAGCTGGTCCCTGAGCTTCAGCCTCTTATCCGGCACAAAGGTATAGATTCCCAGGAAAAATATAATCAGTATCATCAGCGCCCACAGGGCCCTGAAATTAATGATGTGGGTGGTCACGTCCGCTATGATGGAAAAACGGCTCACCATGAACGCCTGAATCATGTTGCCGAACACCAGCAGGCCCAGGGACAGGATACACACCAGGATGAACACAATGGTGTATCCTGAGCAAATCAGCCTGTTAATCACATACCAGCGCTTTTCTCCGTGGCCGTTCACACGGTTCAGGCCCCTGGCCACGCTGAACATGCCGCGGCCCGCGGACCACAGGGCCGTGACGGCCGTGACGGAAATCATGGTTGCCGGGGATTTTAAGGACAGGTCATTTACCACCCGGAATGCCAGGGACTTGTAATCCACCGGCACCAGGCCCACAATCAATTCCATGAACCTGGCGTTGCTGATGCTTGGAATCATCTGGACCACTGTCAGAAGCAGCATGATAAAGGGCACCACGGAGAGTATGATAAAAAAGGAGACCTGGGCCGCGTAGACCGTCATCTCATCCTCAGCAAATTTATCATATACTCGTTTCCCTGCCACAATTATCCCAAACATAAAACCTCCGCTGCTATTAATATATTTCCCTGAAACTGCCCTCTTCAATCACCGAAATGTCTTCTGCTTCCATATGTTCAATGTGTATGAACCTTCCCTGCTCCAGATTCCTTAAGAATCGCCCAATAGCCAGCGGATCTCCCTGGACCTCCATCTCCACATCACCGTTCCACAGATTCTTCACCCACCCGGTAAGGCCCAGGGGGCGGGCCAGGCAGCAGGAGGTGTACCTGAATCCCACCCCCTGTACCCTGCCGGAAAATATGATATGCTTCCTGACTTTTTTCATACAAATATCACCCAATCACATTTCCGGGAGTTCCATCCAGATAGTTTACCACATTGTCAAACACAATGACAGCCCGTTTTACCAGGGCTTCCTTGGTGGCAAATGCCACATGGGGCGTCACAATGGTGTTGGGCGCTGAAAACAGCGGGTGGTCCTTCCTGACCGGAGGTTCGTTTTCAAACACATCAATACAGGCGCCCGCAATCCTGCCCTCCTTCAGGGCCTTAGCCAGGGCAACACTGTCCACCACAGGCCCTCTGGCCGTGTTGATCAGCACCGCATTCTTCTTCATCAATCCGATGCGCTCCTCATTCATCAGTCCCCTGGTTTCCTCAGTGAGAGGGGTGTGGAGGGAAACCACGTCGCATTCTGCCAGCAGTGTCTCCAAATCCACATAGCGGACGCCAGGCACATTCTTGACTGTCCTGCTGTAAGCCAATACCCGGCATCCAAATGCCTGGGCTATGGCTGCCACACGAAGGCCGATGGCCCCGGTTCCTACTACGCCAAACTTCTTGCCTTCCAGTTCAAATCCTACCAGGCCGTCCTTGGTGCCTTCCTCCCGGCAGACTTTGTCGCAGGGAATCACATTCCTGTACAGGCTGATTAACATGCCGAACACCAGATCCGCCACAGCGCAGGTGGAATAGCCGGCGCAGTTACATACCATGACACCGTTCTTCCTGCACACATCCATGGCAATGTGGTCCACGCCTGTAAATGCCACAGCCAGAAGCTTTAAGTTTCTGCATCCTTCTATAACCTGAGCATTCAGAGGCAAATTGGATACCACGATGATTTCAGCATCCTTTCCGCGCTCTATAAGCTCTGCGGTATCCGCCGTCTTCGTATTGTAATACACAATCTCCACCCTGTCCCCAAGGGCCTCCTTTGCCATAGCCAAAAGCTTTCCTTCTTCCACGCCCAGCGGCTCGATGATTACCATTTTCATTGCATCTTCCTCCGTATCCTGTTGTCAGCTCCCCTTCAGGGGCTTCCTGACTTTTTATGCTATCAATTATATAGCAGGGGACAGGCTTTTACAAGAGATGATTTCCGCTTCTATTTCAGTTCCACCAGAACCTCAATGTCGCACGCGATTCCACCCGGCAGGGCGTTGGTTCCAATGGCAGAACGTGCCGGAAGTCCTGCTTCGTCGCCGAAGCTCGGCAATCAGGTTGGAACCCCCGTTCACCACCTGGGGCTGCATCCCAAAGTCATCCGCACTGTTCACAAAAACCGCGGCCTTAAAACATCCCTTTAGCTCTGTCAGCGTCTCAGTTCCCCAGAAATCCATCCCTCTGCTGGCTCCACACTGTCTCCCATGCCTTCCGGGCTGCCCCGTTTTCACCTTTTCATCCATTTGAGTGAAGAAGTCGCTTGTGACAGCCATGACGGTCAGGTCATAGCTGCCCGTCTCGCACCGTCATAACCGCTGTACCTGGAAACGGGGGAGATTCCTGCCGGAACTGATGCCCGCTGTCATGGCACCCATTCCTTTCCAAGCTCCGCTGATGTTATCTGCCGCGGAGCATATTTCTGCCATGTTACCATACAAAACATGACATCAGTATGTCATGTACCCTTCATCCATTTCAGGTATCCCTAATGCCTCATCCATCTTTCATCCCGGGCTCAGCCAAAAACAAAGCATCTTTACCGGCAGCGCCTTACTTCATAAATGAATGGCTCATGATATAAAATTCTTCCTGGCTCGGAAGGTATTTTTTCTCCATCTTTTCCAGGCTGTCGTCGTATTGACGCGCCTCTTCTTCAGAGATAGCCATAACAGGACTGTCGTGGTAAATCCATCTCCTTCTGTCCAGTACATCGGGTATAAGCTCCCGGACCATCATTGCCGCGGGATAGGTTCCGTCCTCCAGGCAGATATTGAATTTTTTACAGCTTTTAAAACCGCTGCTCACATAATTTACCGGACTACCAAATATGACAATCACATCATATCCAAGGGACACTGCCTTCCCAAAGGAATGTTCCATCAGCATTTTCCCGTAGCCCCTTCTCTGGTATCCCGGAGCAACGCTAACAGGTCCGAATGTAAGAATCTCCTTTTCCTCCCCGGACTCATCAACCAGCCTGGCCTTTGTATACATGATGTTTCCGATGACCCGGCCATCCAGCTCAAGCACAAAATCCAGCTCCGGTATGAAATCCTCATGCCCCCGCATGACATGGACCAGGTAATGTTCACCGCATCCCGGTACATAAAGATTATAAAACGCTTTCCTGGTGATATCCTCTACCACTTTATAGTCTGATTCCTTTTCATTCCGTATCTTAATCATTCTAAATGCTCCTTCCAATTTCCTGCCGGACCTGTCCCATTCCGTCAGGGCACCCTATCCGGCAATACCATACCCGCGGCTCTCCAGAAGTCCCACTGCCCGCTCTAAATCATCTGCTTTTGTCAAAACATAATCCGTATTATACGTGGATACCACGAAAATCCCAATCTTATTTTCAGCTAAAACAGCTGATATTCCGGCCAGTATGCCAATCAGAGAAAAATCCAGTTCGCCCTGAATCCGGAACGCCCTCCATCCATCTTCCCTTGAAACCGTGTCCTCGGGAACGCTTTCAGTCCTGCACACCAGAGATATCTCCTCATCTGTCCTGCCCAGAAAAAACAGGTCGTCCTCCATCCTGGCCTGTCCCAGGTCCTTAAGCCTGCACACTGAAAATGCTCCCTCTATCACCTTTATTTCCATGCTCCTTCGTCTCCTTTTCCATGAATGATATCCGTGGCATCCCTCTTTTGTATCCTGTCTCCGATATCCCTTATTTGTATGTTTTACCTGTTTTCCTATTTTTATGAGTCCCGGCCTTCATAGTTCTCCGTCCCGGCCGTCATAGGTTTCTGTCCTGTCCGTCATAGGTCTTTATGCACACTCAGCCACCCTATTTAAGTCATTTCACATCCTGCCTGAATCTTATCCTCCCAGCCAGCCGCTTCAGCGGCCTGACTGCCAGATGGTCCGCCACCATGGAACAAGCCAGGGATAAAAAGAAGGTCACAATGGTGGAAACCATGGTTCCCAATATATAATGGCGAGCCATCATATCCCTTAGAAGTACCGGATTCACATAATAGCTCAGGATAAGGAAATGAATCAGATAGATGGAAAAGCTGTACCTGCTGACGAATATTCCCAGCTTTCCCGCCCATACAGGCACCTTCCCGCCATAATATTCAAACAGAAGGAATACTCCGGCGCAAATGAACACCATGGCCGGTGACTTATGGGGATTCTGGGGTACCCACCATGAAAGGCAGATATCCGCAGCCACATCCATGGCCAGGCCGCAAACTGCCAGAAACGCGAATATAGGGAACTGTTCCTTCCTGCATAAACGCTTAAGCCCATATCCCAAAAGAAAATAGTAGACCCATCCTGTATACAGCACAAACTGGGCCCATGGCTTCACGTCCAGTTGAAGGATTTCTCCGGCCACCTCCACCACATGGATTCCCAGCATCAGGAACAGGAATATCTTCATTTCCCGGTCCGTCATATTCTTTACCATCCTGGACAGAAAAGGCGCGCAGATATAAAAAGACACAATGGCATACATAAACCACATATGGCCTGCCCTGGGAATCCCGGCTGTCAGCACCTGCCCCAGGTACCGCACGGCATGCTTCCAGAGAGGCAGAACCACTCCGTCCACATGGACATTATAACAATAGTAAATAAGGCCATAGACCAAAAAGGGAATCCCCACCGTAATAAGACGCTTTCTGTAAAACTCCCCGATGCGCTCTGTTCCATGTTCCAGCAAAAACATGCCGCTGAGCATAAAGTAGATTCCCACAAAGGACAGCAGGAAGGGCGTCATGATGCTGTTAAACCACCATTGGCGGGTGTTCATTGTCTCCACCGGCATGGCATGTACCATGATGATTGCCATGACCGAGACGGCCCGCAGGCAGTCATATCTTGGGTCCCTTTCTTTTGAATTGTGTTTTCCCGGTTTCTTCATGTCCTTTTCCGTCTGTCTCATATGTAAAACCTTTCTCTGCTGCAAAACTCCTCTCCTCTGTAAACCAGGGCGGAATCATCCCTCACATAGTCATCCTGCCATTTCCCCCTTATCCTTGTCCTGCCAATGGCTTTTCTCGTTTCAAAGTCCACCGTATCCGGTATCTCCCCCAGAAATACCAGATGCTCCGAGATGTCTGCCGGCCTGTCACACGGCCTGTATCTGCATATGCCGGCCATGTCCGCAGCAGAGTAGGGCGCACCGATGGATTCCTCTCCAAACACCTTTTCATCAAAACAGGACGGATGGGCAATGACCTCCATCCCTGACAGTTCCAAACGCTCATTCATGAATTTGAGTCCCCTTGTGTGGTCATTATGACCATGGGAAAATACCATGTGTGTAACCAGGCCAAGGTCGATTCCAAGGGCCTCTGCATTTTTAAGGAGCACATCCGAATACCCGGCATCAAACAGCAGCCTGATGCCGTCACATTCAATGTAATAGCTGACCGCGGGTTCTCCCAGATAATACCTGTCTATGTAGGTGTTGTTATCCACCAATACCCTTAATTTCATCCCAACCGTACCTGCCTTCTTCAAAATAGTCTGATATCCTATTCTACCATAATCCCGCCTTGCCGTCCATGTTTCCATTTTGCTACGGCAGCGTCAATTTACTTTCGGAAACGAAAGGTCAGAAATCACCCTTGTGATTGG
>ERZ894236.912-NODE-912-length-26937-cov-47.4225_pt1 | contig 26937 bp, 25 predicted proteins | sample MGYA00380297_ERZ894236 | MGnify/ENA primary metagenome ERZ894236 (study PRJEB32331, sample SAMN06328420) | human gut metagenome | biome: human gut microbiome; feature: stool | host: Homo sapiens | collected 2014-08-04 ... | reverse complement strand
TAAATTGAATTCCTTGTATCCGACATTTACTACTGCATCTGAATAAGATGCAGTAGTAATGTTAAATATCAACGATACAGCACAGTAGGCTACTATAATCTTACCAACGAACAGGTGGAAATGCTGAAAGCAGACGACCGTATTGCTTATCAGATACAGGTAAAAACAGGTGTCCTTTCTCCAATGGACGGTTTCGATGTAATGCCGTACTATGTGAGTGAGTTATCCGATAAAATCCAAATCGGCGAATTGCTTGAGGGAAAGCTACCCGGAAAGGAAAATGAAATCGCTGCACAGGCGGCAATGCTGAAAAAGATGGGGGTCAATCCTAAGGTTGGAAGTACCGTGACCTTTACCTTTTATGACGACAGTACCGAAACTTTTACCGTATCAGGTATCTTAAACGGCAGCGATATGGCAAAACAATTTTCCGTGTTTTTCTCTGAAACATATGCAAGGAATGGCAGTCAGTTAAAGGATATGCCGTATGAGGTTTATGCAAAGTTGTACGGAGCAACGACAATGTACCCTGAAGACTGCAAGGAAGTGATGTACTTAATTGGAAGTGATGCAGGGATTGAAAGAAAATATGTCAGCCCTTCAAAGGCATTTATTGAGTCGCTGTCTGTGGATACGCAGTTTGTTATGCTTTACGGCATAGTTGGAGCTGTTATTTTACTTGCGTGTATTCTTGTGATTTATGGTGTGTTTTATCTCTCTGTCATTGGCAGAATCCATCAGTTTGGGCAGCTTCGTACCATTGGTATGACAAAGAAGCAGATGAAAAAGCTTGTTTCCCGTGAAGGTGTTGCGTTATATCTTCGCTCTGCTCCTATTGGTATTTTGATTGGCGGGATTGCAGGATATTTCATTATTCCAAATGGATTTAATATTTTGAATACGCTATTGATAATCGCTCTTGTATTTGTGGTTATCTATATTATTACGATGATTTCAGTACGAAAACCTGCCCGACTTGCGGCTACTGTTTCTCCGATGGAGGCACTTCGTTATGTACCACAGGACGGTATGAAAAAGGCTGCAAACAAGAAACTTTGCCGAAAACTATCTCCGATGGGGTTGGGGATGATGAATTTTTCCAAAAACAGAAAGAAAGCAACTATTACAATGCTCTCTTTGGCTTTGGGCGGTATTCTCTTTATGACAGCCGCAACCTATATTTCATCTTTTGACAAGGAGGGTTATTCCCGACAGGGTATATGGGAAGACGCAGACTTTAATATCTTCTATTCAGAGGCTGCTGTGGAGCTAAGCGAGAATGGAATGAGCGAAATGCAGGCAGAGAAACCTATGGGAGATGATATGGTTAGAGAAATATCTGCCATAGACGGTGTGGAAAAGGTAGACGAGCTTAAAAGCCTTGGTATTATCTTCGACTTTCCAAAAAATGACGAATACGATGACGACGATTTCTTAAATCTTATAAGCAATGAAAAGATGAAATCAATGGAAAAGTATATAGAAGAAGGTGTATACGATTACGACAAGCTTATGTCAGGTAACTATGTATTGATTCAAGGAAATACCAATGTTGAAGAAATTTTCGGATGGAAGTTCCAGACCGGAGATAAAGTAATTATCAAATACTATGACGGAAGTAAGATGGCAGAGAAGGAAGTGACGGTTCTAGGCATCTTAAGCACACAGTATAGCTTAGACAATCCTGCGATAAACGGATGGTTTGTAATGCCTGAAAAGCCGATGTTAAACCAACTTTCCTATGACAGCCTGAATTCTCAGCTACTCATATCCGCTGATTCTGAAAATGAAGCATCAGTAGACGAAGCTTTGAAGGGAATTTTAGAGAAAAGACCAGAGCTATCTATGGAGGCTTACGTAGATATGAAGATTTCTTATGAGCAGGCAGCAAATACACTATTTGGTGCAATTAGCGGACTTGCCATATTTATTATGATGTTCAGTATTTTAAGTATGATGAATACGCTGATTACCAATATTGTTACTCGTAAACAGGAACTTGCAATGTTAGAGTCTATTGGAATGAATAAAGATCAAATTCGTAAAATGCTGCTTGGAGAAAGTCTGCTCTTGGTACTTGCTACCGTCGGTGTGACAATGACCATCGGTACGCTGTGCGGTTATGTGCTCAGCAATATACTCTACAATACGGGGGCATTCTATATGGCGTTTAAGTTTCCTGTAAGCCTTGCATTGATTTATGCAGTAGTTCTGTCTGCCGTACCGATGATAATTACCCTTGTGTCAATGCACAGTTTTTCCAAAGAAGCACTTGTGGAAAGATTGAGAGGAATGGAAAATTGATATGCGAATATAAGATACGCATTACAGGAAACCAAGAGATTCTGGTGCTTTCGCCCAAAATCATAGGAACGTTGATTGAGAAAATCCGATGTTCAGACACGAAAGAATTGATAATCCCTGCGGACGAATTACTTCCGCAGGGATATGCGGAATATCTGGAACGTGTAATGCAGATCAACGATATTAGAAAAAATGTTGGCAGGCAGGATGTGTATGATTTGACTGCAAAGCAGATTGGGATGCTGAAGGTGGAACAGCAGAAATGCTTCGGCAGAGCAGTAGCGGAAACAGTCGAGAATACTGCACAGTTTAATCTTGAAGCAAGTGGAGATTTCTTTCTGCTGACAAAGCAATCGGACAGCCGTTTTATCTGTGACTATGAGAATGGGGAGAAAATATTAGTTTCGCTGAAATATTTATAGATGGTCGATCAGATTGTAATCCTACACTTGTAATACAAAATTTTTCAATTCCTTTTAAACAGCAAAGTTCTCATTTTAAAGTAATAAATTACTGTCGCGTTAAAAAAATAAAGTTTTTCCACAGAAAACCATTGACAATTTATTAAAAAAGTATAAACTATTAAAAAACGGAGTGCACTCTATTTTAAAGAATGGGAGATGAGGATTTTATGGCAACTTTTTTAACAGGACTTATGATACTTTTACTGGGAGGCTATTTATACGGGAAATTTGTGGAGCGTGTGTTTCACCCTGACGACCGTAAGACTCCGGCTGTACGGATGAAAGATGGAATTGATTATGTCCCTATGAATAAGTGGAAAAACGCACTGATCAATTTACTGAATATAGCGGGTACCGGACCGATCTTCGGACCGATTCAGGGAATCCTGTTTGGACCGATCGCGTTTATCACGATTCCTATCGGATGTGTGATCAGCGGAGCAACACATGATTATTTAAGCGGTATGATGTCACTGCGCCAGGATGGAGCACAGATGCCGGGGATCGTCAGAAAATTCCTCGGCAACAAAACATACCAGGTATACAATATTTTTCTCTGTTTTCTGATGCTTTTAGTCGGAGCAGTATTTACATATACTCCCGGCGATCTGTTTGCCGGACAGATCTGTGGTTTTACGGAGGTCAACGTATGGACCTGGGTAATTTACGGAGTGATCTTGCTGTATTATCTGGTAGCAACTTTGTTCCCGATTGATAAGATCATTGGTAAGATTTATCCGATTTTCGGTGCGATTCTGCTCTTATCGGCAGTCGGAGTATTTGCTGGAATCTTTATTCAGGGATATCAGCTTGATAATATTGATTTCAGCCATGGTCTCAAAGGAATTTTTGATGTGTATCCGATCTTTGATGCAGAAGGAAACTCCGGAGCCGGAACAAAATTCCTTCCTGTCTTTTTCGTGACGGTAGCCTGTGGAATTACATCTGGTTTTCACTCTACACAGTGTACTTTAATTGGACGCTCTGTAGAACATGAAAAAGAAGGACGCACAGTCTTTTATGGAATGATGATTCTGGAAGGCCTGATTGCCATGATATGGGCAGCTGCAGCCATGGGACTTTACAATACCGGTTCTACTGCCGGAGCAACAGCTGCTGTAGGCGAAGTTGCCAAAGGACTGCTCGGACCGATCGGCGGAGTCATTGCGATCCTTGGAGTGATCGTTTTGCCGATCACATCCGGAGATACGGCTCTTCGTTCCTGTCGTCTGATGGTCGCAGATTATTTACACATTGATCAAAAGACCAGAAAAAATCGTGTGCTTGTAACATTGGGAATTTTTATCCCTGTCATTCTGATTTTAATCTTTGCGAAGTTAAACGCAGAAGGGTTTAATATCCTTTGGAGATATTTTGCATGGAGCAATCAGACCATCGGAGTATTTGCGTTTGCAGCCATTACCATTTATCTGATGGCGAAAAAAGGGGCAAAAAAAGGAATTTATCTGATCGCGCTGCTTCCGGGAAGCTTCTATATGTTTATTATTTCTTCCTTTATTTTGAGTCAGAAGATTGGATTTGGACTTCCGATGACAGCTGCATATGTCATTGCCGGTATATTGACCGTCCTTTATTTTACCGGTCTGATCCGACTTGGAAAAAAATACGCTGCAAAACACGAAGAAGAGTAGCGTTGATTCAGAAAAACTACTGAAAAACTTTTTCAGATATTTACATAAAAGTTTCTCCTGCGTTATAATATTTACAATAAGTTCAAAAGAAAGAAGGAATCGCAGATGAAAGTTTTAATGTTAAATGGAAGTCCAAGAAAAGAAGGATGTACGTATACGGCACTTTGCCAGATTGCGGAAACTTTGAAAGAGCAGGGAATTGAAAGCGAGATCTTTCAGGCTGGAAATCCGGAAATGGAGAATATAAAAGCTGCAGCGGAAAAAATGAAAGAAGCAGATGCTCTGATCGTAGGATCGCCGGTTTACTGGGCATCTCCAAGCGGACAGATCATCGAATTTATGGATAAATTCTGTTCCCTTGCCGGAAAAGATATGTTGTTAAAGCCGGCCGCAGCGATCGCATCCGCAAGACGTGCCGGTACGACAGCCACCCTGGATGTTCTTCTGAAATATTTTTCATTCCATCAGATGCCGATCGTATCTTCCAATTATTGGAATATGGTCCATGGCAACACTCCGGATGAAGTGATGCAGGATCAGGAAGGATTACAGATCATGCATGTGCTGGGCAAAAACATGGCATGGCTCTTGCACTGTCTGGAAGCCGGAACACAGGCGCAGATCGCAAAACCAGAACCAGAAGAGAAGATCAAGACAAACTTTATCCGTTAAAGCAGGGATATGCCAGAAGCACGGATGAACAAATGAAATATAACCAGATCATTTAGGAGAGCCTGGAAACAGGCTCTCTTTTCTTGCACCAATCTCACTTCATAAAAGCATTCTATTTACAACACACTTCTAACAAAAATACCGATAAATCCTATAAAATCGTCAATAATAATTAAGAAAGTTTAAGATTTGCTTTGGAACTTTTTTAAGAATCCATCCCCATAATGATTCTCAGGAGGTGACAAGTTATCATGAAAAAACATACCATTACCATAATCATTCCCTGTTTCAATGAAGAAGAGGCGCTTCCGGTATATTATCATGCCATGTGTCCTGTGATGGAACAGATGAATGATGCAACATTTGAACTTTTATTTATTGACGATGGTTCCAGCGACAGTACTTTGCTGAAAATGAAACAGCTGCACCGTCAGGATTCCCGCTGCAAATATTTTTCATTTTCCCGAAATTTTGGCAAAGAAGCAGCAATTTATGCAGGTCTTTCCCATGCAAACGGCGATTACGTTGCCGTTATGGATGTAGATCTTCAAGATCCCCCAGATCTGCTGCCGGATATGTATGAAATCCTGACAACCGAGGACTATGACAGCGTCGCTACCAGGCGTTCTACACGAAGTGGAGAACCTAAAATCCGATCGTTTTTGTCCGATCGTTTCTATCGTGTGATCAACCGGATTTCAAAAACAGCAATCGTACAGGGAGCCAGGGATTTCCGTCTGATGAAGCGAAACATGGTAGATGCTGTTCTGAAAATGAGCGAATACAATCGCTTTTCCAAAGGGATTTTTGAATGGGTGGGATTCCGTACAAAATGGCTGGAATATGAAAATATCGAACGGTCTGCGGGAGAAACCAAGTGGTCTTTGAAAAAGCTGTTTGTATATTCCATGGAAGGAATTACCGGATTTTCCGTGGCGCCGTTATCGCTGGCTTCTGTTCTGGGACTATTCTTTTGTCTGGTATCATTTGTTATGATCCTCGTCATTGTGATTCGGACCTTCCTGTGGGGAGACCCGGTCTCCGGATGGCCTTCTCTTGCCTGTATCATTTTTATGGTGAGTGGAATACAGCTTTTATGCACCGGGATCGTAGGGCAGTATCTGTCCAAAACCTATCTGGAAACAAAACACCGGCCCATTTTTATTTTAAAAGATTCCAGTGAGGAAGAAAAGGAGCAGGATTATGAAACATAAGAAGAGTGATCTCTCTCGTCTGATCCCTCTGTTTCTGGTTGTCCTTACCCTTGGTTTCTGCTGGCTGTTTTGCGGCAGATATGGGGTGTTTGGTTCCAGAGTAGACTGGATCAGTCAGCACAGCGTTTTTCCGGACTATTTCCGGCAGCAGTTTTATGATACAGGAGACTTTTTCCCGGAATTTGCCCTCAACATCGGAGGCGGACAGAATATTTACCATTTTGCCTATTACGGATTGTACAGCCCCGTCTTCTGGCTTTCATACTTGCTGCCGTTTGTGAACATGAGCGATTATCTGATCGCAGCATCCGTCACCTGTCTTGCATCAGCAGCTGTTATGTTTTACTGCTGGTTAAGAAGACATGGATTTTCCCAGGCAATCTGTTTTGGAACTGCTCTTATGTTTTTACTGGCAGGTTCCATGATCTATCAGTCCTACAACCAGGTTTTGTTTATCCTTTACATGCCGTTTCTCTGTATGGCATTGTGGGGAGTCGATCTGTTTCTGGAAAAAGGACAGAGGATACTTTACATATCCGGTGTCTTTTTGATGATCCTGACCAGTTTTTATTTTAGCATCGGAGGAATTTTGGTCTTACTTTTATATGGTCTGCACCGATATTGGATCCTGGCAGAGACAACCGAACGATCTATTGGGTTTTGGCAGTTTTTTCAGGATGGAATTGGGTTTGTACTTCCCATTCTCACGGCGGTATTGTGCAGCGCTTTTTTGCTGGTTCCTTCCGCAGCTGCCATGACAGGCGGCAGAGAAGCAAGCGCTGCTGTCATGGCAACGTCCTTATTTCTTCCGACTTTCAAGTTATCGGCTGTTTTGTATCATCCCTACGGCATCGGACTGACGACGTTCAGCCTGACAGTTCTGATCGCGGGAATGAGATGGAAGAGAAGAGGCGAACGGATTCTTGTCTGGGGACTTCTGCTGATCCTGACCCTTCCGTTTGTCTGGTATCTGCTCAACGGAGGCTTATATATCCGGGAGAAGGTGCTGATCCCCTTTCTTCCCCTGTTATGCTATCTGATCGCCTGTTACCTGCAAAAGCAACTGGAACGTCCCGCTTCGTTCTGGCGCGGATTTCTTCCCTATTTGCTGTCCATCGTGCTGGTCTTCTTCGGAAATATGGGAAGCTTGTCGGTGACTCTGAGACCCATTCTGATTTTAGATGCCGGTATGATGTCTGTCTGTGCTCTGATCTTCTGGAAGGTTACCCACAGGGAACAGGAATCCCGATATGCAAAATTTTTCCGAAAAAATGCTCCTGTTTTCTGCTTTCTGCTTCCATCGGTCTTGTTTCTTTTCGGATATCAGCTTTTTTTCCACAGACAGGCTGACACGTTCTTGAGTCATGATTTTTATGAGAACGTAACAGGATGTGAAACCAGACAGGCAGTTGATTTCATCACAGACAGGCAGGAATTTGTCCGTATGGAGCAACTGGGAACCCCTTTGGAAGGATTTGCCGATCAAAATCGGATCTGGAATGTGGGGCAGTACAGTACTTCCGTGTATTCTTCCCTGTATCATTCAGAATACCAGAATTTTCGCACCCAAATCTTTGGAGTGGAAGAACCCCATCGGAACTTTCTGATGCAGCCGGCATCCCGAAACCCTGTTTTTCAACGGTTTATGGGAATCCGGTATCTGATCTCCCAGGAAGAAATTCCAGGCTATGAATTGGAATGCACGGTGGCAAACAAAAAAATATGGAGAAATGACCAGGTTTCTCCCATTGCTTATGCAACGGATCGATTGTTCCAGCAAAAGACTTATGAGGCCTTACCATTTCCATGGAATCAGACGACACTCTTGGATTATGCAGTGGTAGAAGATGAGGGAAGAAAAGAAGCACCTTCTTCTGAGAGTCTGGACATCCAGCCCGGGACACTTTCCTTTCCGGCACTTCAAAAACCAGGAAACCACCTGACTCAAAACGGACAGACCATACAGGCTGTATTAAAGAAGCCGGAAACCCTATCCTTCAGCCTTTCAGAATTATTTCCAGAGTGGGAAGACGCACCGCAAAGAGAACAGGATCACGTGATATTTTTGCAGTTTTCTGTAAACAATCAAAAACCGACTTCGGATGTCTCAATTACCCTGGAAAAGGAACGGAATAAATTAAGTGCAAGTTCTCATATTTACCAGAACCACAATACCACCTTTACCTATGCCGTTCCCATCAGGGCAGGGCAGCGCAGTATTTCTCTTACGCTTGGAAACGGAAGCTATCAGCTTTCTAAAATTCAGCTTTTTGGGGGAACCTGGAAAGAGAAGTCAGACGCGAACTCGTTGTATCAGTCAAAATTTCAGGCAGATACAAATGCTACGAAGGGAAATCAAATCAAAGGAACGATCGAGACAATCTCCGATGGATATTTTATCACGACCATTCCTTATGATACACATTTTGAGATTTTAGTAGATGGAAGGCACGTAACCCCTGAAAAAGTGAACACCGCTTTTCTGGGATTCCCGTTGAAAGCAGGAGAACATCGAATTGAGATCACCTACCATGCGCCAGGCGCCGCTGCCGGAAAACTGCTGTCACTGATCGGACTGTTCTTCTGTTTCTTTCATTTGAAATCCGACCTTCAGCATTCGAAACAAACGTCTCGCCGCATTGAGATATAATTCTTCTGCCTGTTCCAGCGCTGTATGCAGTTCCATGGGGGCATTGACCGTCGTCAGGATCGAATCAATCCCGGATTCATAAATCTGTTCTGCCCCCTGCCCCATGGATCCTGCAAGCGCCACCACCGGAATGTGATATTTCTTGCAGCGCATTCCAACACCGTGCAGGACTTTTCCGAATGCCGACTGCCAGTCTGTGCACCCTTCTCCGGTAACTACAAGAGACACCCCCTGAAGTCGGGTATCAAAATCTACCAGATCTAATACCGTCTCAATCCCGGATTTCAGAGTGGCATTTAAAAATACCACCAGGGCAGCGCCCAGTCCCCCGGCAGCTCCTGCTCCCGGAACCTCATTGACATCTACCTGAAACGTCTCCAGAAGAAGTTCCCGATAATGAAGCATTCCTGTTTCCAGCTCTTCCAGAATTTCAGGCGTGCCTCCTTTTTGGCCTCCAAAAGTATAGGTTGCCCCATTTTCTCCGCAAAGCGGATTGTTTACATCACACATTACCGTAAATTTTGTTTCTGTAATTCTTGGATCCAGATCCGATAGATCGATCCGGGCAATTTTCCCCAGATTTTCTCCACATCCTGTTAACTCTCTGCCTTCCTGATCCAGGAAGCGCACTCCGAGGGCGCACATGCATCCCATTCCGCCGTCATTGGTAGCAGATCCGCCAATGGCGATGGAAATATCTCGAAATCCATGATCCAGCGCATCTTGTATCATTTCCCCGGTTCCATAAGTCGTTGTCTTTCGGGGATCCCGCTGTACTTCCTGTAAAAGCGGAAGACCGGAAGCGGCCGCCATTTCCATGACTGCCCGCCTTTCATCCAGTTTTCCATAAAAACAGTCTGTTTTCTTCCAAAGAGGCCCATGTACGGTCAAAAACATCCGCTGTCCGTTGACTGCATCTAACACGGCCTCCGTGGTTCCTTCTCCGCCATCTGCGGTTTCCACGCTGGTGCAGATACAGTCCGGAAATGATTCTTTTGCCGCTGTGGTGAGCAGTTCTGCAATCCGTGAGGAAGACAGCGTCCCTTTAAACGAATCGGATGCAAATAGAAATTTCATAATAAGAAGCCCCCTTTTTCATGTAGTATGTATGCTTAGTGTAAGAAGAGTGACAGCAGAAAGATTTCCAGCATACCGGCAATACCAAGCACAAGAGTTGCCATGGTCTGTGTTTTGTATCCCTTTTCCGGAGTCATACCACCAAAATTTGTCACTACCCAGAAATAGGAATCGTTGGCATGAGAAACGGTCATTGCACCGGCTCCGATAGCCATAACTGCAAGGGTTGCACGGATCGGAGAGTCTAACCCAAGAACCGGCAGAATCGGCGCTACGATTCCTGCTGTTGTTGTAAGAGCTACAGTGGAAGAACCCTGCGCACTCTTTAAGATTGCTGCCAGGATAAACGGGAAGAAAATTCCGATCGTCTCCAGCAGTTCTGCATTCTGTGTAATATAATCGATCATACTTGTAGAAGCGATCACTTTTCCAAGAACTCCGCCTGCTGCTGTTACAAACAGAATCGGTCCCACTGTTTTTAATGTTTCATTGGTCAGATCATAAAACTTACTGATCCTGTCTGCCCCCACCAGCTGGATCACTCCAAAAATCGTACCAACTGCCAGAGCAATGATCGGTGTTCCTAAAAACTTCAAGATATCATTGGCTGTGCCTGACCAGCCTGCCATGGATGCGATCGAACTTGCCGCCATCAGAAGGATTGGGACAAGGATCGGTGCAAGCGCTACAAATCCATTGGGAAGTTTTCCGTATTCGGCAACCAGTTCTTCATAAGATTTCTTTACGTCATTACAGTTTGCTTCGTCGTTTGCCTTGACTTTTTTCCCGATGTATTTTGCAAACATATATCCTGCGATCAGAGGAAATACGGAACACAGTGCGCCGATTCCCATAACCATCAGCAGATTATTGCCGATTCCAAGTGTAGACGCTGCCGCGATCGGTCCTGGTGTCGGCGGAATAAATACATGGGAAATGTACAAACCGCAGGAGAGTGCCACGGACATGGCAACAGACGATACGCCGGTACGGTTTACCAGCGCTTTTCGGATTGGATTTAAAATTACGAATCCGGAATCACAGAATACCGGGATAGATACCACCCAGCCCATCAGTTCCATGGCAAGTTCCGGATGATTTTTTCCGACCAGATGGATGACCATATCCGCCAGCTTCAGTGCTGCTCCGGTTTCTTCCAGAATACTTCCAATCAATGCGCCAAGGATGATCACAATACCAATGCTGGTGAATGTACCGGAAAATCCGGCTCCGATCACGGTTGCCAGTCCACTGGTAACGGTTCCGTCCGATGCAGTCTGATCTACCAGCGGAATCCCTGCCACCAGTCCCAGAATCAAAGAAACACCCATGATAGATAAAAATGGATGGATCTTAAATTTGGAAATGGCTATGATCATAACAACAATTGCAACAATAAAAGCGATGATAAGTGGTAATCCTGTCATATTAAAGCCCCCTTTGTTTTTTTGCTTTTATGTTTCCTTCATTTATTGTAACAAAGGACGCCCGGAAAATTTTGCATGATCCATCCAAAACTTCTGCGATATTTTGTGCTTCCGGCACAAAACATGTGTTCTGTCAGCTGAGATACAGATACAGACAGATCAACATCCAGGTATCCTGAATGGAACGCTGATGATCCAGACGCAGAAGATCTCGGATTTTGTTATAGCGATATGTAAATGTGTTCTTATGCATAAAGCACTGATTGGCTGCATTCTGGATATTAAAATTATTCCGGATCAGACTTCCTGCGATCTCGATATAATTTTTCTGGAACTCTTCTGAAAGTTTTGAGGAAAATACATTAAAAATCTGCTGTAATTCCTGGCGCGGAATACAGGATGTCAGATATTCTCCGATGAAATCATAAAAATAAAATGCCTGATGTTCTCCGGTAGCATGTCTCTCCAGCCATTTGCAGTGCTGATACGCGTAGTAATACTGAGAAAAACTGGTCTGAAAAGTTCCTACATAAAATGTGCCGCGAATGCTATTTTCGCGCATCCACTTCAGCGTATTTTTCAAATAATCTGCAAGCAAAAATTTGTAATCAGAAAAAAGATGTTCTTCTTTTAATGTTTTAAAAATGAGAACATATCTGTCTTCTAATAAAAAACTGATATCTTGTGCAAGATGGGTCTGGCTGCTTTTGACAGAATGCAGTAAAGATTCCTGATCTGCAGACGACTGCAGACGGCAGAGGATCGGGATCCGGATCAGATCCTCCCGGTAATTTAATTCTGCTGCCAGTTTTTGGATATCCTGAGGCGCACGGTACTGCTTCTGCGTCAGCATTTCCATAAATCGGTCTTTCTTTGTCTGTCTGCGGAATGCCTGCATCTTTTGATTCTCATATTTGATCAGTGTTTCGATCGCCATCTTGATGATCAATGCAATGGGACGTATCTCTTCTGGATTTCCGGTTACGCCGACCACACCTTCCCGTTTTCCTTCGATCTCGATCACCATGTTGATCCCACTGAGCACACCGGGATATTCGTTGTCCGTTTCTGTCACCATAATGTCGGTTGCTCCCTGCACGATCTGCCAGGCGACTTCGTGAAATTTTCCGATTCTCTCTGGATTACGGCTGGCAATGATCACGCCCTTTTCATTCATAATATTGACATTGTAACTGGTATATCTGGTAACTTGTTCGATCAGCTTTTCTGCCAGTGAATTTTCTAACATTGTCTTATTCCTCCCGCCTGTTTCTTTTGGATCGTTTCTTAGATTGTAGCAAAAATCAGAAAGAATGTCAGCGTTTGGAAGTCGGAAATCAAAAGATGCATTATATTTTAGAAAAACTCCCTCTTATCTTTCCCGGACTTTTGCGATATAATGATGTAGCATGATGTAATTTTTAAGATGAAGGGGGAGAATACTGTGAATACAACAGTGAAAAGAAACAAATATGAAATAGACATGTGTAACGGAACAGTTTTAGATAAACTGATCTCGTTTTCCATACCTTTGATGCTGTCAGGAATTTTGCAGCTTTTGTTTAATGCCGTAGACATTGTTGTCGTTGGGAGATTTTCCGGAAGTCAGGCATTGGCAGCGGTTGGATCAACGACAGCTTTGATCAACGTATTTACCAATCTGTTTATCGGGGTATCGCTTGGAGCCAATGTACTGGCGGCACGTTTTTATGCATCGGGGCAGGAAAAAAAGATGTCCGAAACGGTACATACAGCGATCACATTTGCTCTGATCAGCGGGATTGTCATGGTCTTTGTTGGTCTGTTTTTTTCAAGAACCGCTTTGGAACTTATGGATACTCCGGCAGATGTCATTGATCTGTCTGCTCTCTATATGCGGATTTATTTTGCCGGAATGCCGTTTTTTATGCTTTATAATTATGGAGCAGCCATTCTCCGGGCAGTAGGAGATACAAAACGGCCGCTCTTTTTCCTGATCATCGCAGGAGCAACAAATGCGCTGCTGAATCTGTTTTTGGTCATCGTACTGCACCTTGGGGTTGCCGGAGTTGCGATTGCGACAGTAATCGCACAGATGATTTCCTGTCTGCTGGTACTGCGGTGCCTCTACCGCTCAGAAGGCAGTTATCAATTCCGATTTTCCAAGATGGGACTGAAATGGATGTATTTAAAACAGATTTTTCAGGTAGGAATTCCGGCGGGAATCCAGAGTACCGTGATCAATTTTTCCAATGTCCTTTTGCAGTCTTCTGTAAACTCATTTGGTTCTGTGGCAATGGCCGGATATACGGCTGCCAATAATATTTTTGGATTCCTGTTTGCATCAGTCAATTCGATCACACAGGCCTGTATGAGTTTTACCAGTCAGAATTACAGCGTTGGAAAATGGAAACGGATGGATAAAGTTCTTCGAAATTGTATCTTTTTGTCTGTGACTGTTTCTCTCATCCTGGGAGGCGGTTCTTATCTGATGGGGCCACAGCTTTTACGGATCTACACATCAGATGCAGCTGTTATTCAATGCGGTATGGAAATCCTTCTGTACACAACAGTGACGTATTTTATGTGCGGACTGATGGATCTGTTTCCGGGCGCACTGCGTGGTATGGGATTTTCTGCTGTACCAATGATTTTATCGATCATAGGAACCGTGGGAACCAGAGTTGTCTGGATATTCTGGGTATTTCCAAAGCATCGTTCCTTAGATATCCTTTTTATTTCCTATCCTGCATCTTGGCTTATTACCATTGTATTGCAAGTGATCTGTTATTGTTTTGTGCGGAGGAAAATAAAAAAATCTGTTGAGATAAAAAATGGAAGATAGAAGCGACCAATATATATGACCGGTCGGGCATATTTCTTATGCCCGGTGTACCGGAATCTGGATTTTATAGATCAACTTTCCTGAAGTACTCAGCGGAAACTGGCTGAGTACTTCGCAAAGATAATCTCCGCATGGTTCCATATTTTGTCGTTTCATCTCTGTGTACAATTTGTGTGCATACTCAGCTTCTTGTTCTGGATTATCAGAAGTAATCGACAGATACGTATTGGGAACAAGTGTACACAAATTTTCCGTTTTTGGATAAAGTTCATCTACAAAAATAAATGCCGCATGCGAAGTATAGCTTCCGCTTATGAAATCTTCCTTTTTCATCATAGTTCCTACATTTATGAAATAGGATGGTGGAAGTTTATTTTCATGCAGATAGTTTTGCATTTGCAGCATCATATTTTCATAGCCTTCATATCCAAGAGCAAAAAAATCAAAATCGGTCTGCTGAAGATCCATTTTCCGTTCAGGAATATATTCAAAAAAGACCTCTCCGAAAGGCGGCAAAGAATTCAGCACTTGTAAATTTTTCTGGATACGTAATAGATTATTTCTTCCAACAGATAGTTGATATAATTCTTTCGTTAAAGCTTCCGTTTGTTCTTCGAGCGCTTCCAGCAATACTTTTGCCGAAGGAAGTTCTATGATATATTTTATTTGTTCAAGAGACAAACGGCAGCTCTTCAAAGCCCGAATCAAATCAAGTTTTGCACATTGTTCTAATGTGTAATAACGATATCCGGACTCTTTATCCAGATATTCTGGTACTAAAAGTCTATTTTTAGCATAGAGTCTCAATGTCTGCGTACTTACATGGTTCATCTTTGCCATTTCTCCAATCTGCAACAAAGATTTCTTCAAAACCAGCACCTCCTGAATCTACTTTTCTATTTATCATAATATAGAATCATTTTTTTGACAATAATATGGATTGACTTTATACCAGGTATAAGGTTTATACTTTATAACATCAATACCAAAAGGAAAAACAAAAAACAGGAGGTTGCTTTATGGAAAGAAAAATTACGTTTGCACAATATGGATGCGGAAAGATGGGGAAATATCTGATTCGATATGCGATGGAAAAGGGCGCGTCTTTAGTAGCAGCTTTTGATGTAAATCCTGCTGTTTGCGGAAAAGACGCAGCAGAAATTGTCGGAGATGGTTATCCGGAAACCAAAATTGCAGTTTCTCCCGCAGAGCAGGCAGATGAACTTCTCAAAACTTTGAAACCTGACGTATGTATTATTGCGACGAGAAGCACTGTAGCTGAACTGGAAGATATTTTTACAATCTGTGCAAAATATGGGATCAATGCTATCACAACTTGTGAAGAAGCATTATATCCTTGGAATTCTTCCCCTGCACTGACCCATAAACTGGATGCCCTTGCCAAAAAAGGAAACTGTACACTGACAGGAGTGGGTTATTGTGATCTTGTATGGGGAACCATGGTGACAAACCTTGCAGGATCTTCTTTCAAAATCACAAAGATTCTCGGAAGCAGCTGGTATAATGTCGAGGATTATGGAATTGCATTGGCAGAGGGACATGGAGCCGGATTCTCATCCGAACAGTTTGAAAAAGAAATTGCCAATATCAATGATATGCCGGAAGCAGAACTAAAGGAATTAATCGAAAGCGGTCAGTATGTACCGGCATATATGTGGAATCAAAATGGATGGCTTTGCAGCAAGATGAATCTTCATATTTTATCTCAAACCCAAAAGTGTTATCCAACCACACATTCAGAAGATCTGTTTTCTACTACCTTGAATAAGATGATCAAAGCTGGTGAACCGACCGGTATGAGAGCAGTTGTTACGACAGAGACAGAAGAAGGAATTACTTTGATCACGGAATGTGTCGGAAAAGTATTTGCACCGGATGAATTTGACAAAAACGACTGGACATTTATCGGAGAGCCTGAAACAACTATTTCCGTAAATCGTCCTGCGACAGTAGAAATGACATGCGCAACGATTGTAAATCGAATTCCTCAGTTGATCGATGCGCCTGCCGGATATGTTACAACCGATCAATATCCGTATAACGAATATTGTGTACACGATTTGAACACCTATGTAAAAAGTAAGTAGTTTAAGAATAAATTTTATATCTGATTTTAGATTATCCGCATAAACACTATACTTTTAAACATTTTGGAGTATAGCAAAACACCCATTTTACCACGATTGCTTGAGCCTTGATATGACACTAAAAATAATATGGGAGATAGCAGAAAACGTCTGTGTATCTCCCGTTTTTCATTCATGTAATATAATTAACAGTTTTTGAAACTTTAAAGCTGAATAAACTCTTTGATTAGATAAAGGTCGGATGCTTTAATACTTCTTTTGCTGATGTAATCGGTAATGTGTGTTCTTGTGATTTATACTATCTTATTTAAAAATAAAAATATCTTCTATCGGTGTATTGAGAACCCGTGAAATATCAATCGCCAGTTTTAGGGATGGATTGTATTGTGCTTTTTCTAATCTCATAATTGTTTCTCTACGAACACCAACTTTTTCTGCCAGTTGTTCTTGTGTTAAACCTTGTGCCACACGATATACCTTTAAGTTGCATATAAAATCTTCTACCATAATCTATTCCTCTTTTTCGTAGCGGTATAATAAATAGTTGCTAAGAAAAATGACTAGAGCATAAATAAATGAAACCGAAATGAACATAAAAATTGCACACCATTCCACATTATGAGAAAACATTCCCATTGCCATAAGCCAAATGACTATAAAAAGAAGTTTAAATCCTACTTTATAGGCTTTTATTTCTGCCTTTCTTTTATTTTCTAAAAAAAGTTCATCTTCTAAAGTGTGAGATAGTTTTCCTTCAAAGAAAAAGCCGAAAAAGCCAAAAAATATAAAGAATACAAAAGGATATATTTCCCCGTATTCAAAATAAGTCCAAAAACCGCCAAAACCCAGAAACCCAAATATTCCACACAGTCCCCAATATGGAGATACTGTTCTTGAATAGTTTTTGTCTTTAAAATTTTTAGAAAAGGCGTTTTTAAAAAAGATAACTGTTACATATAACACATAAATAGCTATCAAAGCACCGACTATCAACATTGGTATGTCCTTTATGGAAAATGCATAATCAGACATATCCATGTTTTTAACCCAACGTGCATCGTTAAATAGTAAGGAGTAAATTATCCCTGCAATCAGCAATATTACGCACCCTATTCCCATAAAGATAAGTTGTTTCATTTGTTTTTTTGTCATAATCATACCTCTTTTCGATGTGATGTTTTTGTATCTTTATGAGATAAATATATCACTTATTACAAATGGAGTCAACAAAAAATGATACAAATACATCTCATGTTTATTTTAAATTCTACCTATCCTATTGTACCATTCTCACATCAATGCCATAATAAAATTTCACACACAATACTTTTATTGAAAAACTCTAACAGTACATCTTTCCCATCACCAACATGGAAAACCAAGCCGATTTCCATTCCCATAGATATCAGTATAACAGATATTTTTGCCTCAAGCCGATTTTATCTTCGACATTCCGGTAACTGACAAAGATTTGCTTGAACTCCTTCCTCAAAAAGTATATAATATGGCAGGTTAACATGCTGGTTCAGATGTATTCTGTGGTTTGTTATCAAATCATGTGATACAGCGCTATGTATTTTACGCAAGGGCAGAAAAATAGTGTATAATGATACATAGTACTACAAAGTAAATTTGTTACGCAATGGCAAAAATGAAATAAAAAACAGCCATTTTTCGTGAAAATCGAAAAAGAAAAGAAGATTACTTTTTTGTATATATTAAACAAAAATGAAAGGAGAAACATGAGAAAACTAGCTTTAAATGATGAAATATTACTAAAAATCGAGAAGCCGGCACGCTATATCGGGAACGAAGTCAACTCGGTAATGAAGGACAAACGGGAGGTGGATATCCGATTTGCCATGTGCTTTCCCGATGTGTACGAGATCGGAATGTCCCATTTGGGAATCCAAATCCTCTACGATATGTTCAATCGAAGGGAAGATGTCTGGTGTGAGAGGGTCTATTCTCCCTGGCTGGATCTGCATAAGATCATGAAAGAAGAACAGATTCCGCTATTCGCACTGGAATCCCAGGATCCTATCCGGGATTTCGATTTTCTTGGGATTACGATCCAATATGAAATGTGCTACACCAATATTCTGCAGATTCTGGATCTGAGTCAGATTCCAATACACAGTTGTGACCGTGGCGAAAATGATCCAATCGTTATCGGCGGAGGGCCTTGTACTTACAATCCGGAACCGCTGGCCGAATTTTTTGACATTTTCTATATTGGCGAAGGGGAGACCGTTTATGACGAACTTCTGGATGCCTACAAAGAATATCGGGCAGCAGGCAAGAGCCGGATCGAATTTTTAGAGCGTGCCGCACAGATTGAAGGGTTGTATGTTCCGATGTTTTATGATGCTGCTTACCACGAAGACGGTACGCTTGCTTCCTTTACGCCAAACAACCAGCATGCGCCTGCTGTGATCAAAAAGCAGATGGTGCTGGACGTAACAGAAGCTCCTTATCCACAGGCGCCGGTTGTCCCATTTATCAAAGCCACACAGGATCGTGTAGTGCTGGAAATCCAGCGGGGATGCATCCGCGGATGCCGTTTCTGCCAGGCAGGAATGCTGTATCGCCCGACCAGAGAGCGAAATGTAGAACATCTCAAACAATATGCAAAAGCCATACTGGAAAATACGGGGCATGAGGAAATTTCCTTAAGTTCCTTAAGTTCCAGTGACTATTCCGAACTCAAAGAACTTGTGACCTTTCTGATCGAGGAATTCAAAGGAGAGGGAATCAACATCTCCCTTCCATCCCTTCGGATCGACGCATTCTCTCTGGATGTCATGAGCAAGGTCCAGGATGTGAAAAAAAGCAGTCTTACCTTTGCACCGGAAGCCGGTTCCCAGAGAATGCGTGATGTGATCAACAAAGGATTGACAGAAGAGATCATCTTAGAAGGAGCCGGACAGGCTTTTGAAGGCGGCTGGAATAAAGTGAAGCTGTACTTTATGCTTGGTCTGCCCACAGAAACAGAAGACGATATGAAAGCCATTGCCCATCTGGCAGAAAAAGTAGCCAGACGCTACTATGAGATTCCAAAAGAACAACGAAACGGAAAATGTCAGATCACAGCCAGCTCTTCCTTCTTTATTCCGAAACCATTTACTCCGTTCCAGTGGGCGCAGATGTTTTCCAGCGAAGAATACATTCGCCGCGCTTCCATCGTAAAGCATGAGTTCTTGCAGCAGCTGAACAAAAAGAGCATGAAATACAACTGGCATGAAGCCGATGTTACCGTGTTGGAAGGCGTCTTTGCAAGGGGAGACCGCAAGGTCGGCAAAGTGATCGAAGAGGCGTACCGTCTGGGTTGTCTGTACGACTCCTGGAGTGAAAGTTTTGACAACGAAAAATGGATGCAGGCATTTGACAATACCGGTGTAGACATTGCATTTTACACCATGCGCGAGCGCTCCATGGACGAACTTTTCCCATGGGATTTCATTGATATCGGTGTAACAAAAAACTTCCTGAAAAAAGAGTGGGAGAGAGCAATGAACGCACAGGTCACTCCAAACTGCAGAATGCAGTGTTCCGGATGCGGTGCGGCAAAATTTGGAGGAGGTGTCTGTTTTGAAGGCAAGAATTAAATTTAAAAAATATGGCGCATTGCGCTTTATCGGGCATCTGGATGTGATGCGTTTCTTTCAGAAAGCAATCCGAAGGGCACATATCCCGATCGCTTATACCGGGGGATACAGCCCTCATATGATCATGTCCTTTGCCAACCCACTTGGAATCGGGATCACAAGTGAAGGAGAGTATTTTGATATTGAATTGAAAGAACCCATTGCCAGTGCCGAAGCCGTTTCCCGTTTGAATGCCGTCATGGTAGAGGGGATTGAGGTGCTGAGCTTCCGCCAGATCGCGGAAGAAAAGAAAATGACCGGAATGGCGATCGTTGCTGCAGCAGATTATCTTCTGGATCCGGTTCCAGAAACTCTGCCTGCAGGTTGGGAAACACAGATCAGCGCCTTTTTATCGCAGCCGGAGATCCGGATTCTGAAACAGACCAAACGCAGTGAAAAAGAAGTGGATATCAAACCGTTGATCTATCGGATGGAACTGCAAAACGGAAAGATTTATCTGCAGCTTGCCGCCGGCAGTGCGGAAAATTTAAAACCGGGACTTATAATGGAAGCATTTTGCCGGTTTTTACAGACAGATCCGGAAGCTCTGAAATTTTCACTCTGCCGCCTGGAGATGTATGCAGACATGGGAGCGGATGATACACGCGATCTGATTCCACTGGAAGCTCTCGGTACAGAGATCGCATGATCAGATTATCACAGGAATCAACAGATCAGGAGGTGTCACACATGGCAGCAGCACGCAAAATTTTAATGCTGAAAAAAGAAGGGAAAATCTGGACCTTTCTGTTAGAAAACGATCGGATTGCAGAAATCCATTGCAGTCTTCCTGATTCTATCCAGGATCGGCAGCCGCTCCTGGGAGATATTTATATCGGGAAAGTAAAAAATATCGCTGCAAATATCGGCGCGGCTTTTATCGAAATTGTACCTGGCAAAGAATGTTACTATGACATCAGTCAGGCGCCTCATGCCGTCTTTACCCACAAGATTGGGAAAAAACCTCTTTGCATCGGGGATGAACTGGTGGTTCAGATCAGCCGGGAAGCAGTCAAGACGAAGGCTCCAACTGTCAGCAGTAATCTCAATTTTACTGGACGCTACGCCGTATTAACCACCGGAAATACCAGGATTGGAACTTCCGGAAAACTTTCCAAAGCGCTCCGAGACGAGTATAAAAGCCGTCTAAGCAGCTTTCAAAATGAGGATTACGGGCTGATCATTCGTACCAATGCCAAAGATGTGCCGTTTGGAACTGTGTTTTCAGAAATCCAAAAGCTGGAATCCGCCTGCCGGAAACTAAAAGAAACGGCGCCGTTTCGCACCTGCTATTCCTGTCTCCAGAAAGCCCTTCCGTCTTATATTACAGATTTAAAAAACGTGTATGCCGATGGATTATCTGCGATTATTACGGATGATCGGGATTTGTATGAACAGATCCATACGTTTCTGGAAACCGAACAGCCGGAAGACCTTCCCAAGCTGCAGCTTTATCAGGATCAACTGTTGCCGCTTTCTAAACTGTACAGCACCGATCTGGCGGTAGAACGTGCGCTCAAAGAATATGTCTGGCTGAAAAACGGAGCCTCTCTTGTCATCCAGCCAACAGAGGCGCTGACTGTTATAGATGTGAACTCCGGAAAGTTTTCCGCAAAAACCAGAAGAAAAAGTGCAGACACTTATTTTAAGATCAATCTGGAGGCTGCAAAAGAAACGGCACGGCAGCTTCGGCTGCGCAATATATCCGGGATTATATTGATTGATTTTATTAACATGGATGACCCAGATATGATGCAGGAACTTTTAAAACAATTCCGGCATTTTCTCGCTCAGGATCCGATCCAGACTTCCGTGATCGATGTTACCGCACTTCAGCTGGTAGAAGTGACCCGCAAAAAAGTACGCAGGCCGCTGCATGAATGTGTCCGGACCAGAACAGAGAAATCAACAGAAAGAAGGGAACCCCTTGAGTAAAAAAGAGTTAAAGACCAATGCCATGCGCATTCTGGACCGCAGTAAAATTCCTTACGAATACCAAGCTTATGAGTGTGACAATTTTACCGATGGCATCCACACTGCAGATACGCTCGGTCTTCCCCATGAACGAGTTTATAAAACACTTGTGACAACTGGAAAAAGCGGAGCACATTATGTATTTGTGATTCCAATCGAAGCAGAGCTGGACTTAAAAAAGGCAGCTAAAGCAGTGGGGGAAAAATCGGTAGAAATGCTTCCTGTAAAAGAAATCACAGCTGTCACCGGATATGTGCGGGGCGGCTGCACTGCCGTTGGTATGAAAAAAGCATTTCCGACTGCCATTCAGGAGACGGCACAAACTCTGGATTTTATATATGTCAGCGGTGGAAAACTTGGTATGCAGCTGAAACTTTCCCCAGATGACTTAAAAAAAGTAACCCATGCCCAATATGCAGATGTTATTTTTTAATCGGGCAGCGTTATTTTTAGAGTATACTCGGTTTTTTGCAAATCAGTGATTTACATTCCGGAAGATACAGGGTATAATAGGAAAGCGAAATGATACAGGATGCCACAGTGCTGCATCTGTTTTGAAATACAAGACCTGTTGGAGGAAAGAAGATGAAAAAAGTAGTAAAATTCGGTGGAAGTTCTCTTGCAAGTGCCGAACAGTTTAAAAAAGTAGGAGAAATCATCCGGGCAGATCATTGCCGCCGTTATGTTGTCCCATCGGCTCCAGGAAAACGCAGCTCCAGTGATACCAAAGTCACAGATATGCTTTACAGCTGCTACAATCTTGCGATCCGGGAAAAGAAATTCACAGGACTGCTGGATGAGATCCGGGCAAGATATCAGGAGATCATTGACGGACTGGAGTTGGATCTTTCTCTGGATCATGAATTTGAAACGATCCGGGAAAATTTTTCCAGAAAAATCGGAAGAGATTATGCTGCTTCCCGCGGAGAATATCTGAACGGGATCATTATGGCCAACTACTTGGGATTTTGCTTTATCGATGCTGCCGAAGTGATCCGTTTTGATGCGGACGGCAATCTGGACGATGAAAAGACCAATGAATTGCTCGCCCTCCGTCTGGAAGGGGAAGAATTTGCCGTGATCCCCGGATTTTACGGTGCAAAAGAAGACGGCGCCATCGTGACATTCTCCCGCGGCGGTTCGGACATCACCGGCTCACTGGTTGCCCGTGCAGTTATGGCTGATCTGTACGAGAACTGGACCGATGTATCCGGATTTCTGATCGCTGATCCAAGGATCGTCAAAAATCCAAAATCCATTGAAACGATCACCTACCGGGAACTTCGGGAGCTTTCTTATATGGGAGCAACTGTCCTTCATGAAGACGCCATCTTCCCGGTGCGAAAAGAAGGCATCCCGATCAACATCCGCAACACCAATGCACCACAGGATCGCGGAACCCTGATCGTAGAAAGCACCTGCAGACAACCAAAATATACCATCACCGGAATCGCCGGAACAGACGGATTTGCCGCTGTTACCATCGAAAAGGCGATGATGAACTCCGAAATTGGTTTCTGCCGGAAAGTGCTGGAAGAATTTGATAAAAATGGAATTTCAATTGAACACATGCCATCCGGTATTGATACCATGACAATCTTTGTACATAAGGATGAATTTGAAGAAAAAGAACAGCAGGTGCTTGCCGGAATCCACAAGGCAGTCAATCCGGATCACATTGAACTGGAATCTGATCTCGCACTGATCGCCATTGTAGGACGGGGGATGCGCTCCACACGCGGCACTGCAGGCAGGATCTTTTCTGCGCTTGCCCACGCCCACATCAATGTAAAAATGATCGATCAGGGATCCAGTGAACTGAATATTATCGTAGGAGTCAGACACGATGACTTCAAAAATGCCATTCGGGCGCTTTATCAGATTTTCGTAGAGACACAAATTTAAAGACAGAGGTGACACCATGAATATTTTGTTCTTTTTACATCCAAAACAGGAGGTCGCATATGTCTATGACGACTGCACACTCCGTCAGGTTCTGGAGACAATGGAACATCATAAATATGCTTCGATCCCCATGCTCAACCGCCAGGGAGAATATGTCGGAACTATCACTGAAGGAGATCTGCTCTGGGGAATGAAAAAATACACCAATTTGAATCTCAAACAGGCAGAGCATATCTTTATCCGTGATTTTGAGCGAAAAGCAGACTATATTGCGGTTGCAGCCGACTCGGATATGAGAGATCTGATCAGCAGAGCCATGAACCAGAACTTTGTTCCGGTTGTCGATGATCAGAAGAAATTTATCGGGATCATTACAAGAAGAAGCATTATCGAATATTGTTATGAGAAACTGAATGAATGTGACAAATAATGTCCATAATGATAGGAAGCGGAAAATTTTTCGAAATATTTTTCAGCTTCCTATTGACTTATACAGAATACACGTGCTATACTGACGAAGTATGCCGCACAGCGAGGTTTGCAAGTTCTGATTCAGACACCGAAGCTGGCGAGTAATGATAATAGGAGGTGCCATATGTACGCAATTATAGCAACAGGTGGTAAACAGTACAAAGTAGCAGAAGGCGATATCATTAAAGTAGAAAAACTTGGTGTAGAAGCTGGAGAGACTTATACATTTGACCAGGTGCTGGCAGTAAGCAATGACAAATTAGTTGTTGGAGAGCCTACAGTAGCAGGTGCAACAGTTACAGCTTCTGTAATCGGTGACGGAAAAGCTAAAAAAGTGATCGTTTACAAGTATAAGAGAAAAACTGGATACCATAAGAAAAATGGTCACAGACAGCAGTACACAGCAGTTAAGATTGAAAAAATCAACGCTTAATCTGTCATATGATCAAGGTAACCGTTTATAAGACAGTAAATCATGACTATGCAGGTCTGGATGTGATCGGACATGCAGGGTATTCGGAAGCGGGAAGTGATGTGGTCTGTGCGGCTGTATCCGTACTGGTCATTAACACACTCAATTCGATCGAGCGTTTTACTTCTGACAAGATTTCTCTTGTTTCAGATGAAGAGACCGGACTGATCGAATTTCGGTTCACCCGGAATCCTTCTCATGATGCCAAGCTGCTGTTCAAATCTATGGTTCTTGGATTACAGGAAATAGAAGACAACAGCGAATATGAACCATACATTGATATCATTTTCAAGGAGGTGTAACAACCATGATGAAATTAAACCTTCAGTATTTTGCTCATAAAAAAGGAGTTGGTTCCACACGAAACGGACGTGACTCTGAAGCTAAAAGATTAGGTGCAAAGAGAGCTGACGGACAGTTCGTTAAAGCCGGAAATATCCTTTACAGACAGCGCGGAACAAAGATTCACCCAGGTGTGAATGTAGGACGCGGCGGAGATGACACATTATTCGCATTAGTTGACGGTGTTGTCAGATTCGAAAGAAAAGGAAGAGACAAAAAACAGGTTTCTATCTATCCGGTAGCTGAATAATTACCGTAAGAAAGCCTCAGACTTCTTAGTCTGAGGCTTCTTTTTCGTAACGCACACCACACATTTTGGTACCAGACACATAAACGACAGATTTTAATTTTTAAATAAGAGGGAAAAATAATGTTTGCAGACAGAGCGAAAATATTCATCCGTTCCGGCAAAGGCGGGGACGGACACTGCAGCTTCCGCCGGGAACTCTATGTGCCAAACGGCGGACCGGACGGCGGAGACGGCGGAAGAGGCGGTGATCTGATTTTTGAAGTAGACGAAGGTCTCAACACACTGGTAGACTATCGTCACAAACGAAAATATGCTGCCGGGGACGGAGAAGAGGGCGGCAAACGAAAATGCCACGGAAAAGACGGCAAGGATCTGGTCCTGCGCGTTCCGGAAGGCACTGTGATCAAAGAATCCACAACCGGAAAAGTCATTGCAGATATGTCCGGTGACAACCGCAGACAGGTGGTCTTAAAAGGTGGAAAAGGCGGTCTTGGAAATCAGCATTTTGCCACTTCTACCATGCAGGTGCCAAAATATGCACAGCCGGGTCAGCCTGCCATGGAACTGGAAGTCAATCTGGAATTGAAAGTCATTGCAGATGTGGGACTCATCGGTTTTCCAAACGTTGGGAAATCTACCTTCCTGTCCAGAGTCACAAATGCACAGCCAAAGATTGCAAACTACCATTTCACCACATTAAACCCAAATCTTGGAGTGGTCGATCTGGACGGTGCAAAGGGATTTGTGATCGCAGATATTCCGGGACTGATCGAGGGAGCTTCTGAAGGAGTCGGTCTGGGGCATGAATTTTTACGTCACATCGAACGTACAAAAATGATGATCCATGTCGTAGATGCCGCAGGAACAGAAGGACGTGATCCGGTGGATGATATTTATAAGATCAATGCCGAACTTCAGGCATACAATCCAGAAATTGCCAGACGTCCACAGGTGATCGCCGCAAATAAGACGGATTTGATCTACAGTGAAGAGGAAGATCCGATCCAGCGTTTAAAAGAGGAATTTGAGCCTCAGGGGATCAAAGTATTCCCGATTTCCGGCGTATCCGGTCAGGGATTAAAAGAACTGCTTTATTATGTAAGCGAACAGATTCAGCATATGGATGTGGCTCCTATCGTATTCGAGCAGGAGTATTTCCCGGAGGATGAACTGATTTACGAGGAACTTCCGTTTACCGTAGAGAAAGAAAAAGACCTCTATGTGGTAGAAGGTCCGAAGATCGAAAAAATGCTCGGTTATACGAATCTGGATTCAGAAAAAGGATTTGCGTTCTTCCAGAAATTCTTAAAAGAAACCGGTATTTTAGATCAGTTGGAAGCCGCCGGCATTGAAGAAGGCGATACGGTGAAGATGTATGGCCTGCAGTTTGATTACTATAAATAAATTTCATATCGTTAACAGGAGATTGAACAGAATGACAACAAAACAGAGAGCTTATTTAAAAAGCCTTGCCATGACCATGG
>ERZ894236.908-NODE-908-length-27021-cov-9.47141_pt1 | contig 27021 bp, 25 predicted proteins | sample MGYA00380297_ERZ894236 | MGnify/ENA primary metagenome ERZ894236 (study PRJEB32331, sample SAMN06328420) | human gut metagenome | biome: human gut microbiome; feature: stool | host: Homo sapiens | collected 2014-08-04 ... | reverse complement strand
GCCCGAGGTCTGGAACATGTTCATGGAAGTGAACCGCCGGGTCATTGAGCACAAGGGCTGGGAATTTGAGATCCCGGGATTTTCCTATACGCCTGTGAAGGCAGGGCAGATCCTTTCCTATGGGGGATATGATTTTGAGGCAGTGCCGTTAAAGGGGCATACCTTCGGGCAGCTGGGGCTTTATGAAAAGAACCGCAGGATCCTGTTCTGTGCGGACCAGGTGATTGACGGGATTGTCCCCATTGTGGGGACCACCTACCCGGATGAACATCTGCTGATGGGGTATTTTGAGTCGCTGGAGCATTTTAAGCATGAATATGCGGACTGCCTGGTGCTGCCGGCCCACAAACTGCCGGTGGCGGATGTGAAGCGGGTGGTGAACCGGATCGTGTTTGCCTATCTTGACAAGACGGACCTGATTAAGCATATCCTGGACCATGGCCATCACAGGATGACCACCAAGGAGGTGGCGTGCCTGGCTTACGGTATGGAGGCCATACCAAAGGATGAGGCGGAGTTCATAAAGCTTAAGATGGTGATCAGCAAGACATTTTCCTGCCTGGAGTACCTGTATGACACGGATTTTGCCATCCGCTCCAAGGAGGATGGGATTTTCTACTGGGAGTCCCCGTAGCGTTCCATTGTTCAAAAAATGCTTGCATATTTCACCATATGGTGTATAGTATAGTAAGTGCCGTGTGAAACCGGCATAATAAAATATTGAAAAGCAGAGTAGGCATATGTGCGTTAAGTGCCGGCTGAACAGGGAGTTGTCAGCTGGACGAAAGGAACCTTTGGTTTCCTGCGGTACATAAGCCGCATCCCGCTGCATACAGAGATGATGGAGCGGCCTGACTGCGCGGATTTTCCGTGCAGGGCCGCTTTTTATGCCTTCCATGGACGTGCCGCCCGCAGGCGGCGGCCAAGGCAATACCTGGCATACTCTCCGTCTGTAGTACGAGAAATCTGCAAAGGAGGTAATTGCCATGAAACGATTGACTGAAACATTCACAAGCTCTTTCCGGGAACTGAAGCAGGTGAGGACCATCACGGTCTGCGCCATGCTGGCAGCCATCGGGGTAATCCTGGGCTCCCTGACCATCTACATAACAGATACGGTCAGGATTGGATTTGCCGGAATCCCCAACATGCTGGCCGCCTATCTGTTCGGCCCTGTGGCCGGAGGCGTGTTTGCCGGCGCCCTGGATATCCTCAAGTACCTGGTAAAACCCATGGGACCCTTCATGCCGGCCCTGACCCTGATCGTGGTGTTAAAGGGGCTGCTGTATGGGTGCGCATTTTACAAAAAGCCCATCAGCCTCTGGCGTGTGCTGGCAATCCAGCTGGTGGTTGCCGTTGTCTGCAACCTGTTTTTAAACACATGGGCTCTGTCCCTGTTATACGGGAAGGCCTTCCTGGCAATGCTGATACCCCGTATTATGAGGAACCTGGTCATGTGGCCCATTGATTCCCTGATATTCTATCATGTGGCAAAGATACTGGAAGTGACCGGTGTGTTCCGCATTCTGGGCAGGAGCAGGGCAGCCATATAAAAAAATTTTAGGAACGGATGAAAAATTTAACAATATAAAGGAAAGGGAAAATGCCTCGGGCGGGCCTGCCAAATGGTCTGCCAGAGGCATTTTTCTGCATGAATGTCCAGGGCAGGGCTGTGGGCAGCGGCTGGGATATCATGGGAAATTTCACGTGATACCGTTAATTTTGCGTCAGGCTGTTCTGCAAAAAGTACACCGCCGCTCTTGCAGCGGCCACAAGGCCGTGCTATGATTGGTCTGCAAAAAACGGAATGAAGAGAAAACAGATGACCGTGTTTCAAAATAAGGAGGAAACATACCATGGCAGTCCATGTAATTGACGAAGCAAACAGATGCCTTCAATGTAAAAAACCAATGTGCCAGCAGGGATGCCCCATCCATACGCCAATCCCGGCCATGATCAGGGCCCTTAAGGAAGGCGGCCTTGAGGATGCGGGGGCCATGCTGTTTGCCAATAATCCCATGTCCCTTGTGTGTTCCCTTGTGTGCAACCATGAGCGCCAGTGCGAAGGGCACTGCGTCCTGGGAAGGAAAGGGCAGCCGGTTCATGTGAGCAGCATTGAGAACTATATATCGGATACTTGCCTGGAGAGGATTAAGATAGACTGCGCGCAGAAGAACGGAAAGAAGGTGGCTGTTATCGGCGCCGGTCCCGCAGGCATCACCATTGCGATCCTGCTGACCCAACGCGGCTACAGCGTGACCATATTTGATTCCAGGGACAAGATTGGCGGCGTGCTCCAGTACGGCATACCGGAATTCAGGCTTCCCAAGTCCATCCTGGACCGTTATAAGAAAATGCTTCTGTCCATTGGCATTAAGATAAGGCCCAACACCACCATTGGCGGCGCCCTGGAGATTAAGGACCTGTTCCGCGATGGGTATAAGAGCATTTTCATCGGAACAGGAGTGTGGCGTCCAAAGACACTTGGGGTTAAAGGGGAGTCCCTGGGCAATGTCCATTTTGCCATTGATTACCTGGCCAATCCGGACGCGTACGATTTAGGGGACCGGGTGGCAATCATCGGCGTGGGCAATTCCGCCATGGATGTGGCCCGCACCGTGATCCGGAAAGGTTCCCGCCATGTGACGCTGTATGCCAGGGGCAGGCACTCTGATGCCAGCCTTCATGAGACGCAGTACGCAATGCTTGACGGGGCAAAGTTTGAATTCTGCAAGGGGATTGTGGAAATCAATGACCACGGGCCAGTGTTCCAGGATGTGCTTTATGATGAGGAGGGCAATATCACCGGGTATTCAGAGGACATGCAGCAGGTGCATGCTGATTCGGTTGTGATTTCCATCAGCCAGGGACCAAAGAGCAAGCTGGTCAACACAACGGACGGCCTGAAGGCCACCAGGAACGGCCTGCTCCAGACCTCGGAGAATGGCGCCACAACGGTGGAAGGGATATTTGCCTCCGGCGACGTGGTCCTGGGCGCCAAGACCGTGGTGGAGGCAGTGGCATATTCAAAGGTTGTGGCGGACGCCATGGATGAATATATGAAGGATAAATAATGGTCCGGAAACAGTGGTTTCCTGTCATGCCCGGAACGAAGGAGGGCACAGGGCCTTGGATAAACCTATCCCATGGTCCTCTTAAGCTTCCGGAAGGAAATGATGAACAACACAACCGTGGTACAGACCGCAATGGTATCTGCAATGGGTTCTGCCAGGAAAACAGCAAACACCTTGTTTTCAAGAAGCCCGGGCAGCACATAGATAAGCGGAATCAGCAGGATGACCTTTCTGAGCAGCGCCAAAAACAGGGAGGTCCTGCTGTCGCCCAGGGCAATGAAGGTCTGCTGGCAGGCCAGCTGGGCGCCGAAGAGAAGGGCGGCCGCCATATAGACATGGATGGACCAGGTGCAAAAGGCGGTCAGGGCAGCGTCCTTTGTAAAGATGGAGATGAACACGCCCGGTGCGAACATGCTGACAGCCCATAACCCGGTGGAGTAACACATGCATGTGACCAGCAGGATCCAGAAGGTGCGGCTGACCCGGTCAATCTTCTTTGCGCCGTAGTTAAAGCTGATGATGGGCTGGGCGCCCTGGGTCAGGCCCTGGAGGGGAAGGAGGGAGAACTGCATCACGCTTCCCATGATGGTCATGGCGCCCACGGCCACGTCCCCGCCGTATTTTAACAGCGAGGTGTTAAAGCAGATGTTCAGGATGCTTTCCGTGAACTGCATCACAAAGGGGGACGCGCCCAGTACAATGGCCGGCATCAGGATATCCGCCCTCGGCCTCATATAGGAGGGGCGTATCTTCAGGTAGCTTTTGCCGGACACAAGGAACAGCACCACCCATGCGGCAGAAACGCCCTGGGAGATAATGGTTGCCAGAGCCGCGCCGCGTACCCCCATGTGGAACCCGAACATCAGGATCGGGTCCAGGATGATGTTTAAGACAGCGCCGATGAGCACGGTAAGCATGCCTGTCTTTGCATATCCCTGGGCATTGATGAATGCGTTAAGCCCAAGGGCCAGCTGCACAAAGATGGTTCCCAGGGAATAAATCTGCATGTAGGCCCAGCCGTATTCAATGGTGTTGCCGCTGGCGCCGAACATCAGCAGGATTTTCCTGCCAAAGGTAAGAAAAAACACAGTGAGCACAAGGGCCACTGCAATCAGTGCGGTGGTACAGTTGCCCAGGATATTCTCAGCTTCCTCCTTCCTGCCTTTCCCAAGCATGATGGACGCCCTTGGCGCGCCGCCCATACTTACCAGGGCGGCAAAGGCTGAGATGGCCATGATGATTGGAAATGTAACGCCCACGCCGGTCAGGGCGCTGGCGCCCACGCCGGGCAGATGGCCGATGTACATACGGTCCACCATGTTATATAAAACATTGATGATCTGGGCAGTGATGGCGGGAACGGCCAGCTTAAACAGCAGTCTGCCCACGCTTCCTGAACCCAGGTCTATTTCTTTTGCTTCTTCTGAGGAACCCATAAAAATTCAATCCTTTCCATCTGTAAAAATCCGGATGTCTAAAAACAACCGTTTAATAAATATATATCCAAACCCGAAGAAAGTCAATAACGGTACTTCCGCAAATGTTTCCATACTGCTATAATGGTAACAGCCTTTGTGACAGGAGGGCGTATTTTTAGGAAAAACGGGGCAGGAAGGACAGGACATGGTTAAGGCGATATTTTTTGACATAGACGGCACACTGAGGGGATTTAATCAAAAGGGGATTTCGGATGATACCAGACATGCCCTTGACAGGGCAAGGAAAGCGGGGATACGGCTGTTCATTGCAACGGGCCGCCATTTCCTGGAGGTGGATTCGGAGGATCTGCTGGATGGACTGGAATTTGATGCATATATTACCCTCAACGGCCAGTATTGCTATGAAGGAACCCCTGGCCGTCCGGTCATCTATAAGAACCCCATCCCCCGCAGCCAGATTGCCATCCTCCTTAAGATACTGGAAGAGACACCGTTTCCCTGCCTGTTCATGGAAGCAGAAAACTGGTATCTGAACTTTGTGGATGAGCGTGTAATCCGGGTGCAGGATGGAATCGGCACCCGGATTCCGCCGCTGGGGGATCCGGGGCAGGCCCTGGAACATGATATATACCAGGTAATCCCCTATCTCAATGAGAAGGAAGCCGTCCGGCTGGCAGCCTGCCTGCCGGAATGTGGATACACGGTGTGGCATGACGGGGAAGGCGTGGATTTAACCCCCAAGGGCGGCGGCAAATGCTCAGGCATCCGGGAAGTGATTGCCCGGTATGGGATTAAGCCTGAGGAAATGGCAGCCATTGGGGACGGCAATAACGATGTGTCCATGCTTGCATACGCTGGCATCGGCATTGCCATGGGGAATGGGACCAGAAAGGCCATTGAGGCCGCGGACCATGTCACTGGCAGTGTGTCCGAAGGCGGTCTGGCCCAGGCAGTTGATTACCTGTTATCAATGCAAAACAGTCCATTGGAGAGGGAGTGAGGGTTCACTCCCCCTTTTCTTTTGTGGAAGGGACTACTTTTACGGAAGGGATTACTCTTACGGAAGGTATTTCCCTTACGGAAGAGGTTTCCTTTTATGGAACAACAGAAGCAGCCCCATATAGCACAAGCATAGGAACAGGATATTCACCGCGGTCCGGACAAAGAGCGGCAGGCTGTCAAGGGAGGTTGCCACACAGGAAAATGCCAGGTACATCCCGATGGATATGAGAAGCAGGATGACCGGCTTCACAATCATGTTGGCCGTGTCCCAGCGGAAAGGGACCTGCCGTTTCACTGCCAGGAAACTCATCAGCGCCAGGGCCAGTTCGCTGGCCAGCATTCCCCAGAGATAACCTTGTATCCCAAACCTTGGAATGGCAAAAAGCACAAAAGCCAGCCGTATGACCATGGCCCAGACATTCTGGAAAAATGTGACCGAGGTTTTCCCAAGTCCGTTTAAGATGCTTCCCATGGTGGTGGCCAGGTACATGAATGGGCACAGCCAGGACAGGATGGTGATGAAGGTGCCTGCATTCTGGTCATGGAACACGCCCACGCCCAGCTGGCTGCCGAATATGGTGAAGATGCCGATGCACAGTACGCCCATGTAGCAGCTGTAGCGCAGGGACATGGAAATCATGGAGGAGATGCGGCCCTCGTTGCCGTCGGCCTGGGCCTGGGCAACCGTGGGAAGCAGCAGGACGGCCATGGAATTGGTAATGGCAGAGGGGAACAGGATGAACGGCAGTGCCATGCTGGTGAGCACGCCGTATATGGACAGGGCCTCTGAATTGGTAAGGCCGAAGCTCATCAGCTTGTTGGGAATCCAGATTGCCTCGGCGCTGCCAAGGACATTGAGTATCAGGCGGTTGCCCATCAGGGGAAGGGCCAGGGCCATCAGGGGGGCGGCTGTTTCACGGAAGGAGAGGGGGATTGCCTTCCTTATCTTATTACCCTCCATTCCGGCGGGCGGGAAAAAACCAAGGCAGAACACGGTAAATGCAGCCGAGGCCATTTCACCGATTAAATGGCCGTACACCGCAAGGCTGACCGTGATTTCACGTCCTGAGTCCAGCCACACGCCGGCCATAAGGAACACGGCCCCCATGCGGATGACCTGTTCCGCCACCTGGGAGAATGCAGGTACCCTGGCCTTCTGCATGCCATAATAATAGCCGTTGATGCAGGCGTGGAGGGCTGCAAAGGGCACGGACACTGCCATCACGGGCAGGTAGGGGGCGCACCTTGGCTCCAGCAGGAACTTTTCAGCCAGGAAACCGGCGTTGCCGTAAATGCCCCAGGCCAGGAGGAAGGACATGCCCATGGCAATGCCCAGGCCTGTCTTGAATACGGCCTTGCCCCGGGACTGGTTGGCAGCCACATACTGGGACAGCGCGGTCTGGATGGATCCGGCGCACACCGCAAAGCAGATGCTGAATATTGGATGTACCATATTATAAATACCCAGCCCCTCCGCGCCAATGGTCCGGGACATGAATATGCGGTAAAAGAACCCCAGGATACGGCATATGAACCCCGTTGAGGTGAGGAGCAGTGTTCCTGTAATAAATGCCAGCTTCCGTGGGGAGAGGCGTTTGGATATGTTTGAAGATGGTGTTAAGGACTCCTTCATGAGAACTCCGGGAAATGGGAATTATTAAAAGTATATTGGGAGGAAGCGTATTTTATGACTGTATGGAATCCCCTTCCGGATGCATTAAGAAAGTATAAGGACAGCCGCAAAAGGGCATGACAGGCTGTTAAGAGAATATAAAAGAAATGTTAAAATGTTGTAAAAATTAGCCTGTTAAGATTTCTTAACGGGTATATTTTTTGTGCATAATATATAAAAAAGATAAAATTTTACTAAAATTCGCAAAAACTTACGGTAGGAGAGTCCCGCTGCCTCCTTTATAATATTTTTATAATGACCTAGTCAGTAAGAGCTCGCTGCGGTCAGGTTTCTTAATGCCATCATCAAAAGAAGGGAGAGTGCCATGTCATCTCTGTTTCAAACCATTGACAAGATCAAACCTGTATATGACAGGACCTATGCATTGGTCATGTTCCTGTGCAAACTGCTCCTCACCGTGGATATCCTCATTACCTGTATGGCGGTTGCGGGACGTTACATTCCGTTTATCCCGGATCCGGCCTGGAGTGAGGAGGTTGTATTAACCTGCATGGCCTATATGGCAGTGCTGTCAGCCGCCCTGGCCATCCGGAGGAATGCCCATATCCGCATGACTGCCTTTGACACCTATCTGCCAAAGCAGGTGGTGCGGGCCCTGGATATCCTCTCGGACGCCGCCGTGCTTGCCCTTGCAGTCATCATGATTACCGTGGGCTGGAAGTATGCAAAGGGAATTGGCTCCAAGGGCTTTTACGTGAGCATGCCCTGGCTGTCCAGGTTCTGGATGTATTTCCCGGTTCCCCTGGCAGGCGTGGCAATGCTGATATTTGAACTGGAAGCCCTGTATAACCACATAAAAGCAATCTGCATCAGGGAGGGGGAATAAATATATGGACGCTGGGAATACTGCAATCCTGGTTTTGCTTGCAAGTTTTTTTGCCATGATTTTACTGAGGTTCCCCATAGCATATGCGGTGGCTCTTTCCTCCGTGTTCTGCCTGCTTTACCAGGGACTGCCCCTGGCCACCATCTGCCAGCAGATGGTAAAGGGAATCAGTTCCTTCAGCCTGATGGCAGTGCCGTTCTTCATTGTAATGGGCTGTCTCATGGGCTCAGGAGGCATTTCTGAGAAACTCATCGCCCTGGCCAATGCCTGTGTCGGATGGATGCGGGGCGGCATGGCCATGGTGAATATTGTTGCATCGTATTTTTTTGGAGGGATTTCCGGCTCCGCTGCGGCGGACACGGCTTCCATTGGCTCCATCCTGATTCCCATGATGGTGGAACAGGGCTATGACGATGACTTTTCGACCGCGGTCACCATCACCTCCTCCTGTGAGGGGCTTCTGGTGCCTCCCAGCCACAATATGGTCATCTATGCAACCACGGCCGGAGGCGTTTCCGTGGGAAGCCTGTTCCTGGCAGGATACATACCGGGCGCGCTGCTGGCTGTTTCCCTGATGATTGGTTCCTATATCATTTCCGTGAAACGCAGCTACCCAAAGGGCGACCGGTTCAGCATAAAGAACCTTTTAAAACAGCTGAGCGTGTCCTTCTGGGCCCTGGCGGCCGTGCTGATCGTGGTGGTTGGCGTGGTGGGCGGTGTTTTCACCGCCACTGAGTCAGCTGCCATCGCGGTCATCTACAGCCTGGTGGTCAGCGTGTTCATCTACCGGGGACTTGACTGGAAAGGCGTGTGGAGGGTCATGGGGGACTGCGTGGACACCCTCTCAATCGTGCTGATCCTGATTGCCACCTCCAGTATCTTCGGTTACTGCCTGACCCGACTCCATGTACCGGTGATGGCTGCAAACGCCATCACTGGATTTACAAACAACCCCATTGTCCTGGCGCTGCTCCTGAACCTGATACTTCTGATTCTGGGCTGCATCATGGATATGGCCCCCATCATCCTGATTGCCACACCGATCCTGCTGCCCATTGCCACCTCCATCGGACTTGACCCGGTCCAGTTCGGCATCATGGTTGTGTTAAACTGCGGCATCGGACTGCTGACACCTCCGGTGGGCGCCGTGCTCTTCATTGGCTCCGCGGTCTCCAAGGTGCCCATGGAGCGGGTGGTGAAGGCGACGCTGCCATTTTACCTGTGCATGATCATCACCCTGCTGCTCATAACCTTTGTGCCGGCCATCAGCCTTTGGCTTCCCCAGGTCCTGGCACAGTAATGCTGCTTTACTGATACCGGAGGAGCTGCCTGTAACGGGCAGCTCTTTTTCCGTTATTTGCAAGAGGCCGGGGGCATGATATAATAGATGGGAGATAATGGCAGCGGGACAGCTGTCCGGGGAGGTATGCATGAAGGAGCTCATATGGGGAAAAACGCTGCGTTCGCGGCTGATACGGTACAATTTCTTCATCATCTGCGTCATTGCCATTCATGGTTGGCGAGGAAGATGTGGATACCGGTATTGCCAACATGAACCAGAGGGCCCAGGAAGCAAGGGAAGACTAAGATCCACGGGATAAAAACAAAGAGCGTCTGATTATTCTAACACGCCCTGGGATTGCACTGCTGGAAGCAGTACCAGGGCGCGGCGCGCGCTGACGTGCCGGCGGAGGTTGGACGCTCTTTTTGTGCATTAAAATAAATGTTAAGCGTGTTTGATAAGGGATATGGTGATAAAAATGACAGGAAAACAGAAAAAAGCATTGAAGAGGAATGCCATTGGCTACTCTTTCATACTTCCGAATTTTATCGGATATTTTATCTTTATATTTGTTCCGGTAATTCTGACCTTTGTATTGTGCGTGATGAAATGGGACGGTTCCAGCGCGCCCATGGAGTTTGTTGGGCTTAAGAATTTCATGAAGCTGTTCAGGGACAGCGGCTTTCGGATTTCAGTCAGCAATACCCTCTTTTATGCGGTCTTTACCGTACCCCTTACCATGGTGGCGGCCCTTCTCATTGCGGTGCTGCTGAATTCCAAGATTAAGGGAATCGTGGTTTACCGCACCGCGTTCTTCTTTCCCTATGTCGCCTCCCTGGTGGCGGTGGGCGCTGTCTGGAACATGCTGTTCCAGCCTGAGTTCGGCCCGGTTAATGAATTCCTCAAGTTCATCGGCATTGCCAATCCGCCCAAGTGGTGCGCGTCCACGGACTGGGCCATGACCGTCATCATCATTGTCAGCGTGTGGAAGTATATGGGGTATTACATGGTGGTGTACCTGGCCGCCCTTCAGGGCATTTCCCAGGACCTGTACGAAGCTGCCGGCATTGACGGGGCCACCGGCTTTAAGAAATTCCGCTATATCACCATCCCCATGCTTAAGCCCACCACCTTCTTTGTCATCATCATGATGACCATCCAGTGCTTCAAGGTATTTGACCTGATTTACGTCATGACAGGCGGCGGTCCGGGACGTTCCACCAACGTGCTGGTGAACCATATCTACAACGCGGCCTTTGTGGACTTCAAGTTCGGATATGCCAGCGCCGGCGCCCTGGTGCTTTTTGCCATTGTGCTGGTGGTGACCCTGGTCCAGTTCCAGGGTGAGAAGAAGTTTACGGATTACGTATAGGAGGCAGGAAGATGGAGACAAGAACAATACATAGCAAGGTTTTAATCTATACACTGCTGACCGTACTTGCAGTCCTGGTGGTCGTCCCTTTTTTCTGGATGCTTCTGGCTTCGGTCAAAACCAGCAACGAGGTATTCAGTATTCCCATGAAGCTGTTCCCAAAAGAGTTCCAGTGGGTCAATTACCAGACAATCTGGGATAAGATCCCGCTGCTTACCTTTTTTAAGAACACGTTCAAGATTGCGGTGCTCACAACGCTTTTACAGGTATTAACCAGCTGCTTTGCTGCCTACGGTTTTTCCAAGGTGGAATTCAGGGGAAGGGATTTCCTGTTCCTGGTATCCGTGACCACCTTTGCAGTGCCGTGGCAGGCATATATGGTGACTCAGTTTGCGCTGATTTCCAGGATGGGCCTTACGGACTCCCATCTGGGCCTTATACTGATGCAGGCATTTTCCGGGTTCGGCGTGTTCCTGATCCGGCAGTTCATGATCGGCGTTCCCAATGAGCTGCTGGAGGCTGCCAGGATTGACGGGCTTTCCGAGTACGGCATCTTCGCATAGGTTGCCCTGCCCCTGGTGAAACCCGGTATTGCAACCCTGGTCATCTTTATATTTGTAACTATATGGAATGACTTTATGGGACCGTTGATTTATTTAAACAGCACCAGATTGAAAACCATCCAGCTGGGCATCCGGATGTTCATCTCCCAGTACGGCGCGGACTATGCGCTTATCATGGCTGCTTCGGTGTGTTGGCAGCCTGCGCCGCCATTTCAAATCCGCCTGCGCCCATAATGTCCCGGTGGTGGACTGGCAGGAGTACACACAGTGCACCGGCTCCTGGGGGGTAAAGGGGACGGCCTGCGCCGCGGGACAGCAGTGGTGCAGGAAAGGGGAATTTACCTTCCTTCAGGGAACCCATCTGGGATACCTGGGCGCCGGTGTTCTGGTGAACCGCAGGATTATTTCCATCGGTACCAGAATCCATGTGGTTGTGGACGGGTTCTATGGACAGGGAAGCCATGTGTGCAGCCAGATTTTCCATCTGAACCCGGCAGGGACCACGGAAATTAAGGGAAATACCTTCTTTTATCATGGAACGGCTGCAGAGGCCGGGTTTACCGTGCTCACCCCCGGGGCAGCCCTGGAGCTTGAGGAAACCCCGGTTTCCTTCCATTATAACCAGCTGGAACAGGGGCCCTGTGTCAGCGTTTCCAGGGAGGGAAGCCTGTTTACGTCCATGGTGACCGTCATTGCAGGTTACGGCGGGAAAGATGAGGAACGGTGCAGCATCCGGCGTGTGCCTGTCATTGCCCCGGTTACCGGGCGGCAGCTGGAGGACCAGGAGGCGGAGGCGGTCCGCATCCTGGAAGGAGGGCATTCCTGGCTGGTGGTCATCAACCACAGGGAGACAGGGACTGACAGCGAATACATCGGCGCTGACGGCTGTTACGGCCTGGGGCGGGTGATGGCCTTGGATGAAGCGGCATGCAAAGGACAGGACGGGGGAATGGATATCCCCGGAAAGACAGGAACCGGTCCGCGGATGACCGTGCTTCAGTGGTAGGGCGCAAACGGCAGATATAAGGATCATGATGAGGAGCGATTATGCAGACAAAATCCAGTTTACTGACATATAAGACCATAAGCAGGCAGGAGGCCCAGGGGTATCTTTTAAGGGCAGTGGACCTGGTGAGGGGGAACCTGGGGCAGTTTACGGACTGCTTTCCATATTCCAACAGCCAGGGCGGGTTTTACCAGCCAGGTGATAACCGGGAATGGACCACGGGATTCTGGACCGGGGAAATATGGCTGGCCTATGAAATGACCGGGGAGGAGGCGTTCAGGAAAGCCGGGGCCGTGCAGGTGGAATCCTTCCTGGACAGGATTGAACGAAGAATCGATACGGATAATCACGATATGGGTTTTTATATACCCCGTCCTGTGTGGCGGCCTACCGGCTGACCGGCAGCGGGACAGCGAAAAAGGCAGCCCTGATGGCTGCAGATAACCTGCTGGGACGTTTCCAGGAAAAAGGGCAGTTCTTCCAGGCATGGGGGGAACTGGGGCCAGGGACAATTACCGCCCGATTATTGACTGCCTGCTGAACATGCCGCTGTTATTCTGGGCCAGTGAGGTCACCGGGAACGCGGTTTACAGGGAAAAGGCAATCGCCCATATACAAACGGCCGTGGGCTGCGTCATCCGCCCGGACCGTTCCACCTATCACACGTATTTCTTTGACCCGGATACAGGCAAGCCCTTAAGGGGCGTGACCCATCAGGGCAACCGGGACGGTTCTGCCTGGAGCCGGGGACAGGCATGGGGGATTTACGGATGCGCCCTCAGCTACCGCGCGGGCCACGACCCGAGATATATGGAAATGTTCCGGGATGTGACGGATTATTTCCTGGAGCACCTGCCCCTGGACCTGATCCCATACTGGGATTTTTACTTTGACGACCCCAGCGGGGAGCCAAGGGATTCCTCTTCCTCGGCCATAGCTGCCTGTGGAATGCTTGAGATGGCAAAATACATGGAAGGGCAGGAGGCGTCCTATTATGCGGATATGGCTAAACGCCTGGTAAAGGCCCTCTGTGACAGATGCGCGGTAAAAAGCAGGGAAGAGTCCAACGGCCTGCTGCTCCACGGCACATATGCCAGGGACAGCGCAGGCAATCCCTGTTGTGACCGTGGCGTGGATGAATGCAGCACATGGGGGGATTACTTTTATATGGAAGCCCTGGTAAGGCTGACAAAGGATTGGGAGCCATACTGGTATTAGGGCGTGTCTGGAAATTCATTCCTGCCATCTGGCTTAAGGGGACGGGCGGCACTGTTTTTCAGCATCTGCGGTCTTGACCGGCAGGATATATTAGGTTTATCATAGGAGTGTACATTGTCTGCGGTCATGGGGGGGGGGGCTTCGCGGTGTACGCTCCTAGTGCTCTATCCGGCCAGTAACTACAGCACTGTCACTGTAGTTACTGGCCGGGCGGCACTAATTGTATTTGTCATGTCATGTTTGGGGACAGGGGGACAGGCAGATGAAAAAACTTCTGTTTGTATTTGTTATGCTTGCGGGATTGGAACTGATTGCCGCGGCAGGTATATTAGTTTCATCCGGTACTTATGATGACAGCAGCCGTCCTGCTGTTGGGTCAGGGCGCCGATATGGGGAATACCAGGGAACACCACAAGGGGAAATCTACATTTACAAGGACCATGACCCGCGTTTCCATATAATCACGGACCCGGTACTGACTGACAATCCGGTGGCATATTCAGGCGGATTGGTGATACTGGAGCGGGACGGACTGTATGGATACGCTGATTTCGACGGAAACCCTGTCACGGACATACAATATGAAAATGCCGGCCAGTTCAGAGATGGGCTGGCAGATGTCAGGAAGGATGGGAAATACGGCTTCATTGATACGGCCGGACGTGAAATCATCCCTGTGATTTATGACCAGGTATCTCCTTTTGAAGACGGATACGCCGCGGTCCGGCTGGACGGCAAAAGAGGCGTGATTGACAAAAGCGGCGGCATTGCCGTGCCCATTGAGCATATGCACCTGTTTACCGGTAATGACGGCATTGCGCTGACCGGCACCAATGTAAGGACAGGCAGGGGAAAAGGGGATTACAGGACCATATACGGATTCGCCAATTACAGGGAAGGAACCCAGGTCCCTTATCAATACCAATCCATAAGCAATCTTTCAGAAGGGTATTACAGTGTCAGCACAGGGGCGGGATATGCCCTGATGGACCCGCTTGGCAGGGAAGTGACAAAGCCGGTCTATGACTGGATTGGAAGTATCAGCGGCCGGACGGCCGCAGCCTGTCTGGATGGCAGATGCGGTTACATTGACCTGGAGGGAAGGGAGATAGTACCCTTTTCATACGATGACGCGTTTTTATTCTGCTATGGCCGCGGGGCGGTTTCAAAGGACGGGAAATGGGGATACGTGGACAGGAACGGCCGTGAGGTCATTGGGCTGTCCTATGATTTTGCGTGCAATTTCCTGAATGGTCTGGCAGTGGTCATCCTGGACGGCAGATACGGCCTGATTGACACCAACGGAAACGTGCGGATACCAATCCAATATGACTGGGCGGGCGCGCTGGGGGAGGATGGGACTATTACCGTCATGAAGGATGGCTGTTTCGGGTTCGTGGATGCAAAGGGAAATGAAATTGCTCCCCCTATATATGATTACGCCTATGATTTTAACGGAGGTTATGCAAAGGTGGAACTGGGGGGAAAGACCGGATACATGGACCAAAAGGGCAGGCTTGCGGTCCCTGCTGTTTACGATGACCCGGATGGGGATAAGGACAGGCGGATGAGTCATTTCTACCTTCAGCGGGACATTGACGGGGGGATGATAGAGGTGCCCCTTCTGCCGGATGTGAATGTCCATGTAAAAAAAGCGGACAGTTCCTTCACGGGCTGGTATGAAAAGGGATGGCAGGTCATGGGGTTTTATGGCAATGACGGCAGGAGGCTGGCAAGCCCGGGAGACGGATATGAGGTGTATATACTTCCTGCCAGGGATATATCCTACACCTATACAGGGTGTTTTGGGAAACCAGTGGTGTTCTGCTATAAGCATGAGGACGGATACGGACTGTTCTGCGTGGCGGATGAGGACGGCCCTGGGTGATGCGGATATCAGGCATTGGGTGGATATTGTCATTGCTTTGCATATAATAACAGTACCAGACAAAATGTAAGTATTCCTATTGAAATTGTAGGAATACTATGATATAGTAGGAAGCGTAGATGAAGCTTTTAACTTTAGGACTACAGAAAGGCGGATTTTTAATATGAAACAGTTGATTTATCTTGATAATGCGGCCACCACCAAGACAAGGCCGGAAGTGGTTGAGGCCATGCTCCCATACTTCACGGAGTTTTATGGCAATCCTTCCTCGGTCTATGAATTTTCCACAGAGAGCAAGAAGGCGGTAAACCATGCAAGGGAGACCATTGCCCGGGCATTGGGGGCAAAGACCAATGAAATATATTTTACGGCAGGCGGCAGCGAGTCCGATAACTGGGCCCTGACAGCAACAGCGGAAGCATATGCTTCAAAGGGAAAGCACATCATTACCAGCAGGATTGAGCACCACGCAGTCCTCCACACCTGCCAGTATCTGGAGAAGAGGGGATATGAGGTCACCTACCTGGATGTGGATGAGAACGGGGTGGTCAAGCTGGATGAACTTAAGAAGACAATCCGGCCCGACACCATCCTGATTTCCATCATGTTCGCCAACAATGAAATCGGGACCATTGAACCCATTAAGGAAATCGGGGCAATTGCAAAAGAACACGGCATCCTTTTCCACACAGATGCGGTACAGGCCTTTGCCCATGTACCCATAAATGTGGATGAATATAATATTGACATGCTTAGTTCCAGCGGCCATAAGTTAAACGGACCAAAGGGAATCGGTTTCCTGTATATCCGCACAGGCGTGAAGATCCGTTCCTTCATCCACGGCGGCGCGCAGGAGCGCAAGCGCCGCGCGGGCACGGAAAATGTTCCTGGCATCGTGGGCTACGGCAAGGCGGTTGAGATTGCCATGGATACCATGCAAGAGCGTACAAAGAAGGAGACGGAGTTGAGGGATTACCTGATGGACCGGGTCATGGACGAGGTTCCCTTTACCAGGATTAACGGTTCACGGACCAGCCGCCTTCCGAATAATGTGAACTTTGCCTTCCAGTTCATTGAAGGCGAATCACTTTTAATTAAACTGGATATGGCCGGAATCTGCGGATCCAGCGGTTCTGCCTGTACCTCCGGCTCCCTGGACCCCTCCCATGTGCTGCTGGCCATCGGCCTGCCCCATGAGATTGCCCATGGTTCCCTGCGCCTGACACTGAGCGAGGAAAACACAAAGGAAGAGATGGATTACGTGGTAGGGCAGATTAAGGAAGTAGTGGCCTACCTGCGCAGCATGTCCCCCTTATACGAAGATTATATGAAGCACAGCAAACAAAAATAAGACAGAGATTCATCAGGAGGAAAACAGATGTACACCGATAAAGTAATGGACCATTTTGAGCACCCGAGGAATGTGGGTGAATTAGAGAACCCCAGCGGCATGGGAACCGTAGGCAATCCCAAGTGCGGCGATATCATGAGGATTTATCTGGACATTGACGAGAACCAGATCATACGGGATGTGAAGTTTAAGACCTTTGGCTGCGGCGCGGCCGTTGCCACCAGCAGCATGGCGACCGAGCTTGTGAAAGGCAGGACCGTACAGGAAGCCATGGCAGTGACCAACAAGGCGGTGATGGAAGCACTTGACGGACTGCCGCCGGTTAAGGTACACTGTTCTTTACTGGCAGAGGAGGCAATCCATGCAGCCCTCTGGGATTATGCACAGAAAAACGGTATTACCATCGAGGGACTTGAGAAGCCCAAGGATAATATTGAGGAAGAGGAAGAAGAGGAAGACTATTGAGCAGGAAGGTTGTAGTAGGCATGTCCGGAGGAGTTGACTCCTCCGTGGCTGCCTGGCTTTTAAAACAGCAGGGGTACGACGTCATCGGCGTGACCATGCAGATATGGCAGGATCAGGATACGGATGTCCAGGAGGCAGAAGGGGGCTGCTGCGGCTTAAGCGCTGTGGATGATGCCCGCAGGGTTGCCATGGACCTCGGTATCCCTTATTATGTAATGAATTTCAAGGAAGAGTTCCGGACCAATGTGATGGACTATTTCGTGGGCGAATACGTGGCTGGGAGAACCCCTAACCCGTGTATTGCCTGCAACCGTTATGTGAAGTGGGAATCGCTGCTGCGCCGGAGCATGGCGATTGGTGCGGATTACATCGCAACCGGCCATTATGCCCAGATCTGCCGGCTCCCAAACCAAAGATATGCCCTTAAGACTTCGGTGACAGCGGAAAAGGACCAGACCTACGCCCTGTACAACCTGACCCAGGAACAGCTGGCCCACACCCTGATGCCCGTGGGCAGCTACCACAAGGAAGAAATCCGCAGGATGGCTGCGGATATAGGACTGCAGGTGGCCCACAAGCCGGACAGCCAGGAAATCTGTTTCATACCGGACCACGACCATGCCCGTTTCATAGAAGCGTACACCGGGATGCAGGTGCCTGAGGGGGATTTTGTCGACCTGGAGGGCAATGTGCTTGGCAGGCACAAGGGAATCTCGCATTATACCATAGGCCAGAGGAAAGGGCTGAACCTGTCCATGGGTCACCCTGTGTTTGTGGTGGAGATACGGCCTGAGACCAATGAAGTGGTGATTGGGGAAGGGAAAGATGTATTTACAAATGTCCTCTGCTGCGATAAACTGAACTGGATGGCAATAGACGGCCTGCATGGGGAACCCATGGAGGTTACTGCCAAAATCAGATACAGCCACAAAGGTTCCCCCTGCACCATCCGTGAGATTGGACACGATCTGGTGGAGTGCAGGTTCCATGAACCGGTCAGGGCAGCTACGCCGGGACAGGCCGTGGTGTTCTATGATGGGGATTATGTGGCGGGCGGAGGTACGATTTTATGAGATTGCAGATAAAAAGATATGGGGCTGTGGCCCTGGCAGGAATCATGGCAGGCAGTTTTGCGCTGACAGGCTGCGGCAGCTATGCATCAAGCAGTGAGCTGAGGCTTCAGGCGGAAGCCTCCCTTTCAGGCCAGGCGGACAGCGGGAACGGCACTGGCCAGGACAGCCGGAGGGAACCGGGCAGCGGGACACAGGACGGCCAGGGCATCCGGACCGGCGGACCGTCCGCCGAAACCATCCGCGTGGAGACCGGGCTTACAACCGCCCCCATGCCTGAATTTGAGCCCGCGAACGATGAGGTATATGTAAAGACAGAGGATGGGGGAAGCGTCCGTCTGCGCTCATCCTGCCGCACGGACAGTGATTCCAACATCGTTACATACGCCAGTCCCGGCACCAGGCTTGCCCGTACAGGTAAGGGGAGCGAGTGGACCAGGATTGATTATAATGGTTCCACGGCCTACCTGTCATCTGCATATATCACCACGGAGGTGCCAAAGACCACGGCCGCACCGGCCCAAGGCGCCTGTGCGGACAGCGGTGAGGTGACGCTGAACCCATCCTGGAAATATGCGGAGTTTTCCAAAATCAACACAGGGGCGGCCGTCCTGTACCGTTCAGAGGCAGGGGCCAGGAAGAACATTACAATCTGTGTCAACGCCGGCCACGGCACCAAGGGCGGTTCGTCCGTGAAGACCTTGTGCCACCCCGACGGCACGCCAAAGGTAACAGGCGGCACCACCGGAGCGGGTGCGACGTCCGCGGCAGCCGTGTCAGGCGGCATGACCTTTGCGGACGGCACGGCAGAGAGCAAGGTAACCCTTGCCATGGCCTTGATTTTAAAGGATAAGCTTCTGGCGGCAGGTTATGATGTTCTTATGATTCGTGAAAATGATGACGTCCAGCTGGATAACGTGGCAAGGACCGTGATTGCCAATAATGCCAGCGACTGCCATATTGCCCTTCACTGGGATTCCACCACCAGCAACAAGGGGGCATTTTATATGAGCGTGCCCAATGTGGAGTCCTACAGGAACATGGAGCCGGTCAAATCCCACTGGCAGCAGCACAATGCGCTGGGGGAAAGCCTGGTGGCAGGCCTTAAGGGGGCTGGGGTGAAGATCTTCTCCGGCGGTTCCATGGCCATGGACCTGACCCAGACATCCTATTCCACCATCCCGTCCGTGGACATTGAACTGGGGGATAAGGCATCCGACCATTCACAGGCAACCCTGAACACACTGGCAGACGGCCTGCTGGCCGGTATCAACCAGTATTTTGGCCAATCATAAGATACTGTACATAAAAGCCTTGCTGGTTTATTAACATTTTCTTACATAACCCTTCTTATAATAGACAAAATCTGAAAACTGGATTACAATAAGTGTAACAGTTAAAGTATTGTCAATATAAGGAGGGAATTTTTATGAAATGTATGAAACGCCTGCTGGCTATTGCCCTTGGAGCAGCACTGCTTTGCCCTATGACCGCATATGCCGGGCAGACAGAAGAAGCCAAGGCACTGTATGACCAGGTACAGGAAAAGAGTAATGCAATCACGGATATGAATGCATTCTATGATTTCAAGATTAAATTTGGCGGCTCCATGATTGAGAACGCGGGCCTCACTGCCTCTGACATGCGTCTGGAGATGAATGTCAAGATGAACCATCTGACAGAGCCTGCCCTTATGCGTTATATGGCTTACTGCAGGATGACCGATCCGGACGGCAGCCAGATGACCTATTCCATGTACTATCTGGACGGATATATGTATATGGATATGCTGGGGCAGAAGATTAAGATGCCCATGGCCATGGGAGACATGATGCAGCAGAGCATGGCCAGCGCCAATGCTTTTGATGTTCCGACCGATATTGTTAAGGATATGAACCTGTGGGATGAGGGCGAGAACAAGGTAATCGGGTTTACCATTGACGACAGCCGGATGAATGAATTCCTTCAGACCGTATTAGGTTCCACCGGGCTTACGGGAATGATGGAAGGGACCAGTATGAGCCTTCATAACATAAAGGGCGAGTACGTTGTGAATCCGAACAATGACCTGATTAAGATGCGCCTTAAGATGGATATGTCCATGACCATGGACGGAGAGACCATTACCATGAGCATGGACGGCGATGTCGGTATCGCGGATCCCGGCCAGCCAGTGGATGTTCCGGTTCCTAATATTGCTGAGTACACCGATATCACGGCAGCAGCTAACCAGTAACCCTGCCGTAGATAAAAAAGAGTAAAAAAATCATGCCAGCTACTACACAAAACACGAAATTTAGTGTATAATGCAGTAGTTGGCATTTTTTGGAGGAGTACCCAAGTGGCTGAAGGGTCTGGCTTCGAACACCAGTAGGTCGGTAGCACCGGCGCGAGGGTTCAAATCCCTCCTCCTCCGTTTTATAACGCCCAGGGCAGGCCAGGACATCCTTTCCCGCCCTCTAAAGCCTTAAGCCGTCAGTTCATGGACTGGCGGTATTTTCATGCCTGAAACCCACATTTTCATGCCCTCTGGCCCGGTTCCGGGTGATTTCCCAAAATAATAAAATAAAATGGGACTTTTTCCTGCATTTCACAGTCTAATAGATAGAAGCATGTAAAACATGCGACTGTACGTACAGAAAAGAGAGGAACAGCAATGGAAAACTTAATAAAGAAAGCAAAATTGCGGGATGCGGATGCTTTTACAGAACTGATGCAGCAGCAGATGCAGAACATGTACAAAACAGCCCGTTCTGTTTTGGGCAATGAGGAAGATGCAGCGGACGCCATATCAGACACCATACTGGCATGCTGGGAAAAAATCGGACAGTTGAAGCAGGATGGATACTTCAGGACCTGGATGACCCGCATCCTGGTCAACAAGTGCAGGGACATCATACAGAAGAAAAAGCAGTTCTGTCTGATGGAAGAGGTGCCGGAGGTCCCGTCCCGGGATAAGGGATATGAGGACACGGAATGGAAGGAGGCGCTGAACATGCTGGGGGAACGGTACCGGCTGATCATGATGCTGTACTATGTGGAAGGCTTTCAAACCAACGAAATCAGCAGCATCCTGGAAATCGCCGAGAGCACGGTCAGGACCCGTCTGGCCAGGGGAAGGGAAAAACTGGCAGGGGATTACCGCCCGGAACTAAGGAGGAACAGATATGAAAAATAAAGATATCATAAAAACATTACAGAAAGAGATAGAAATCCCTGACATTGTCCAGAAAAAGGCAGATGCTGCATTTGCAGCCGTCCGCAGGGAAGCAGGGAACAGCAGATTCGGCAGCCCCATGGTAAACCATCCGGCAGACGGGGAGGAGGACAGCGGACAGCGGAGGTCCCGCAGGAAAAAGGGGACGCACAGGCATCCAGGAAGGAAGATATGGATTGCAGCGGCAGCGGCGGTGCTGGCCGTGGGCACAATCACGGCAGTGGCCGATTATATGAAACGCAGCAAAAGCCTTACCGAGGGCATGCAGGTCACAGACCAGCAGCAGATACAGATGCAGGAAAAGCACCTGTCATCCATAGTGAACCAGTCCTGTACGGATCAGGGTATTACGGTAACGGCAGTGGACAGCATAACGGACAATTATTACACCCACATTGCCTTCCGGGTGGAGGGATATAAGGTGGACACAGGGATACAGCCTGATTTTGGGACAATCCAGGTTACGGTTGACGGAAACAATGGGTATAATGAGGCTTCCCCTGAAGACAGCTTCAACTACTCTGCGGGCTTTTACAATGGCTTCATCATGGGAGAGGACGGAAAAATCATCCATGCGGACGGCTCCCCGATACAGACCGACGAAGCCGGCAACTTAATTGAAAACTATACCATGGACGACGGAATCATGGAATACCAGATTACCCTGTCCAACACGCAGAAAAGAGGATTTTTCATCAATAAGCCGGTCCACGTGGAACTGTCCGGCCTGGGAACCGTTGCCAGGCCGGCTTATGAAAATGAGATTAACGGCACCTGGACCTTTGATTTAACATTGTCCGGTTCACCGGAACTTAAAGAATGCAGTTTAAACACGCCATTGGGCAGCACAGGGGCAAGTGTGGTAAAAGCGGAGATTTCCCCCATTTCCCTGGGAGTGGAGTATGAATTCCCACGGCAGATGGAACCAGGAACCGCAACCGATGAAAATGGACAGGTAACAGAAACCCAATTCTATGCAGAACCCCCCAGGCTCATGGGCGTGCGCATGAAGGATGGGACCATGTATCCATATATCTATCTGGGACCGGGAAGCGCGGGATATGAATCAGAGGAATCCAGCCGTTACAGGACCATGTTTGCCATTGACCGCGTACTGGACGTGGAACAGGTGGAAAGCCTGCTGTTTGAAAAACCGGCTTCAGAATGCGGGACAACGCCAGAGGAAATGTTCTACATGGTGCCGGTGGGATAAGGGGAAATGCAGTTTATGTACAGCCCTGACGAATCAGGACTGCATGCCGCGCTGGGGGCATTCTTCCGGTATGGAAGGGGTTGCGTTGTCAGCTCCCGGAAGGTCAATTTCCGGTATGTCCCCGTCACCATAGGTGCTGCTGTTGCGGCCCGGAAGTTCAATGGGTTCCATAGGTCTTTGGGTCTGTCCTGCTTCCATGCTTCATCACCCTTTCGTAAACATGTTCTCCACATAGTTGCGCATTTCCTGCCGGCTTTCAATGGTCCTGGCCCCGTTCACGATCTTTTCCTGTTCTGGTTTGCTAAGTCCTGCAAAGCGGTTCAGGGCATCGGAGTGCATGGCCAGTTCCATGGTAAAGCCGATGGGCAGTTCATCGTTATTTATCTTATTTATCATGTTCATCACCTCATGGTTAGTATGGAACCGGGACAGCAAAAATATGCACGGTGCATTCCTTTTGAAGGAATGCAGCCAATCTGCCGCCGCGGTCCGTCTGTATGAAAGGCAGCTTAAGGGCCAAAAGCCGCGACCACAAACAGTCACGGCTTTATAAGGCAATTCTTTATGATGATTTAAAATGTTCCGGTTACCGAAGCCGGGATCGTGAACTCAACAGCCCCCATGTAACCAGGAGCCACATCGTATTCTGCAAATGCAATCACAAGCTCGCCCTTGTCATTGAAATAGTAGCTCTCATCCCCGGTCAGGCCCTTAAAGTCATCCTCCGGCATCTCGGAATTGTAGAAATAGATGATATTATCATCGGCAGCCATCTGGTCAGCCATCTGCTGCTTAATGTTATTGCCGGCAGCGTCCAGCACACCCGGCTTATCCTTAAGAAGTTCTTTAAGGGAGATTACATTGCCTGTGGATTTATCGATGGTAAATATCTTTACGTACTGTGTGCCGCTGGCCATGGTAAGTGTAGTGTCAATGCGGATGCAAAGGTAGCGGTCCGTGTCGGTAACCACCTTGTAGCTGGAATCCAGGCCGTAATGTCCCTCGCCGTTATCCCTGGCAACCTCCTCTTCATACATGGCAATAAGCTCGTTGGCATAATCCTCAATGGATTTGTTGGCAGGGATCTGTGCGCCCTGTCCATTGTCCAGGGTGACCTGGGGAACCTTTATGTCTGCCTGCAGGTTGCCCCGGCTGTCTTCAAAGGTGCGGAAGGTAACTACTTTGGCAATGGAGCCGATGAGTGGAATCTGTTCCATTGCATTGGCGGTTGTGGGGTTTAAATTGGCAAGCAGTGTTATGGTCAGCATGGCTGCAACGGCTGCACCGCCTGTTTTCTTAAAAGATTTCATGATAATCACACCTCTCTGTTCTTTCTTTGCCCGGTCAATGCCAGCCTTCATGCGCTGCCTGGCTTCTTCCGGTACGGGGATATGTTCATATTCCTGCTTTAACATGTTAATCTGTTCTGATTCGTCCTGTTTCAAATGTTCCCGTTTCATGGGCATGGCTCCTTTCTAAGACTTATCCGGTATTTCCCTGTAATGCTCTGCCTCCAGGTTCAGTCTGAGTTTTTTTAAGGACCTGTATAATCTGGCTTTGACTGTGTTTAGATTGTCGCCTACAATGTCTGCAATGTCCTCCAGTTTTAAATCTTCAAAGTACCGCAGCAGGATAATGGTCCTGCTTTTGTCGTCCAGCTGGTTTAATACGGTCCTCAGCTCCAGGTCCTGGTATTGGTCCTCGACCGGTATCTCCGGCAGTTCCTCTGTAATGTTTTCCTTCTTTTTCCTGCGCAGCATATCCAGGGCGGTGTTGACTACGATCCTGTAAATCCATGTGGACAGGTAGTCCTTATTCCTTACCTTTCTGCAGTCCCTGATTGCCCGGTAGGCGCTTTCCTGGACCACATCCAGGGCATCATCTTCATTGCGCATATAGCTATATGCAAGGCGGTAATAACGCTCATAGTTCTCAGTGAGGATCTGTTCCGTTTCCGCCGTATTGTTCTGAAAGCCCATGCAATGCATCCTCCTTTCATTTGTTTCTGTCTGTTAGACGTTTGAGGATCCTATTAAGTTGCATCTATTTTAACATTTTATCGTAAGAAATCAGAAATGCAACATTCATTGTAATTTAATGTGAAAAATGCTATATTGTTAAAAGGAATCATATGAAAGGTGTACATCAGATGAGGGAAGATCATACAGAGGATATGGAATTAAATAAGGAAATGGAAGATATCCGCCAGGTACCCCTGGAGCCCGGGAGCAGGACAGCCCCGGGCCGGGAAAGGCCGGTTGGCGCTTCGTATACAGGCGGCGCAGCGCGTCCGGGAAGAGGCGCGCCCGGTATGGATGAAGGTATGGGCAGGGCGGCGCGTCCAAGAAGCGGAGCATCCGGCCTGGATGAAGGCGTGGGCAGGGCGGCGCGGCCAAGAAGCGGGGCATCCGGATTTGATGGAGGTGTGGGCAGGGCAGCGCGTCCAAGAAGCGGCGCGGCGCAGACCGGATCCCAGGGATATGGACGTTCCAGGGCGCGGGGAAATAGGGAAGCGCAGGAAGTCCGTACCAGGCAGGCACGGACGGTTCCTGCGGAGGAAGAGGGCAGGAGAGGCGGGCCGGGGACGGCGGGAGCCAGGCCGCCCAAAGCCAGGAACCAGCGGACCGGCCAGCCGCCTCTTGAATCAGCGCCGCGTGAAGTCACGCTCCGGCCGGATGACGCGCCAGGGGAGTACTCCCCTCATCCCGCGGGAAAAGTATCACGGGGCGGCAAAAAAAGGAAAGGTGTTCCCTTTATGGCGCTCCTGCTTGTGCTGATCCTTGGGGTTGGCGCTGGCCTGGGCGGGGGTTATTATCTGTGGGGATGGGAGCGGCCCTACACCATTGACCTGAAGGCAGTGGAAGTGCCGGAATGGGTAAAACAGGAATTCATCAGGAAGAATATTTTCTCAAGGCCGGATGTGAGCCGGAAGCGGATTAACAATATCGTGATCCACTATGTGGCCAATCCGGGAAGCACGGCAAAGAACAACAGGGATTATTTCGACAGCCTGGCGGACCAGGACCAGCAGAAGAGCGGTACATCCACCAGCAGCCACTTTGTGGTGGGGCTGGAGGGAGAGGTCATCCAGTGTATCCCGATTACGGAAATCGCCTATGGCAATGCCCCGCGCAATGAAGACACCATTTCCATTGAAGTCTGCCATCCGGATGAGACAGGCAGGTTCAATGACGTTACATATGAATCGGTTGTGAACCTGACGGCCTGGCTGTGTAAGGAACTTAAACTGGGTTCAAAGGACGTGGTACGCCATTACGATATCAACGGTAAGCTTTGCCCCAAGTATTATGTGGAGCATGAAGATGCGTGGGTACAGTTCAGAAAAGATGTGGATGCTGCCATAAAGGAGCTGTAGTGCCAGGGGGTGTTTGAAAATTCATTCCCGCCATCTGTCCGGCGGCCGGGAAGGACGGCCGCCGGAATACAAAGGATGGAGTACCAGGGCTTTCAGGAAATGGAAGGATTATAATGGAATGAACTCAGGCTTTCGTCCATGGAACACGGTATAATACCGGAACCCGCACCTTAAGAGGAAACGGCGGCATTCCTGGAACCCGTAGCCCAGATAGTCCGGGGTATGGGCATCAGAGCCGATGGTGATGATTTCGCCGCCCAGTTCCCTGTATCGTTTTAATATCCTGCGGGAAGGATTGGGCTGCGAGAGGCCGTACCGGAGGCCTCCGGTATTGCACTCCAACCCTTTGCCGTGTTCGATAAGCACCATGAGGATGGGGTCAATCCACTGGCTGAAGCGCTCATAAGAATAGGAAGCGTTCTGGTGAGGTGCATAGCGGACAATGTAATCCAGGTGCCCAAAGGAATCAAATACATCATAAAGGTTCCTGGCACGGTTTAAGGATACCTTGAAGAATTCCTCCAGCCCCCTCTCCTCGCCGTAATGTTCCCAGTAGCTGAGTTCATAGGGATCCATACCCGTCACAAAGTGGCTGGAGCCGATGATGAAGTCAAAGCTGGAGCCGTGTTCACGTACAAAATCATGAAGGTACCCATCCAGATGATCCTGAAGTCCCAGTTCCACTCCTATATTAATACGGATACGCCCTTCATATTCAGCCTGAAATGCCTTCAGGGCAGAGAGATAGGAGGGGATATCCAGGTTGAAATCCGTGTCGCAGAATCCCGAGTCATAATCATGGTGGTCCGTGATACAGATTTCCTTCATGCCAAGTTCCATGGCCTTTTCTATCTGCCTGCGCACCGGTGTGTCTGAATCACCGGAAAATGCAGTATGCAGATGACAATCGTTAATCATAAATGTTTCTCCTTGTGGTCAAATCATTCAACAGGTTCATTATAACAG
>ERZ894236.902-NODE-902-length-27350-cov-49.1186_pt1 | contig 27350 bp, 26 predicted proteins | sample MGYA00380297_ERZ894236 | MGnify/ENA primary metagenome ERZ894236 (study PRJEB32331, sample SAMN06328420) | human gut metagenome | biome: human gut microbiome; feature: stool | host: Homo sapiens | collected 2014-08-04 ... | reverse complement strand
TTGTATTTACAGGGATTATGGCACTTTTTTAACTAATCAACTGTCAAAGATGAGAGTATAGCATATTCTTTTTAGAAACGCAAAACAACTGGCAAAAGTTTTATCCTATGGCAAATTATAAACATGATATCTTTGAATCACAAAAATAGAAATCGGCTACATTTTCATCTGTAAAACCGATTTCTATCCTGTTTCTATATTCTATTGTTCATTCATATTCGCGAGTTTTGCACTTTGATCTGCTGCGATCAAACTGTCGATCACCTCATCCAAATCTCCATTCAAGATCGTATCCAGCTTGTGCAGGGTCAGTTTAATCCTGTGATCCGTTACACGTCCCTGCGGGAAGTTATAGGTTCTGATCTTCTCAGAACGATCCCCTGTACCGATCTGACTTCTTCTCGCCTCTGCCTCTGCGGACTGCTGTTTTTCCAGCTCCAATTCATACAACTTGGAACGAAGCAGACGAAATGCCTTTTCTTTATTCTGCAGCTGTGATTTTTCTGTCTGGCTGTAGATCACGATTCCTGTTGGATAGTGGGTCAGACGCACTGCGGAGTCTGTAGTGTTTACACATTGCCCTCCATTTCCGGATGCTCTCATGACATCAATCCGGATATCTTTATCATCGATCACAACGTCCACATCTTCTGCCTCAGGCATCACTGCGACTGTGATCGTCGAAGTATGGATCCGGCCGCCGCTCTCGGTCTCCGGTACACGCTGTACACGGTGCACTCCACTTTCATATTTCATACGGGAATATGCGCCCTGTCCTGTGATCATGAACACACACTCTTTGAATCCGCCGATCCCATTTTCATTGAGAGAGATCATCTCCGTTCTCCATCTGCGGCTTTCTGCATAATGCACATACATCCGATACACTTCAGCTGCAAACAGCGCTGCCTCGTCACCGCCGGCACCGGCACGGATCTCTACGATTACGTTCTTGTCATCATTCGGGTCTTTTGGAAGCAGCAAGATCTTTAATTCCTGCTCCAGTTCTTCCACTCTGGCTTTGGATTCATTTAATTCTTCCTTTGCCAGTTCCCGCATTTCTTCGTCAGACTCTTCTTCCAGCATCATCAAACTGTCTTCTATATTCTGCTTACACTGCTTATATTCATTATATGCTTCTACGATCGGAGCAAGATCACTTTGTTCTTTCATCAGCTTTCGGAAACGCTCGGGATCGTTTGCAACACCCGGCTCCTGAAGCTCGCCCATTACTTCCTCATAGCGGATCAGTAAATCCTCTAATTTATCAAACATCTCTTTCCTCGTCCTTTCTATTACTTATCGTTCCTATCATACACGCCAAAGACCACGCGGTCAAGACCTGCCAGATCCTTTTTCACGCAGATCTGCGTGTACCCGTTCTGTTCCATCAGCTGTCTTACCTCTTCTCCCTGATCAGAACCGATCTCAAACAGCAGCCATCCGCCTGCCTTCAGATACTTTGGTGCCTGTCCGATGATTTTTCGGTAAAAATACAATCCGTCTTCTTTGCCATCTAATGCAAGATAAGGATCGTGATCTTTCACTTCTTCCTGCAGTGTTTCAATCACGGAAGTCCTGATATACGGAGGATTGGATACGATCACGTCATACATCCCCTCTACCTGTTCAAACAGATCACTCTCTAAAAACTTTGCCGGAATTTTCAGTTTCTTTGCATTTCTTTGGGCTACAAGAAGCGCCTCTTTGGAAACATCCACTCCCACACCAGATACTGCTCTGGCTTGTAATCCATGCAGCAGACTTAATAAAATACAGCCGGAACCTGTACACATATCCAGAAGATGAAGATTCTCTGCCCCGTCGTTTCTGCACACCTCCAAAGCGGTTTCCACCAGAACTTCTGTATCCTGCCTCGGGATCAGCACATGCTCATTCACCTCAAATTCCAACCCCATAAATGCCTGCACCCCTGTCAGATACTGCAGCGGAATCCTGTTTTTTCTCTTTTGGATCAATTCCTGATACGCCTTCTCCTCTTCCGGATGCATGGGATGCCCCGGCTCCATATAATAAGAAGCCTTTGTGATCCCGGTCACATGCTCCAGCAGATACCAGGCATCCAGATCATATTCTGAAATACCGGCTTCCTGTAAGATCTGCGCTCCTTTCTGCCACGCCTGTTTCCATGTCATAAAGCACATTCCTCCTGCAAATCTGCCGACTGTTCTTTCTGGCTGAAATTTTCTTCCAGATATGCTTTCCAGTCGAATACTTCTTCCACTGCCCGGATCGCCACTTCGATCATACTGTCATCCGGCTCCTTCGTCGTCATATTCTGCACCCACATCCCCAGCTGACTCAAAGCGTTGACAACCGGATTCTCACTGTTTCCCGCCAGCCGAATGATCTCATAAGAAATCCCTGCGATCAGAGGCATCAGCGCGATCCGAAGCCCCACTTTCAATGCCTGGGATTCTGCCGTGATAAAAAAGCATACGATAATACTCACGATCATCACAAAAAACAAAAAACTGGTTCCACAGCGCTTATGCTGTCTGGAACTCTTTCTTACATTTTCAACCGTAAGAGGCATTCCATGCTCAATACAGTTGATACACTTATGCTCTGCACCATGATACATGAACGTCCTTTGAATATCTTTCATTCTGGAGATCAGACTGAGATATAAAAGAAAAACAACCATTCGGATCACACCTTCCAGTGTCGTAAGCACACCTCTGGAAGAAATATACGGTTTGAGCAGACCGCTTAAAAAATAAGGAAAGACCATGAAAATCCCGACCGCTGCCACAACCGAAAATGCCATGGTAAGTCCCATCACGATCTTTTCCTGCTTCTCCTGTTTCTGCGCCTCTTTTTCTGTCAGGATCTCTCCTTCCTCTTCCTCGAAAAAACTGGCTGAATATGTCAAAGTCTTCATACCTAAAACAAGCGAATCTATAAAATTGAAGATTCCACGAATAAACGGGATTTTATAAACTCCCTGCCATGGGATGATGCCCCGATACTCTTTCACACAGACCTCTATCTCCTGATCTGGTTTTCTGACAGCCACTGCATATCTGGTCTTATTTTTCATCATAATCCCTTCCAGCACTGCCTGTCCCCCTATATTTGATGACTTCATACTGCCCTCCTGCTTTTCTGTATACGAAAAACAGGCTGAGATACATTCACCTCAGCCTGCCATAATCTTTTCTTATTTAATACCATATTTTTTGTTGAACTTGTCAACACGTCCGCGAGCCTGAGCAGCTTTCTGCTGACCTGTATAGAATGGATGACATTTTGAACAGATTTCTACGTGAATGCTCTCGTTTGTAGATCCTGTTACGAATGTGTTTCCACAGTTACAAGTTACTGTTGCCTGATGGTACTCTGGATGGATTCCTTCTCTCATGATTTTCACCTCTCTATTTTAAATTATTATTTAATCTCTAAACAGCTATCCCATAATAGCATAGTTTTTTAGGTTTTGCAAGTTTTTTTCATAAGAAAACGCGATCTTTTTTATTTCTTTTTTATTTTTTCGCTTCTTACTGCTTTTCCGTGGCCTTTTCTTTTGCGATCAGGAAATACGGAACTGCCAAAAACAGGATACCTCCTGCCATATTTCCGATGGTTGCAACTGCCAGATTGTAAATATATCCTCCCAGTCCGATCTCCAACTGCGCCGGATTCATCAATCCGATCATCATTGTGGACATGTTTGCTACACTATGCTCAAAACCGGCTGTAAAAAATGTGATCAGACACCAGAATACCATGATCAGTTTTCCGGATTCTGATTTCATCTTTGTTCCACACCACACTGCCAGACAGACTAACATATTACAAAGGACTGCCCGCATAAACAGCTCTCCGGGAGCGATCGTCATTTTCGTCAGAGTCGTCTCTGCCAGAAGTGCTTCTACGCTTCCGCTGCAAAGCCCTGTCAGCGTATACATTCCCGCCAGCAGAATAGAACCTGCCAGATTTCCCAGCCAGCAGATCACCCATACCGTCACCGCATCTTTGATCGTTACTTTTTTCTGGAACACACCGACAGCCATCACAAAATTACTTCCCGTAAAGAGTTCTGCTCCTGCCATCAGTACCAGGCTCAACGCAACGCCAAAGCATGCTCCCATAATAAATTTTACACCTGGCACGCCGCCTTCTTTTAACATCCCGCCGGCTGTAAATGCCAGAAGAACTCCAAATCCAACAAACATTCCTGCCAGCATGGCTGACAGAAAATACCCCGCCTTTTTCTGACGCAGAAACTGGATTTTCGTTTTAGCAGCGCTTCCTACCATGTCAATTTCTTCACGAAACATCTTGATTTCCTCCTCAGCTTCTTACTATTCAAGTATTCTTGGATGTCCCGCATTTTCTTGCGCTTTTATAAGACACCAACCAGAACATCATATCTGTTTTGAGCTTCGGAATCAAGTATTTTCTTTCGTACAAGACGGATTTTAGATAAATTTTTGACGAATGACAGTCTGTACCAATTCTGCATTTGTTCTTGTTCGTGAAAACATATTCAACAGATTGTCCACAGACTCATCGGCTTTCATGCCATTGAGCGCCTTGCGGATAATATACACTGCTTCTTGCTCTTCCTTATTTAACAGCAGATCTTCTCTTCTTGTTCCAGATTTCGGAATATCGATGGCAGGGAATACCCTCTTCTCCTGCAGCTTTCGATCCAGCACCAGTTCCATGTTGCCGGTTCCTTTGAACTCTTCATAGATCACGTCATCCATTTTACTTCCGGTATCTACAAGAGCAGTTGCCAGAATGGTAAGACTTCCGCCTTCCCGCATATTTCTCGCCGCTCCAAAGATCCGCTTTGGCATATGCAAGGCAGCTGGATCCAGACCTCCGGAAAGGGTTCGTCCTGAAGGCGGCACTGTCAAGTTATATGCTCTTGCCAAACGGGTGATACTGTCCAGCAGAATCATAACATCTTTTCCATGTTCTACCAGACGCTTGGCCCGCTCGATCACCATCTCCGATACTCGTTTGTGATGCTCTGGAAGCTCGTCAAATGTGGAGTAGATCACTTCCACATTCGGCCCTGCGATGGCCTCACGGATATCGGTCACCTCCTCTGGACGTTCATCGATCAAGAGGATCAAAAGATGCATATCCGGCTCTCTTTTCTGCACAGAGAGCGCCACTTCTTTTAACAGGGTTGTCTTACCGGCTTTCGGTGGTGACACGATCATCCCTCTCTGTCCTTTTCCGATCGGAGACAACAGATCCACGATCCGCATGGCTGTGGTTGCTCCTGGTGTCTCCAGAGAAATCCTCTGATTTGGAAAAATCGGGGTCAGATCTTCAAAATTGTGTCGTTTTGCCGCCTCTGCCGGACGCACTCCATTGATCGTGGACACATACAACAGTGCACTGAACTTTTCAGACTGGGTCTTGATCCTCGTATTTCCGGTAATAATATCTCCTGTCTTCAGATTAAATCTGCGGATCTGGGACGGAGACACATACACATCGTTTTCTCCCGGAAGATAGTTCTCACAACGAATAAATCCATATCCGTCCGGCAGTACTTCTAAAATCCCATTTGCCGTACGACCGCTGTCCAGCTGCTCGATATCTGTCCCCTCTTTTTTCTCTTTTACTTCTTCTTTCGCCTGTGCGTTTGCCTCTTCCTGCTTTTCTTTTTCATCCTGTGTCAGCATTGCTTCGATCAGTTCTCCTTTCTTTAACGCAGAGATACCTTTCATTTTTCTGGCTTTTGCCAATTCACGCAATGTAGCGAGAGGTAATGATTCATACTTTTCTCTTGTCATAATGACCTGCCTTTCTCAAAATCACATTTGATCTATTTATTTTACATTCAATCTTTCGGGAATCTTTGTCTGAACTGACTTAAATTTGAACTATTTGTAAAGCTTGTGTTTTATTATAACGCACTTTTTCTGAAAAAGAAAGTTTTTTTTGCAATCTTGCACCCATTCCCTATCAGTGTTATGATTAAGAAAGAATGTGTTCTGCACAGGAAATATAGAAATCAGCGAGGTAAAAAGAACTATGACAAACAGCGAAAAAGCATTACAGATGCACGAACAGTGGAACGGAAAACTGGAAACCACAGCAAAAGCACACGTAAATTCCAGAGAAGATCTGGCGATCGCTTACACACCGGGTGTGGCAGAGCCATGCAAAGTCATTGCTCAGGATCCGGAAGCCGCTTACAAATATACCATCAAATCCAACACCATTGCCGTAGTATCTGACGGAAGCGCCGTACTCGGCCTTGGAAACATCGGTGCCCTTGCCGCCATGCCTGTGATGGAGGGAAAAGCCGTTCTGTTCAAAGAATTCGGAGGCGTCAATGCCGTTCCAATCTGCCTGGATACACAGGATACCGAAGAGATCATCCAGACCATCGTCAACATTGCTCCTGCTTTCGGCGGGATCAATCTGGAAGACATTTCAGCGCCGCGCTGCTTTGAAATTGAAGAGCGTTTAAAAGAGCTGCTGGATATTCCTGTTTTCCATGATGACCAGCACGGAACAGCCATTGTCGTTCTGGCCGGGATCATCAATGCCCTGAAAGTAACCGGCAAAAACAAAGAAGACTGCCGAGTTGTTGTCAACGGCGCCGGTTCTGCCGGGATTGCTATTGCAAAACTGCTTCTGAAATACGGCTTCAAACATTTGACAATGTGCGATATCAACGGGATCATCAGCAGTGCATCCCCGGATCTGAACTGGATGCAGAAAAAGATGACCGAAGTGACCAATCTGGAAAATCGGACAGGTTCACTGGCTGATGCAATGTGCAAAGCTGATATTTTTGTTGGTGTTTCCGCCCCTGGAATTGTCACAAAAGAGATGGTCGCTTCCATGAATTCGGATGCTATTTTGTTCGCCATGGCAAATCCGGTACCGGAGATCATGCCGGATCTTGCAAAAGAAGCCGGAGCACGTGTGGTTGGAACCGGACGTTCCGATTTCCCGAACCAGGTAAACAATGTAGTCGCTTTCCCTGGAATCTTCAAAGGCGCACTGGAAGGACGTGCCACTCAGATTACAGAAGAAATGAAGCTAGCTACTGCCAAAGCCATCGCAGGACTTGTTCCGGATAACGAATTAAACGAAGACAACATTCTTCCGGAAGCCTTTGATTCCCGGGTTTCTGAAGCTGTCAGCCGGGCTGTAAAGGAACTGATCTGATGAGACGCTGGGGAGAAAAACGATATCATTCTCTGGACTATGACCTCAGACAGATGTTCGGTGAAAAAGTATACAAAATCGCCTTAAACGGCGGTATGACCTGTCCCAACCGGGACGGGCATGTGGGACATGGCGGCTGCATTTTCTGCAGCGCCGAAGGATCCGGCGATTTTGCCGGCTCTTCCCGCCTTTCCATTACAGATCAGATTCGTCAGGGAAAACAAGATATTTCCTCCAAGCGTCCGGTTCACTCCTACATTGCCTATTTTCAGGCATTTACGAACACCTATGCCCCTGTGGAGAGGCTTCGGTCTCTTTATCTGGAAGCCATTGCCGATCCGGAGGTGAAGATTCTTTCCATTGCCACAAGGCCGGATTGTCTGGGACCGGATGTCCTGGCACTTCTTTCTGAGATCAATCAGATCAAACCAGTCTGGGTGGAGCTTGGTCTTCAGACCATTCATCCAAAGACCAGCGCCTACATCCGCCGGGGATATGATCTGCCGGTATTTGAGGAGGCCGTAAAGAATCTAAGGTCCATCGGTATTTCCGTGATCGTCCATACGATCTTATATCTTCCGGGAGAGACCACACAGGATATGTTAGACACGATCCGCTATCTGAATCACATGGATATCCAGGGGATCAAACTGCAGCTTTTGCATATCCTCAAACATACCGATCTTGCAGCAGACTACGAAGCACAGCCTTTTTATACCCCGGACATGCAGGAGTACATCCGATTTCTTGGCTCCTGTATCTCCCACCTGAATCCGGAGGTCACCATTCATCGACTGACCGGAGACGGTCCAAAGGAACTGCTGATCGCGCCTCTTTGGACCAGCCAAAAACGAACCGTATTAAATCAGCTTCACAGCCACCTGAAAGAGCAGGATATCTGGCAGGGAAAGGAGTATTATGTCTGAAACTTACACACTGTATAAACTGATCGTATTGTACATGTTGGAGAAAGTGGATTTTCCATTGACAACTTCGCAGATTTCCGAGTTTATCCTGGAAAAAGAATACACCACTTATTTCAAGCTTCAGGAAACCCTCGCCGAGATGGAAAATTCAGACCTTCTGCGGGCAGAGACCACGCATAACCGTACACTGTATCACCTGACAGACAACGGACTGGACACGATCCAGTATTTCCGCAACAAGATTTCTCCTGCCATTCAACGGGATATTGATGAATTCTTAAAAGAAAAGAAATATGATCTGAAAGAAGAAGTTGCCGTAAAGTCCGACTATTATCTGAACACCAACCACGAATATGAGGTTTGCTGTCAAATTGTAGAAAATGGCTTCAGTCTGATCGATCTGAAACTCACTGTTCCTACTGAATCAGAGGCTGAAGCCATTGCCGGAAACTGGGCTTCTAAGAGTCAGGATATCTACACCTTACTGCTTACGAAGCTTTTGTAAATGTTCTTTAATCTGTTTTTCATAGCCAAGATCGCCGGGTTCATAGAACCTGGCGTTTTTAATTTCATCTGGAAGATACTGCTGTTCTACATAATGGTTCGGATAATCATGCGCATACTTGTAGCCAATGCCGTGCCCCAGATTTTTGGATCCTTTGTAATGGGCATCCTGCAGATGAGATGGAACAGTTGTCCTGTACTGTCTTACATTTTCATTGGCTGCAAAGATGGCATTGACTGCCGAATTGCTCTTTGGCGCGCTGGCTACATAAAGCACCGCCTGTGACAGGATGATCTGTGCCTCCGGCATTCCGATCCTCTCCACCGCCTGGGCCGCAGAAACCGCCACCGTCAGCGCCATGGGGTCTGCATTGCCCACATCTTCGGACGCACAGATCATAATCCTTCTGGCAATGAATTTGATATCTTCTCCTGCATACAGCATTTTTGCCAGATAATAGACTGCCGCATCCGGATCCGAACCCCGCATACTCTTAATAAATGCAGAAATCGTATCGTAATGATTGTCTCCGCCCTTATCATAACGCACCGCCCGCTTCTGGATGCATTCAGAAGCCACATCCAATGTGATATGGATCTTTCCGTCTTCACTTCGTTCTGTCGTCAAAATTCCCAGTTCAATGGCATTGAGGGCGCTTCTGGCATCTCCGCCGGAAACATCTGCCAGAAACTCCAGCGCGTCTTCGTCAATCTCTGCGCGAAAGCCTCCCATCCCCTTTTTCTCATCATAGACCGCCCGCGTTAAAAGCGTGCGGATATCTTCTTTTTCCAATGATTTCAGTTCAAATACACTGGATCTGGAAAGCAGCGCCCCATTCACCTCAAAATAGGGATTCTCTGTGGTTGCCCCGATCAGAGTAATGGTGCCGTCCTCCACAAACGGAAGCAGATAATCCTGCTGTCCTTTATTAAACCTGTGAATCTCATCAATAAACAAGATGGTCTTTTTATGATACATCCCCAGCAATTCTTTGGCTTCATTGACCACCTGCTCCATATCCTTTTTTCCTGCGACCGTGGCATTGATCTGCTTAAATTCTGCACTGGTAGTGTGTGCGATTACTTTTGCCAGAGTGGTCTTTCCGGTCCCCGGCGGTCCGTAAAAAATGATCGATCCCAGCTTATCTGCCTTGATGGCACGATACAGCAGCTTGTCTTTTCCAATAATGTGCTGCTGCCCCACTACTTCTTCCAGAGTCTGCGGACGCATCCTGGACGCCAGCGGAGACTCCTGTTCCTGTGTTTTTTCTCTCATATAATCAAATAAATCCATATGATTCCTCCCGATGCTTCTTCTATCTCAGACTCCGCTGATCTCCCGGATGACCTCTCCCGCGATCAGAAGCCCTGCCACCGGCGGCACAAAAGAAATGCTGCCCGGAAGTGCACGGCGCATCCCTTTGTCCTCCCCGGTCTCAGACCCTGATGTATCGATTGGCTTTTCCGGTGAATACAGCACTTTCAGATGCCGGATTCCTCTTGCTTTGAGTTCTCTTCGCATCACTTTGCAAAGCGGGCACATCGTGGTTTTTGACAAGTCCGTAATCTCAAAAAGCTCCGGATGCAGTTTGTTGCCGGTTCCCATGCTGCTGATCAGAGGGATCCCCCTCTTTTGTGCCAGCTCCACAATCGCCAGTTTTGCCGTCACCGTATCAATCGCATCAATGATATAATCCGGAGCTTCTTCAAACAATTCCTCCACGTTATCCGGCAGCACAAACATCTCATAAGTCTTTACAACAATCTCCGGATTGATGTCCCAGATCCGTTCCCGCATCACCTCGGTCTTCATCCGTCCAATGGTGCTGTGATATGCGATCGACTGCCGGTTGATATTCGTCAGGGAAACCTTGTCATTGTCGATCAGGAGCAGCTTCCCGACACCGCTTCTGGCAAGTGCTTCGATACAGTGAGATCCAACGCCGCCCACACCAAACACCATGACCGCTGCCTGCTTCAGCTTTTTCATCCCCTCTTCTCCGATTAAAAGTTCTGTTCTGGAATATTCATTCATCTTGTATCTCTCCTCATCTATTGTCTATGGCAGCAGCAATCGATCTGCCGTCACAAATTCAAATCCTTTTTCCTGCAGGCTGTCTATGATCTGAAACGCTGCCTCCACAGAGGTGCTATAACAGTCATGCAACAAAATCATATCATTTTCTTTTGCCTGCGTCACTACCCTGCTGACAATTTTATTGGTATCTTTCACAGACCAGTCCAGAGGATCTATTGTCCACATCACCGGGATCATGGAAATTTCCCGGACAATCCTTCCGGCAATTCTCCAAATGGCGGTCTGACATATTCCACCGGGTTTCCTGTGATCTTCTGTATCAGTTCATTCGTCTCCTGCAATTCTTTGATTGCTTCCTCTTCCCCGATCTTTGTCAGCTGGACATGATGGTACGTGTGATTGCCGATCAGATGCCCGTCCCTTGCCATCTGCTGTACCAGCAGAGCATTTTCTTCTTTTTCAATATTTTCTCCGATCAGAAAAAAAGTAGCATGCACTCCCCGTTTTCGCAGCCCTTCCAGAAGTTTCCCCGTATAGGCCGCGCTGGGACCGTCATCAAATGTCAATGCGATCTTCGGTCTGATTTCTTCTTCTGATACAATATCTGCACTGACACTTTGCGCTCCCTTCTCTTGCGTGATCTCTACAAATGGCTGAATCTGCAGCAACAAAAAAACATAGAAAATGGTCAGAGCTTTCCCCATCCATTTCCAACCCATTCCACTCACATCCTTTTTCCTCATTGCTGCAAGTATATGCTCTGTATCCCCCATTTATGGCAGATGATGTTTTCGATACTGAGAGGGACTGATCTGCATCTTCTTTTTAAATGCTTTGGAAAAATACAGATTGTCTTCAAACCCGACAGAATATGCAATGGACGCAACAGACAGACTGGTCTCCCGCAGCAGATGACATGCCTGCCGGATCCGAAATTCCGTCAGATATTCTTTTGGAGACTGCTTCTGGTACATCTGAAATGCCCGAAACAGATAGCTCCTGCTGATCCCTGTATAATCCGCCACATCTTCCACGGTGATCGGATAGGAATAACTGGATGCGATATAATCTTTGGCTCTCTCTACATACACCTGGCGAAGGTCATCTTTCGGTTCTTCTTTGGTCCCATAATGGATAAAGACAGACAACAGCGTGTACAGCGCCCCTGTCATAGCTGCAGCTGCCTCATAGGTAGTTCCTCTCACCTGATAGATCTGTTCCAACTGCTTTTGGATCAGCTGTCCCGGAATTTTTTCTTTCCGAATGACCGGCCGCTTTTTGGTAAAATCTGTAGCCCGCACCATGACCGCTGCATCCGTCCCCATAAATCCTGCCCAGGCATATTCCCAAGGATCGTCCGGGTCTGCAAAATACTTTACCTCGGTGTCCGGGTATAAAATAAAACTGTCCCCCACACCCAGATGATATACTTTTTTATCTGCCACATAAGTGCCTTTTCCCGCAATAATATGATGGATACAATAGTGATCCCGGATTCCCGGCCCCCACTGCTGCTCCGGACCGCACTGCTGATATCCCACATTATATACAGAAAGGGAGCTTAAAAGACTGTCTCCCACTTTGTAAGAATATTTATAGGTCTGCTCCACGCCTCTGCCTCCTTTTTCATACCTCTGCTCCGAATCTTTTCGCCCCTTCATTATACAACATAATTCCATATATATGCACGTATTTTTTATGGACTTTTTCCACTTTGATTTCTATAATAAGTGATAGATATTGAGTCTTTTATAGAAAGTGAGGAAACGAAATGATAAAAGAAAATCTGATCAAAAAATTTGAAGAGCTTTTCGGCAGCACAGACGGTGCAGGCTTTTATTTTTCTCCGGGGCGTGTGAACCTGATCGGAGAACACACAGACTACAACGGCGGACATGTTTTCCCCTGCGCGCTGACTCTGGGAACTTACGGCATCGCAAAAAAACGCAGTGACCGTACTGTGCGCCTTTACTCTATGAATCTGGATCATCTGGGTGTGGTAACTGCTTCTTTGGATGATCTGACTAACAAACCGGAATACAACTGGGCAAACTATCCACTGGGTGTATTCTGGGCGCTGAAAGAAAAAGGATATACTGTAGATTTTGGTATGGATCTTGTTATTTATGGAAATATCCCAAATGGCTCCGGACTGTCCTCTTCCGCTTCTCTGGAAGTTCTGACCGGTGTGATTGCAAAAGATCTGTGCGGATTTGATGACCTGACTATGACAGAGATCGCATTGATCGGACAGTATTCGGAAAACAATTTCAATGGATGCAACTGCGGGATCATGGATCAGTTTGCTGTCGCAATGGGTAAAAAAGACTGCGCCATCTTCCTGGATACCAGCACTTTAGATTATGAATATGCTCCGGTAGAACTGAAAGATTCCAAGATCATCATCACAAACAGCAAAGTAAAACACAGCCTGGTCGATTCCCAGTACAACCAGAGACGCCAGGAATGCAGCAATGCGCTCTCCCTTCTCCAGACAGAACTGGACATCCATGCACTGGGCGACCTGGATATCGAAACTTTTGAGTCACACAAAGCTCTCATTGCCGATCCGGTAGAACAGAAACGTGCAAAACATGCGGTTTATGAAAACCAGCGGACGATCGAAGCGATTGCTGCATTAAAAGCCGGCAACATTGACCGCTTTGGAGAACTGATGAACCAGTCCCATGTTTCTCTTCGTGATGATTATGCCGTATCCTGCGATGAGATCGACATCCTGGTGGATCTTGCATGGCAGATCCCGGGTGTTGTAGGCTCCCGCATCACAGGCGGCGGATTTGGCGGATGTACGGTCAGCATTGTAAAAAACGAAGCAGTAGACACATTCATCAGCACCATCGGACCTGCATACAAAGAAAAAGTAGGACATGAAGCAGAATTTTATACCGTTGATATCGGAAACGGCGCTCAAAAACTGGAAACACTGTAAGAAAGAAGGGCTTTATCCATGTTATATGAATCGATCAAAAAACTGGTACAGTACGGGATCGATACCGGATTAACACCGGAATGTGAACGCACTTATACCACGAACCTATTATTGGACGTATTTCACGAAGACAACTGGGAGGATAGGGACTGCGATCTGACTGATCTTGTGTTGGAAGAGATTCTTGCAGACCTTCTGCAGGAAGCGGTATCCCGGGGCATTATCGAGGACAGCATCGGCTATCGCGACCTGTTTGACACCAGACTGATGAACTGCCTGCTGCCACGCCCTGCCCAGGTACAAAGTGACTTCTGGAGACAGTATGAGATCTCCCCGGAAGCTGCCACGGTATTCTACTATAAATTCAGCCAGGACAGCGACTATATCCGCCGTTACCGGATCAAAAAAGACCGCCGCTGGACAGTCGATACCAAATATGGCACTCTGGATATCACCATCAACTTATCCAAACCGGAAAAAGATCCGAAAGCAATCGCTGCTGCACGCAATGCTGCCGTTTCTGCTTATCCAAAATGTCAGCTGTGTATGGAAAACGAAGGATATGCAGGCCGCCTGGATCATCCTGCCCGGGAAAATCACCGTATCATTCCGCTCACGATCAATGACAGCAAGTGGGGATTCCAGTATTCTCCATATGTTTACTATAACGAGCACTGCATCGTGTTTAACGGAGAGCATACGCCGATGAAGATCGAGCGGGAAACTTTTGTCAAACTGTTTGACTTTATCAAGCAGTTCCCACATTATTTCCTGGGTTCCAATGCAGACCTTCCAATCGTAGGCGGCTCCATCTTAAGCCACGATCACTTCCAGGGCGGACATTATACGTTTGCCATGGAAAAGGCTCCTGTTATCCGCGAATTTGTAGTAGAAGGCTTTGAAGACGTCACAGCCGGCATTGTAAAATGGCCACTTTCCGTCATCCGTCTCCAGTCCGAAGATGTGACACGGGTGATCGATCTTGCCGATCACATTCTGCAGGCATGGAGAGGCTATACCGATGAATCTGCCTTTATTTTCGCAGAGACAGACGGGCAGCCGCACAATACGATCACTCCAATCGCCAGAATGCGGGACGGAAAATATGAGCTGGATCTGACTCTGAGAAACAACATCACGACAACAGAGCATCCTCTCGGTGTTTATCACCCTCATGAAGCGCTCCATCACATCAAAAAGGAGAATATTGGTCTGATCGAGGTTATGGGACTGGCAGTCCTTCCGGCACGTCTCAAAGATGAACTGGAACTGTTAAAGACTTATATCCTGGAGCACAAAGATATCCGCAGCAATGAGGCCATCGCAAAACATGCAGACTGGACAGAAGAATTTCTGCCTTCTTACCCAGATCTCAATGCAGACAATATTTCCCATATCCTGGAGCAGGAAGTCGGAAAAGTCTTCTGCCAGGTACTGGAAGATGCCGGCGTATACAAATGCACAGAAGAAGGTCTGGCTGCGTTTGGCAGATTTATTGACACATTATAACTATATTTTTAAGGCTCTTCCTGTCAGAAAAAAAGAACATTCCCGTCAGATGCGGCGGAAATGTTCTTTTTTGTTATTTCTTCTTTTTCTTCTGTTTGCTCTTTGACTTTTTCTTTTTTACACTGTGTCCAAATGTCCCGATTTTTTTCCCAAGAGACAGATATTCTCCATGGGAATATGCCATCAGACCCGTTTTGTTCAGCTCGAACTTATTCTTTTCATTCAAATACTCTTCATCGATCTGTACTGCCAGTACTTCTGCCAGAAACATATGATGACTTCCCAGCTCTTTGATCTCTGTCACCTTACACTCGATATTGACCGGACATTCTTCGATCACCGGTGCATACGCAAGCTTTTCAGCTTTTGCCGGTGTCAGATGTGCCTCTTTCCATTTATCTACCTCTTTCCCGGAACGCACTCCACAGTAATCTGTTGCCCTGGCAAGCCGCTCCGTGGTCAGATTGATCACAAATTCACCGCTCTCTTTTATCATATGATACGAATATCGTTCAGGTCGGACAGAAATGTAGACCATAGCCGGATTGGTGCAGATCGTCCCCGTCCACGCGATGGTCAGAATATTGCTGCTGCCATTCTTATCTGCTGTGCTTACCATCACTGCCGGAAGTGGATACACCATATTTCCGGCTTTCCAAACTTGTTTTCCCATGCTGTTTTCCTCCTATTGCTGCATTGCCGCTACCAGGGTCGGCACAAGCTGTTTCTTTCGTGATACCACTCCTTTTAATTCCAAAACTTCCGGATTCCCTTTTAAGTCAAACGCTGCGATCACTTTCTCTCTGGCTCCATTTCCGGCGCACAGCAATTCTGATGATTCGGCAAGAATATTCGTCAGCATAAAGAAGATCATATCCAGTCCATGGTTCTTTCTTGCCTGCTCCAGATAAGAAGACACTTCTCCTTTGATCTCCCACAGTTCTTCTGCGCTCATAGAACTGATCTGACCAACGCCAAAATTGATATCATTGACCGTAAACTGTTTGAAATCCAGAAAACAGATTTCTTCTGCTGTCTTTCCTTTCAGATTGCTTCCCGCATTGAACATCTCCAGCGCCAGCTGTTCGATATCGATCCCGGCAATCTCTGCCAACTTTCTGGCAGAACGTTCATCCAGTGTCGTACAAGTCGGCGAGCGGAACATCAGAGTATCCGAAATAATTGCCGAGCAAAGCAGCGATGCGATCACCGGCTCAACTTCCACCCCCTCTTCCTGATACATCTGATAAACAATGGTAGCGGTACAGCCTACCGGCTGATTCCGGAAGAATACCGGCCCCATAGTCTCAATGCTGCTCAGCCGGTGATGGTCAATGATCTCCAGCACCTCTGCTTCTTCCACACCGTCCACTGCCTGATTTTTCTCATTGTGGTCCACCAGGATCACCTGTTTTCTCCGGCTGTTTAACAATCTTCTTCTGGAGATAAACCCAAGAAAATTGCCGTCTTCATCCAGGATAGGAAAATCACGGAATCTCCTGCGTGCCATCACATCTTTCACGTCATCGACATAGTCATCCAGCTGAAACGAAACAATCCCTTCTTTTGTCATAAACTGCTTCACTGGAATGCTCTGGTTAATCAGACGTGCCACTGTAAATGCATCATGAGGAGAAGAAATGATCACAATTTCCTTTTTCTCCGCCTGCTTCAAAATCTCGGTTCCAATACGGGCGCCATTGCACACTACCATACAGCTCACATTCAGATCTACCGCATATTGCTGTGCTTCCTGACGATCTCCTAAGATCACCAGATCATTTTCCTCTACAAATTCTGACATCAGACTCCGACTGGATGCCAGAATCCCAACTTTTCCATTCAAAACATAACTGTGGGGATTCCCCACAATGACTGTCCCATCAATCGTAGATGCAATATTACGGTACTGCGTTCTGGCACGGGAAAGAATCCCACTGTCATACACATCCATATATGAGGTTGCAATATCTCCGATGGTGATCAGTCCTTCCAGTTTTCCAGCCCGCGTCACCGGAAGGGTCTTGATCTTTAGTTCTTTCATATGCTTCCAGGCTGTCTTAATGGAAACGCTGGCTTTGATCCCTTCGATACTGCGCAGCTCCACATCTTTGACCTGCACCCGCAGATCTGACAAGAGCTTCGGAGGCTCTACCTGAAAATGCTCCAGTACATACTGAGTCTCTTCATTGAGCTGTCCTGCTCTTCTGGGACTGTAATCTTCCCCTGTGATCTTTGATTTCAGGTTTGCATAGGCGATTGCGGAACAGATGGAATCTGTATCCGGATTTTTATGACCTACCACATATACTTTATTGTTGCTCACTCCATCATTCATGTATATTCAAACTTCCTTTTCTATTTTCTCTATATGTAGATTGCCACCTTTTCCTGATTTCGTCAACCCAATTTTCAAGATTCCATGTCTTTTTCCATCCATCTATGCTATACTGTTTTTAATATGGAACAAAACAGATTCTTTTCGAACTGCTTTGTTTGGAAGTTTTAGAAAGTCGAGGTGCAACAATGAGTGAAGAATTAAGAACCGAAGAATTGCAGAACACAGCAGAACACACAGAGACCATGGCAGATTATGAAGATCATTTCGATGATGCGAACCCCTGGAACCGGGTTCTTACATATCTGGAAGAAAAGACAGTTCTTTCGGTTAAGATTGAAGGAATTGTAAACGGCGGTGCCATTGCCATGGTAGAAGGACTGCGCGGATTTATTCCGGCATCCAAACTGTCGCTTTCTTATATTGAAGATTTGGAGAGCTATCTTCTCAAAGACATCGAAGTACAGGTGATCGATGTCGATCAGGCAAACAACCGCCTTGTGCTCTCTGCCCGTGAACTTCTCAAAGAAAAAGAACGCAAAGCAAAAGAAGCACAAATCGCAAGTATTCCGGTAGGTACTGTCCTGTCCGGTACTGTTGAGACTCTGCAGACTTACGGCGCATTTATCAAACTGGAAAACGGACTTTCCGGTCTGGTACACGTTTCCCAGATTTCTCAAAAACATGTAAAGAGCCCTTCTGCTGTCTTACATATCGGAGATGAAGTACAGGTGAAAGTCATCGGTATCAAAGACGGAAAGATCAGCTTAAGCATGAAGGCTTTGGAAGAACCGGAAGAAGAAGTGATTGAAAAAGTAGAGATTCCAAAAGCCGAGGAAATTGGAACCAATCTTGGAGACCTGTTCAAAAACATTCAGTTATAATTTTGATCATAAGCTCCAAAAAGACCATTCGCTCCAAAGGATATCATTTTCTGGAACGAATGGTCTTTTTTCTGCATCTCTTTTGCTTAGATCAGCCCTGCTGCCATAGGAAGACCCGTACTCAAAAATGGTACGTAAGTCACCAGAAGAAGCCCGACTAAAATCGCAAAATAATACCACATCATATACGGCATAGTTTTTGACAGTGTTGTATTTCCAACTTTGATCGATACAAACAGCGTATTTCCAACCGGTGGTGTAATGTTTCCAATACACAGGTTATACACCAGGATCAGGCCAAAATGTACCGGATGCATGCCAAAGGTCTGTACGATTGGCAAAAACAGCGGTGTAAAGATCAAAATTGCCGGAGTTACATCCATAAATGTTCCCGCGATCAGCAGGATCACATTCATGATCAGCAGGATCAGCACATAATTATCTGTAATTCCCAACAATGCAGCAGAGACTGCCTGTGGAATCTGTAAAAATGCCATGACCCAGCCAAGAATATTCGATACACCGATCAAAAATACGACCATACCACTCATTTTGGCGCTGTCTACTACGATCTTCCAGAAAGATTTCACGGTAATATTCCGATAACAGATTCCAAGGATCAGCGCATATACTACCGCGATCGCAGAACCTTCTGTTGCTGTGAAGACTCCAATTACAATTCCTCCTATCACGATCACGATCAGAGAAAGAGCCGGAAGTGCCCGGACTGTCGTTTTTCCAAGATTCTTCCAGTCGTATTTGCCTTTCACGCCCTGATAGCCTTTTCTCTTTGCAAGAAATACTCCTACCACGATACAGCACAATGCCCAGAGTATCCCCGGTATATAACCGCCAAGAAACAAGGCTGCCACTGAAGTACCTCCGGATGCCAGAGAATACGTGATCAGTGCATTGGACGGCGGGATCAACAGCCCGGATGGAGCGGAAGCCCCATTGGTAGCAGCACACAGAGCCGGGTCATAGCCAAGTTCCTCTTCTCCTTCTTTTACCATGCTTCCAACAGCAGCTGCTGCTGCAGAAGCAGAACCGGAAATCGCACCAAACAATGCATTCGCACCTGCATTCGTAACAAGCAGTGCTCCCGGCAGTTTTCCAAGAATTGCCATCACAAAATCTACCAGTCGTTTTGCAATTCCACCCTGGTTCATCAGATTGCCTGCCAGGATAAAAAACGGGATCGCCGTCAGACTGAATTTACTCATTCCTACAAAGGTTCTCTGAGCCGCAGTCACAACCGATACATCCAACGGTACGGTCTGCAGGATCGCAACCAATGCAGAAATCCCGATTGAATATGCAATCGGAACCCCCAGCGCAAGCAGAACCAGCAAAACACCCAGAATGATCAATAAAGATTCAATTGCCATTTACACTGCCTCCTTTTCTTCTGATGTTCCCTTACAGATCTCGATCACATTAAATACGGTATAGATCATATTGAGCACCCCGCAGAGAGGAAGCACAATATAAAAAATCCCGATGGGCACTCCAAGTGAGGAAGTCATCTGCCCCATTGCCAGATTTGTGATCTGCACACCGCCAAACACAAGAATGACCGCAGAAAACAAAAACGCAATGATCTCTCCCAGACAGTTCATCACCTTCTGTCCGTTCTTTCCAAACCGCTCCACAAGGATCGGGATATTCATATGCCCTCTCTCCTGTGTCACCAGAGAAGCTCCCAACAGACTCATCCATGCGAACAGATAGCCAACCAGTTCTTCCGACCATGTGGACGGATTCTTCAATACGTATCTCGTAAATACCTGCCAGCAAGTCAGCACTACCATCGCAATAAAACTAATCCCTGCCAGTCCGTTTAAACACCAGGTAATTCCTTTTCGAATTTTATTCATCTGCTTCCACCTCCTGTTCTGCCGCTGCCGGATACTGCTGATTATATTCCTGGATCTTATCATAGATTGGCTGAAGATCCGGGTAAGATTTCAGCATACTCTCATGCATAGGCTCGCAGATTTCCTGAAATGGCTTCGTGTCCGGATACAAAAATGTCACACCCTGTGCATTCTCTGCTTTTTCCTTGGCCGCCTCTACCGCTTTGACCCATTCTTCCCGCTCGATCTGATTGACAAGTTCAAAACCTTCCTCAAAGATCTCCCGCTCTTCTTCTGTCAGTTCTTCCAGAAATGCACAGTTTCCAATCAGAATATCCGGGATCATCTGGTGCATATCGTATGAATAATATTTACACACATCTCCATGTCCATTGGATGTAAGCGCCATCTCATTATTTTCAGCTCCATCGATCACCTTAGACTGCAGCGCTGTATACACATCTCCAAATCCCATCGGTGTGGCAGAGCCGCCCAACAGATTCATCATCTGTACATTCGTCGGCGACTGCTGTACACGGATCTTCAGTCCTTTGAGATCTTCTGGCTTCTCGATTGGTGTAGAAACCGTATAAAAATTACGGGTACCGGCATCGATCCAGGTCACTGCTTCAAAGCCCGCCTGGGTCGTAGATTCGAAAATCGGATCCACCACTTCCGGATCGTCCATTGCCGCATGATACGCCTCTGCAGAAGCAAACAAGTACGGCATATTAAACAAGGTATAATTCTCTGAAAATGTCTCCAGGATGGAATTGCTGGCCACACAAAAATCAATGGCGCCTGTCTGCGTCAGCTGCACCATGTCTGTCTGAGAACCAAGCAGTTCACTTGGATAAACCTCCACGTCATACTTGTCCCCCAACTCGCTTTCAATGTACTCCTCAAAAGCTGTCAGCGCAATATTCGTAGGATGATCTGTAGCCTGATTATGTCCTACTCTGACAATCCTTCTGTGATCTCCTCCTTCTGCACTGCAGCCGGAAAGTGCCACCGCAGCCAGACCCATCATACACAGCATTGCAGCAAGCACTCTGCGACGTTGTTTCATAACTTGTTCCCTCCTTTGATAAATTGATATTTTTTTCACTTTTAAATACAGTATAGCAAGAATCACCATTTTTTACATGGTAGTTAATGCTTGAAATATCGTAATTCTTGCCCTATAGTAAACCAATCTGGATATCTTGTACTGACAATGTCACTGTCACTCGCACATGAATCTCCCTATACTATTAGTTCCCGTTCTGGTACTTTTTATAAAATCATTTTCTTTCTGTCTGGAAATGTGAACTATAAAATTCAAATCAAGTTTTATAAAAAAGAGAAAGTCGCCCATACTGCTTTGTGTCTCAAACTTTCCCTTTCTTTTCACTTTACAATTCGATGTCTTTTAAATATGGATTGGTCACTTCATAAAACTTCTCTGCTTCCACCGCTTCTGCAATGGCAGTATCGATCGGCATCTTGCCAAGTACCGGGACTCCCAGCTCTGCTGCGATCTCGTCGATATGGCTTTCACCAAATACCTTGATCTCTTTTCCGCAATCCGGACATTTTACATAGCTGTAATTTTCCACAATTCCAAGAACCGGAATATTCATCTGCTTTGCCATGTTGTATGCCTTCTTCACGATCAGCTGTACCAGATCCTGCGGAGAAGTGACGATCACAACGCCGTCTACCGGAAGTGACTGGAATACCGTCAGCGGAACATCTCCTGTTCCAGGAGGCATATCCACAAACAGATAATCCAGATCTCCCCACATTACATCGGACCAGAACTGTGTCACAACACCTGCGATTACAGGACCTCTCCAGATGACCGGAGTATCTTCTTCCTCCAAAAGCAGGTTGACAGACATGATCCGCGTGCCGTCCGGTGCATTACATGGAAGCATTCCCATTTCATTGCCGATCGCCATCTCATGGACACCATACATCTTCGGGATGGACGGACCTGTGATATCCGCATCCAGGATTCCGGCTGTATATCCCTTTTCAATCATCATACGTGCCAGAGACGCAGTTACCAGAGACTTTCCAACGCCTCCTTTTCCACTGATGACTCCGATCACTTTTTTCACCTGCGATCCCACGTTCGCCGGCGCTTTGGATGGCGCCATATTGCCTGCATTCTGCTTCTGGCTTTCACAGGAACCGGAATGAGAACATCCTGCACAGGATTCTTCGGAACATTCGCCTGTATATTGTTCTTCCATTTTCATTACCTCTCTTTACTCTATAAATTCATCTGTCTCCATTTTGAAAACAGGATTTCAGACTAATTGTATTGTACCACAGGTTGCTGCTTTCAGACAAGTCTACAACTCTTCTCTTGTTACATCCTTCAGCCATTTATAGCTCTTGTACCGGCGCCAGGTGATCGGAATCTTAATGATCTCATCACTCATCAGGAGCATATACACCACCGGAACACTGCAGTGGAACACAAAGGCTGCGAGCGCACCAAATAAAATGGAACATCCCCACATAGTAGACATATCCAAAAGAAGTCCGAACCTGGTGTCGCCTCCGGAACGAAACGTTCCCACGACCATCGTCGTATTGAATGCCTGTCCTACCACAAAATAGGACATCACAAAAAACATAAATTTCATATATCCTTTCGCTGTCTCTGACAAAGTCATCGTATCAGCCATGATCGGAGAGATCAAAAGGATCAAAATCCCTCCGGCTACTCCCATGATCACACTTAACCATACAAATCTTCTGGCATAAGCTTTGGCATGTTCATATTTTTTCTCGCCAATGGTCTTTCCAAGATAAATTGCCGTTGCACTGGACAGTCCGAACGCTACCACTGTTGCAAGCTGTCTCGCCACCTGCGCTACCGAATTTGCCGCAACTGCCGCGCTTCCCATATGTCCCAGCACTGCTGTATTGGTAGCTGTCCCAAGTCCCCAGAGCACTTCATTTAAAATAACCGGAAACGCATACTTCAAAAAGTCCCTGTTTAACACACGCTCTGTCCTGAAAAAATAAGCAATCCGAAACTTGATCTCCCGATTCCATCCTTTGGAATACACAAATACCAGAACCAACTCCAGAATCCTGGAAACCAGCGTTCCGATGGCCGCTCCCTGTATCCCCATGGCCGGCATTCCCAACAATCCGAAGATCAAAATGGCATTGATGGTAATATTACACACCAGAGAACATAAATATACAACAGTAGCTACAACCACCCGCTCCACACTTCGCATAATATACAGATAAGTCTGCGTAATCCCCATAAAAATATAAGAAAAACTGACGATCCGTAAATATTTCACACCTTCTGCGATCACTGCCGGCTCACTGGTAAAGATCCGGAGCAGCTGCTGCGGCATGATCTGTGCTGCCAGGAAAAACAGGGCTGTTACAAACACTGCTGCCCGCATTCCCAATCCCAGGATTTTTTCAATGGTACGGATGTCCTTCTTTCCCCAGTACTGCGCAGTCAGAACCGTTGCGCCTGATGTCAGTCCAAACAAAAATAACGTCATAATATACTGTACCTGTCCTGCCAGGGAAGACCCGGACAGGGCAGTCTCTCCTACCCGACCCAGCATCACCACGTCGGCTGCTGTAACTCCCACATTGATCAGATTCTGAAGCGCCATGGGGATCACCAGTGCGAGTACGCTCAGGTAAAAATGCTTCCAGTCGATCTGCAGGTCTTTTTCACTTTTTCTCATAAATCTCTTGCCCTCCTCTGGATTCCTTTTATAAAAAACCCACGGCAATTATAACATGTTTTCAGAAATTTCATATACCATATCTCATGATTTTTCAGAGATTTTGACCTTTTTCCTGCCCGTACTTTATATTATAATGAAAAAGAAAAAACGATTTTATAAAGGAGCTGGTTTTTATGTCACTTCATACCTCCGATCTGGTACTCGTTCCCGGGCAGCAGCTGCCGCCGCTTGAAACCATATCCGGATTTCAGGTACGTCCCGGATTTTTTCGCTTTTTCGGCGCGACTGTGATTCCGGGCGGTGTAAACTTTACCATACAGTCTCACGGGGCAACGTCCTGTGAATTACTTCTGTTTCATAAAGGCGAGGAAGAGCCTTTTGCCGTCCTCCCTTTCCCGGAACATTATAAGATCGGTTTTGTATACTCCATGATCGTGTTCGGATTTGATATCGAAGAATACGAGTATGCCTACCGTCTGGACGGCCCCTATGATGAAAAACAGGGACTGCGCTTTGACCCTGCCAAGATTCTTTTAGACCCATACGCCAGATCAGTTACCGGACAGAGCCACTGGGGCTGTGTCAATCATGCTTCTCACGGCTACCGCGCCCGTGTCACACACAACAACTTTGACTGGGGCAACAGCCGCCATGCACAGATTCCCATGGAAGATATGATCATTTATGAATTACACGTCAGAGGGTTTACACAGGATCCTTCTTCCCAAGTCAAATGTCCTGGCACCTTCCGTGGGCTGGAAGAAAAAATCCCCTATCTGAAAGAACTGGGGATCAATACCGTGGAACTAATGCCGATCTTTGAATTTGACGAAATGCGGGATGCCCGTCTGATCGATGAAAATCAGCTGATCGACTACTGGGGATACAATCCGGTCAGCTTTTTCTCTCCAAACTCCAGCTATGCCTCCAAAAAAGAAGACAACGATGAAGGAACGGAACTGAAACATCTCATCCGCACATTACACGCCAACGGAATCGACGTCATCCTGGATGTGGTGTTTAATCACACAGCAGAAGGCAATGAACTTGGTCCCTGCTTTTCTTTCAAAGGTTTTGACAATAATATTTATTACATGCTGACACCGGACGGTCATTATTACAATTTCAGCGGATGCGGGAACACCCTCAACTGCAATCATCCCGTGGTCCGGGAACTGATCCTGGACTGTCTGCGCTATTGGGTCACAGATTACCGGATCGATGGATTCCGATTTGACCTTGCCTCTATCCTGGGAAGGAATGAAGATGGTTCTCCCATGAGCCAACCGCCCCTTTTACAGAGCCTTGCCTTTGACCCCATTCTTGGAAACGTCAAACTGATCGCCGAAGCGTGGGATGCCGGCGGCCTTTATCAGGTCGGTTCTTTTCCATCCTGGAGGCGCTGGGCAGAATGGAACGGCCGTTACCGGGACGATATGCGCCGCTTCCTGAAAGGGGATGACGGACTGAGTGAAATCGCCGCAAAACGGATCTGCGGTTCTCCTGATCTGTACAATCCACTCTATCGTGGCGGAAATGCTTCTGTCAATTTTCTAACCTGTCACGATGGGTTTACCCTGTATGATCTGTACAGCTATAATCAGAAGCACAACGAAGCCAATGGCTGGAACAATTCCGATGGATGCAATGACAACTACAGTTGGAACTGCGGGGAAGAAGGAGAAACTTCTGATTCCGAGATACTGCGTCTCCGGCTAAAAATGATGCAGAATGCCTGTGCCATCCTCATGTGCAGCCGCGGAACCCCCATGTTTTTATCTGGAGATGAATTTGCAGATACCCGGTTCGGCAATAACAATCCCTATTGTCAGGACAATGAGATTTCCTGGCTGGACTGGAGTCTGCTATCGAAACATCAGACTTTGTTTGCATTCTTTCAGTACATGATCGCATTCCGCAAACAGCATCCCGTGATCCGCAAAGATCTGGAACCAAGTTATACCGCATATCCGGCAATGAGCAGCCCGCATCCATCCTCGGAAACCGCTCCATCCAACGACTCTCATATCTGCTGTATCCTGTTTGCCGGGTTTGACGAGACAGCTCAAAAGGAAGATCTTGTCTTTCTGGCTGTCAACACACACTGGTTCTCCAGACAGCTGACACTGCCACCTCTTCCAGAAGGTTATATCTGGAAGATTGCCGTCAATACCGGAGATCCCGTGCAGCAGACATTCCAGGAAAATGACATGCCAACTGCCGGTCAGAACATTCTGCTTGGCGAACGCTCCGTGATCCTGTTTGTTGGTACAAAAACAGAGGCAGCCTCCCAGTGAGACTGCCTCTGTCTGTTTTCGTGTCAGAATGATCATTCTTCCCCTTCAAACGCTTCTTTTACTTTATCCATAAAGCCTTTTTTCTTCGGCTTTTTCTCTCCTTTTTCCGAATCACTGTCATTTTGACGCAATGAATTTCCACTCAGTTCATCAAATCTTCTCAGCGCCTCTTTCGCCTCTGCACTGAGTTTTTCCGGTGTCTGGATCACCAGTGTCACATAGTGGTCTCCACGTACTGCGGAATTTCGAAGAGAAGGAACTCCTTTTCCTTTTAAACGTACTTTTGTATCGGTTTTTGTGCCCGGTTTTACATTATAAAGTACTGCCCCGTCCACAGTCTGGATCTTCACATCTCCGCCAAGTGCTGCCTGTGCAAAAGAAATCGGCACAGTAGAGAAGATATGCATATCCTGACGCTGGAAGATCGGATGTCTGGATACATTCACTTCTACCAGAAGATCTCCTCTTGGACCACCGTTCGTACCCGGCTCTCCTTTTTCCCGGATGCGTACACTCTGCCCATTGTCGATACCTGCTGGGATTGTCACTTCGATCTTCTTCTTGCTTGAGGTATATCCTGTTCCGGAACAAGACGTACATTTCTCTTTGATCACCTTGCCGGAACCACCACAGCTCGGACAGGTCTGTACATTTTGTACTGTTCCGAAGAAGGACTGACTGGTATAAACAACCTGGCCTTTCCCTCCACATTTCGGACAAGTCTCCGGTGATGTTCCCGGCTTTGCACCTGTACCGCCACATGTCGTACATGGATCTTTCAGGATCACTTCCAGTTCTTTCTTGCATCCAAACACCGCTTCTTCAAATGTGATACGAATACTCTTACGGATATTGGCACCTTTCATCGGTCCATTGTTCGCACGTCCGCCCCTTCTGGCACCACCGCCAAACAAATCTCCGAAAATATCTCCAAAAATATCTCCAAAATCAGCGCCGTTGAAGTCAAAGCCTCCGAATCCGCCAGCACCGCCTGCGCCGCCTTCAAACGCAGCATGACCAAACTGATCGTACTGACGACGTTTCTCAGCATCACTTAGTACCGCATAGGCTTCGGATGCTTCTTTAAATTTCTTTTCCGCTTCGGCATCGCCCGGATTCATATCCGGATGGTACTTCTTCGCCAGTGCACGAT
>ERZ894236.901-NODE-901-length-27379-cov-103.8_pt1 | contig 27379 bp, 28 predicted proteins | sample MGYA00380297_ERZ894236 | MGnify/ENA primary metagenome ERZ894236 (study PRJEB32331, sample SAMN06328420) | human gut metagenome | biome: human gut microbiome; feature: stool | host: Homo sapiens | collected 2014-08-04 ... | reverse complement strand
CCAATGATTTCGTGCTCTGGAAGCCTAAGAAGGAAGGGGAGCCTTTCTGGGAGTCACCGTGGTGCGACGGACGTCCGGGCTGGCATATTGAGTGCTCCGTCATGTCCAAACGCTATCTGGGCGAGCAGATTGATATTCATGCCGGCGGCGAGGATTTGATATTCCCTCATCACGAGAACGAGATTGCCCAGAGCGAGTGCGCCAATGACAAGACCTTTGCCACATACTGGATGCACAACGCATTCCTGAATATTGACAATAAGAAAATGTCCAAATCCCTGGGAAATTTCTTCACAGTAAGGGAAATCAGTGAAAAATACGACTTGCAGGTACTGCGTTTCTTTATGCTCAGCGCCCATTACCGCAGTCCCCTTAACTTCAGCGCCGACCTGATGGAGGCTTCCAAGAACGGTCTGGAGCGTATACTGACCTGTGTGGAAAAGTTAAGGGACCTGGAGGCAAAGGCCTCAGACAGTTCCAAGACTGCCGTTGAGCAGGGGAATATGGAAGAGGCAGATAAGCTGCGGAGCAAATACGAGGAGGCCATGGATGATGACTTCAACACCGCGGACGCTATTTCCGCCATATTTGAACTGGTGAAGCTGGCCAACACAACGGCAGATGAATCCAGTACCAGGGAATTCGTTTCTTATATGAAGACAATGATAGAAAAGCTGTGCGATGTACTGGGCATCATCACGGAGAAGAAGGAAGAAGTGCTGGACAGCGAGATTGAAGAGATGATTGCAGCCAGACAGCAGGCCAGGAAAGAGAAGAACTTTGCGCTGGCGGATGAAATCCGCGGAAAGCTTCTGGATATGGGAATTGTATTAGAGGATACCAGAGAGGGCGTCAAGTGGAAGAGAGTGTAACCATTCAGGAATTTCTCACATATTATAGACAGTGCATGAGGCTTGAACCAGTGGATGAGAATTCTTACTCCCCGCTGGTTCTGGCCTATATTGGAGATTCGGTGTATGAGGTCATCATACGAACCAAGGTGATAAACCGGGGCAGCATGCAGGTAAATAAAATGCATAAGCAGAGCTCGGAACTTGTAAAGGCCGGGACGCAGGCAGAGCTCATAAAGGCCATCGAGGACATGCTTACCCAGGAGGAACACGCTGTATTCAAGCGGGGGCGCAATGCAAAATCAGCCACATCGGCCAAGAACGCGTCTGTCATTGATTACCGCATGGCCACAGGGATGGAAGCCCTGGTGGGATGGCTGTTCCTGAGGCAGGAATACAACAGGCTGGTATATCTGATAAGCCAGGGGCTTGAGAAGCTGGGCAGGATGCCGGACCCGGAAGGAGATAAGACATGAGATACGAAGAACTGACCATAGAGGGGCGCAATGCCGTGCTGGAAGCATTCCGGTCAGGCAAGACAATCGACAAGCTGTTCGTCCTGGACGGCTGTCAGGACGGTCCGGTGCGCACCATCCTGAGAGAAGCCAGGAAATATGATACTATCATTAACTACGTGCCAAAGGAGAGGCTGGATCAGATATCAGAGACAGGAAAGCATCAGGGCGTTATTGCCTATGCGGCAGCTTATGAGTACGCCGAGGTGGAAGACATGCTGAAAGCAGCGGAGGAAAAGGGGGAGCCGCCCTTCCTCATACTGCTGGACGGCATAGAGGACCCCCACAACCTGGGAGCCATCATCCGTACGGCCAACCTGGCAGGGGCCCATGGTGTCATTATTCCCAAACGCCGCGCCGTGGGACTGACCGCCACCGTGGCAAAGACATCGGCAGGAGCCTTAAACTATACGCCGGTGGCGAAGGTTACAAATCTGACGGCTACCATGGAAGATTTGAAGAAAAAGGGCATGTGGTTTGTCTGTGCCGACATGGGCGGGGAACTCATGTATAAGATGAACCTGAAAGGTTCCATCGGACTTGTGGTGGGAAATGAAGGGGAAGGAGTCGGCAAGCTTGTGCGCGGGCACTGTGATATGGTTGCTTCCATTCCCATGAAGGGGAATATTGACTCCCTGAATGCATCGGTTGCGGCAGGAGTGCTGGCCTATGAGATTGTAAGGCAGCGCCTGGAGGTATAGTCCTTTTAGAGATAAAGGAGTGATAATGTTATGAAGGCAGCATATAAACCTGTTGTTAAGCTTGCGGCAGCAGCGGCAGCGGCTTTTTTTGCCGTCAGCAGCATCCAGGCGCCGGTGACGGCCCTGGCTTACACAAAGCCTGCCGGAAGTCATGTACTGACTCCCATTGCTTCCGGAGTCACTACATACAGCAACGAGAAGGCCACCCTGGATGCATCCAATGTGTCAGAGGGCTATATCATGGTAAAGTATACGGGAAGCGTCGGCAAGATTAAGGTGCAGATTACAAAAAGCGGTTCCGAGACATATACATATGATTTAAGCAGCAGCGGCGTATACGAGGTATTCCCTCTGTCCGAGGGCAGCGGCAGCTATTCGGTGAAGGTGTTTGAAAATATCCAGGGAAACCAGTATTCCCAGGCATTCAGCCAGAATGTAAATGCCAGCATAACTAACCAGTTCGGACCATTCCTGTACCCCAACCAGTATGTGAATTTTAATGCGGCCAGCGCAGCGGTGCAGACGGGCGCATCAGTGGCTGCCAGCGCAACGGACCAGCTGGGAGTGGTGTCAAACGTATATAACTATGTAATCAACAACGTCACCTATGATACTGCCAAGGCAAGTTCGGTCCAGTCCGGCTATCTGCCCAATGTGGATGTGGTTCTGGCGCAGAAAAAGGGCATCTGCTTTGACTATGCGGCCCTTATGACAGCCATGCTCAGGTCCCAGGACATTCCGACCAAGCTGGTAGTGGGTTATACGGGGAATCTGTATCACGCGTGGATAAATGTATATCTGGAAGGCCAGGGATGGGTTGATAATATCATCTATTTTGACGGCAACAGCTGGAAGCTGATGGACCCCACGTTTGCGTCCTCCAGCGGCCAGAGCCAGGAAATCATGGAGTACATTGGAAACGGCTCTAACTACAGGGCAAAATACAGCTATTAAGGGGAGGCAAAAGAGATGGCGAAAAAGGGAGAGGCTTATTACAGGTATTCCTATGAGGAGCTGTCGGCCTTCTGTCTGCAGATATCCCTGCTGTTGGAAGCAGCTGTTCCGTTGGAGGAAGGGCTGGCCATTATGGCTGAGGATGCGGCTGCGCAGAGCGAGAAGGATATGCTTTTGTACATGGCAGAGGGTGTGGAACTGGGAGACCCCTTTTTCAAGGTTATGGAGGATACGGGAGTATTCCCGGCTTATGTGGTGCGTATGGCCAAGCTGGGCCAGCAGACAGGAACCATGGACCAGATGATGAAGTCGCTGTCCGATTATTATGAGAAGGAATACCGGCTCTTGCGGGCCATAAAGAATGCGGTCACATATCCTGTGATGATGGTAGTAATGCTTTTGGTGGTCCTCTTTGTGCTGTTTTCCAAGGTCATGCCTGTGTTTAACAAGGTATATGAGCAGCTGGGGGCGCAGATGCCTCCTGTGGCAGCTTCGGCCATGAGGCTGGGAGGCTGGTTAAGCGGCGGAGCCCTTATTGCGGGGGCTGTACTGGTCCTGGTGTTATGCGGAATCTGGACAGTCTCCAAATCGGGCAAACGCTTTGCCCTGGTGGAGCGTTCTGTGAATTTCGTGAAGGGCCGCAGCAAGATTGCCCTGGCAGTGGCCAACCGGCGCTTTGCCGCGGTGCTGGCCCTGACCTTAAAGAGCGGTATGGAGCTGGAAAAGGGCATGGACCTGGCAAAGGAGCTGGTTGAGAACGAAAGTGTGGCAGTCCGCATCGGGAAATGCTCGGAGCAGCTTCAGATGGGTGAGAGCTATTACCAGGCCATGAAGGATACCGGCCTGTTTTCCGGTTTTTATGTACAAATGATTAAGGTGGGAACCAGAAGCGGCCATCTGGACAGCGTCATGGATGAGATATCCCAGGATTACGAGGAAATGGCTGATACTGCCATCGATGATATGATTGCCAGATTTGAACCGACCATTGTGGCGGTCCTGGCCATATCCGTGGGACTGGTCCTTTTGTCCGTCATGCTTCCTCTGGTGGGCGTATTGTCCGCTATAGGATAACAGTTAGGAGGCAGTAAATGAAGGTTAAGTCTCAGAAAAAAGAGAAGAATCAGGCGCTGGGATACATACTGTCGCTGGCGGCAATGGCGGCCCTGGTGGTTGTATTTGCGGTGGCTGTGCTGAATTTTTCAGGCAGGACAGGCACAAGGGAGGAGGAGACTCTCAGGAAGGCAGTGGCAAGGGCTTCGGTCCAGTGCTATGCCATTGAGGGCCGTTATCCACCCAGCGTGGAATATCTGGAGGAGAATTACGCGGTCCAGATTAACAGGAAGAAATATAATGTGTTTTACGATGGTTTTGCATCCAACGTGATGCCTGAAATCACCATCATACCCATAGAAGAGTAGGGGGCATACAGTATGAATCGGAAGACAGACAAGAAGGGAAATGCCGTTAGCGTGCTTTTTACCATGCTGTTATTTCTGGTATTTGTGCTGTGTGCCCTTTTCACAGTGCTGATTGGCAGCCGGGTATATGAAAATATCATTGTGCGCAGCGACGCCAATTATACAGGCAACACAGCGCTGAGCTACATTGCCAACAAGGTGCGCCAGGGTGACCGGGCCGGGATGGTAAATGTGGTGGATGTGGATGGAACCCAGGTGCTTGAGATGAAACAGGAGATTGGGGAATCAGAATACGTCACATGGATTTACTGGGACAACGGAAGCATCAGGGAACTGTTTACAGACACATCCAGCGGCCTGGGGCTTGGGGACGGTCTGGAGATTCTGGAATGCCAGGGCCTGAAGCTTTTGAGGGACGGCAGGCTGCTGCATATAGAGACCGTGGGAGAGGGCGGCGGAAGCCTGGAACTTTCCCTGCGGAGCGGAGGACTTGAGACGGATGAATAGGAAAAGCGGGTCCGGTTCAGGGCCATTTTTAATGGAAATGCTGGTTGTGGTGGGTTTCTTCATCATCTGCGCCAGTATCTGTGTTCTGGTGTTCGTGAAGGCTGACAACATAAGCCGGGATGCCCGGGACATAAACCAGGCGGTGCTGAGGGCGCAAAGCCTGGCAGAGGAGCTTAAGGCAGGCCAGACCCTTATGTGGTCAGAGATGCTGCCGGACCGGAATATCCGGGAACACCTGGCAGCTGCCGACAGTGGAAACCAGGAGCAGGCTGAATGGAACCAGGAGCTGGTCAAAAGCGAAGGCTACGACGGCATACATACCATGTACTGGAACAGCAGCTGGGAGGAAATAGAAGCCGGCAGTGAACCGCCTTTTTTGGGCGTCATATACACAGGAACAGCGGACGGCATGAAGCGGGCGGACATACTTATAATGCGCTATGGAAGAGGCGCTGATAAGGGAAAGCTGCTTTACCGCTTGCAGACAGAGACATATGCGCAGCCGTAAGTACATGACAGGGTTCAGGAAAATGAAACACGGGAAAGGTAAGACAGATGGCAGGAGAGGCATCCAGGAATAAAGTGAATATAGGGGCGTCGTCCCTGATTCTTATTTTCATCGTTCTGTGCATGGCTACCTTCGGACTGCTGTCCTTAAGCAGCGCCCAGGGTGATTTAAAGCTTGCCAAACGCAACGGGGACGCGGTCCGGGCATATTACGAGGCAGACAGCAGCGGGCAGCAGTGGCTTAAGGAAGTGGACCAGGTTCTGACAGAGGAGATGGGTGAGGGAAAGGATTCCACCCAGTGCAGCCTGGACATCAAGGACAGGCTGGGAGACCTCTATGACAGGGAGACCGGCCTTATTTCCACGGACATCCCCATGGACAGGGGACAGTCCCTGCACATTGAGCTGGTCCTTATGTGCGGGGAAAAGCATTACGACATAAAATCATGGTATGTATATGCCAGTGATGAGTATGAAATAGATAATTCAATGCCTGTGTGGGGCAAAGCAGCCCCATCCCAGGAATAAAACAGAGGCAAAAGGAGCAAAACAGATGAATGTGATGGAATTGCTTACATCGGCCGTGGAGCAGAATGCGGCTGACATATTTCTTATTCCAGGCATGCCCTTCTCCTATAAGATTGGCGGCCGGATTATCTGTCAGGGTGACAACCGAATCATGCCCGACGAGATGGACAAGATGATTACCGAGATATACGGCCTGGCAAAGAACCGGGGCATGGATAAGGTCCAGTCCCACGGAGATGATGATTTTTCCTTTGCCATCCCGGGAGTATCGCGTTTCAGGGCCAGCGTGTTCCGCCAGAGGGGATCTTTGGCAGGAATCATCCGCGTGGTGCGTTTTGAACTGCCGGATGCCGGACAGCTCCATCTGCCGGACAGCATCATCGGCGTCTCCAGGCTTACCAAGGGAATGGTCCTGGTGACCGGACCGGCAGGCAGCGGCAAAAGCACAACCCTGGCCTGTATTATCGATGAAATCAACAGCACCAGAAATGCCCATGTCATCACACTGGAGGACCCCATCGAATACCTGCACAGGCATAAAAAGAGCGTGGTGACCCAGAGAGAGATTGTTACGGATACGGACAGCTACGTCACGGGCCTGAGAGCATCCCTGCGCCAGGCGCCGGATGTCATCCTGTTAGGAGAAATGAGAGATTATGAGACCATCAGCATAGCCATGACAGCAGCTGAGACAGGCCATCTGATTCTCTCTACCCTTCATACCGTGGGAGCAGCCAATACCATTGACCGTGTCATTGATGCATTTCCGTCAAATCAGCAGCAGCAGATAAGAACCCAGCTGGCCATGGTGCTGGATGCGGTCATATCCCAGCAGCTCATACCCACTGTGGACGGCGGTGTGCAGCCAGCCTTTGAAATCATGTTTTTAAACAATGCAATCCGCAATATGATACGTGAATCCAAGATTCATCAGATAGACGGAATCATTGCCACCTCCCAGGAGGAAGGCATGATATCCATGGATAACAGCCTTATTAAACTATACCGTGACGGAGTGATTTCCCGTGAAAATGCTTTGGCTTACAGCAGCAACAGCGAGCTCATGGAGAAGAAACTGGCCAGGTAACCGGAGAACTTGCAGAGGTCCTGGAAAACCAGCTGGACATCCTGCCGGAATAAGATGCAGGTTTTCCAGATATACTAAGGATATGAACAGCAGACCGGGACGGTGGGAAAGGAGCAGTACGTGAGAGCAGATAAGAGGAAAGTGGTAATCGTAGGAACTGGAATGGTGGGCATGAGCTATGCCTACTGTCTTTTGAATCAGTCGGTGTGCGATGAGCTGGTGCTCATTGATGTGAACAAGAAGAGGGCCGAGGGGGAGGCAATGGATTTAAACCATGGCCTGGCATTTGCCAATTCCAGCATGACAATATATGCAGGAGAGTACGATGACTGCAGGGATGCGGATATCGTGGTCATCTGCGCCGGAGTGGCCCAGAAGCAGGGGGAAACCCGCCTGGACCTTTTGAAAAGGAATGCAGAGGTGTTCCGTTCCATCATTGAGCCTGTTACCTCATCGGGCTTCAATGGCCTGTTTCTGGTGGCAACCAACCCGGTTGACATCATGACCAGGATAACCTGTACCCTGTCGGGCTTTAATCCAAGACGGGTGCTGGGAACGGGAACAGCCCTGGACACAGCCAGACTCAGATACCTGTTAGGCGATTATCTGAAGGCAGACCCGAGAAATGTCCATGCCTATGTCATGGGAGAGCATGGGGACAGCGAGTTCGTACCGTGGAGCCAGGCGCTGCTGGCCACCAAGCCCATACTGGAACTGTGCGGGGAAAACGAGGAAGCGGTGTGCCGGCAACGGTTTGATGAAATCGAGGAGGAGGTTCGCACTGCCGCCTATAAAATCATAGAGGCAAAGAATGCCACCTATTATGGCATTGGCATGGCCCTTACCAGAATAACCAAGGCCATTCTGGGGGATGAGCACAGTGTGCTTACCGTATCCGCCATGCTGCGGGGAGAGTACGGCCAGATGGATGTATTTGCCGGCGTTCCCTGTATCATAAACCAGAACGGAGTACAGAGGGTCTTGCCGCTGTCCCTGACACCGGAGGAGCTGGAGAAGCTGGGGCGCTCCTGTGATACGCTGCGGGAAGGGTATGACGGGATTTTCTGATATTTGGAAGAGGGTTGATTTTAGAATTCCGTTTTTGGGAAGCTGGCGCACAGACCGCTGCTCACGAGTGCCAGGGAGGCTTGAGGGAGCAGCGGTTTGGATGCGGGGGATAGAATGAAAGAAAGAATTGTTGGTGAATTGTTTAAAAAAATTCGAAAATTATTGTTGACAAAACCATGTGGTCATGATAATATATACAAGGTTCGCGAATGCGTACCAAAACAGAATAAGCTGCTGTGGCTCAGTCGGTAGAGCGTCGCATTGGTAGTGCGGAGGTCACGGGTCCGATTCCCGTCAGCAGCTTGTGGATAGCCTGGTGTTTACCGGGCTTTTTTCTTTTTATTCCGCATTAGTGTATATCGTATACATATGAGGATATTTATAAGAAAAGATAAATAATATCCGGACAAATCCCTTCCTTTTTCGGCATATTTATGATAGAATTTATTCTATTCGGCAAATAGTTTCTATTTGCATAATACTTTACATAATTTCCCAAGGGTTGAGAACAGATGGGAGGATTTATTTTTGATACGGTTGGGAGTCTGGAATCATGAAGAGAGCGGGCTCCCTTTTATATATCGGACAGGGGGGACGCCACGTGGAGGCATCCGTGGAAATCATACGCCACCTTCCATCCATGGATTACGTTATCCCCGCTGTCCTGGGACACCATGAGCGGTATGACGGAAGGGGATACCCCAGGCGCATCGCAGGAAAGGATATTCCTCTGGCAGCCAGAATCCTTTGCATTGCAGATTCCTTTGACGCTATGGTATCCAAGCGCAGCTATAAGCCCAGCATGTCAGTGGAATTCGCGGTCAATGAGCTGGAACGGGGCGCGGGAACACAGTTTGATCCGGAGCTGGTGCCGGTATTTATCGGCCTGGTGAAGGATGGAATTATCATGCCTGTGCTGAATGAAGGGAGCGGCGTTTGCGACAGGGAGTCGGAAGGGACGGATGCATGATTTTGCGAAGTATATTCAGACTGCCGGAGGCCGCCGGCAGGGTACGCCCAGAACATTGGCAGGGTACGGACAGAACATTGGCAGGGTACGGACAGAACATGGTCAGAGCATCATCAGAATACCATCTGCACCAGCAGCATGTAGCATACCGTCCCCAGCGCGATGCTGGCAAGGGTATTGCCCTTCCAGAGGTGGAGTCCCACCACCACGGCAACGGATATGAGCTCCGGCAGGCCATAGGGGTAGGCCAGCGGTGTGATTCCCTTCAGGCAGTAGACCACCAGCACGGCCATGATGGCGGCCGGGAGGATGGTCCCCAGGTAGCGGACCAGCCCGGGGACTTCCTTTTTACCGCCGAAGAGGAGGAAGGGAAGCCATCGGGTAACCTGGGTGCACAGAGCGCAAATAAGTATGGTAATTAGTACATAATTTGATTGGGTCATGGTTTAATCCTCCTCCATTTTCTGTTCCACAGTCCTGCGCAGGAACAGCAGCATGGCTGCGGCAGCTGCCAGGGCAGGCAGGATAAAGTTGGAAGAACGGATGAGCATCAGAAACAGTGCGCCGCATATAAAACCGGTGACAGCCGGTATATGGGTCTTTGCCGCCTTCCACTGGTCCGCACATATTACCACGAACAGGGCGGTCATGGCAAAATCAATGCCTGTGGTGTCAAAGGTAATCAGCTCACCCATAAGGGCGCCCAGCACCGACCCGGCTATCCAGTAGCACTGGTCGAAAAACGCGGTAAAGAAAGTGGCTGCCTTCCATTCCCTGTCCGTAAAGTCGGACGGACGAGCCATGGAACATAACAGGGAATAAGTTTCATCCGTCAGGGAAAATACCATGTAAGGATAGGATTTTCTCATTTCCTTGAAACGCCCGATGAAGGTGAGCCCGTAAAATGCATGGCGGCTGTTGATAAACAGGGTCATGACAGCCGTGGTCACATAGCTTAAGCCGCCGGTGAGGATGCCCACCAGGGCAAACTGCATGGAACCCGCATAGACCAGGGTACTGATGAGAAAGGCCCAGAACACACCCAAACCGGATTTCTGTAACAGGAGTCCAAAGGCGATTCCTAAGAATATGTAGCCCAGAAATATGGGGAGGGTCTTTATCAGGGCGAATTTTGCTGCTTTTTCCATGGTTTGGTAAATCTCCTCATAATTGTACATAATTTAGCACACTAATATAGTATAGCAGACATGGGACAGGATTTCCACTGCAAAGTGTATTTTCCCCTTTCACTGATAGAAGAATTGTGTTATGATTAATAATTATATTTATCACAATAGCAACGTAACGGAGGAACAATTATGGCAGACAAGGATACCGTAATGGAAACTGAGGAAAAGGAGGTGGTCTCCAGGAATTTCATCGAACAGGAGATTGACAAGGACCTGGCAGAGGGCGTTTATAACCATGTCCAGACCCGTTTCCCGCCGGAGCCAAACGGTTATTTGCATATCGGACATGCCAAGTCCATCTTACTGAACTACGGCCTGGCACAGAAGTACGGCGGCAAGTTCAACCTGCGTTTTGACGATACAAACCCCACAAAGGAAAAGACTGAATTCGTGGAGTCCATCATGGATGATGTGAAGTGGCTGGGCGCTGATTTCGAGGACAGGCTTTTCTTTGCGTCCAATTATTTTGACCAGATGTACGAGTGTGCCGTGTTCCTGATTAAGAAGGGAAAGGCGTTTGTCTGTGACCTGACAGCTGACCAGATCAGGGAGTACAGGGGGGATTTCACTACACCCGGCAAGGAGAGTCCTTACAGGAACCGTTCCGTGGAGGAGAATCTTGCCCTGTTTGAGGATATGAAGGAGGGAAAGTACCAGGACGGGGAGAAGGTGCTGAGAGCCAAGATCGATATGGCTTCCCCTAATATCAACATGAGGGACCCGGTTATATACCGCGTTGCCCGCATGTCCCACCATAACACAGGCGATAAGTGGTGCATCTATCCCATGTATGATTTCGCCCATCCCATTGAGGATGCCATTGAACACATCACCCATTCCATCTGCACCCTGGAATTTGAGGACCACAGGCCTCTCTATGACTGGGTGGTAAAGGAGTGCGAGTTTGAGAATCCGCCCCGCCAGATTGAGTTCGCCAAGCTGTATCTGACCAATGTGATAACCGGCAAGCGCTATATCAAGAAGCTGGTGGAGGATAAAATCGTGGACGGCTGGGACGACCCGCGTCTGGTGTCCATCGCGGCTCTGAGAAGAAGGGGATATACACCGGAGGCCATCAAGATGTTCGTGGAGATGGTTGGCGTATCCAAGGCCAACAGCTCCGTGGACTACGCCATGCTGGAATACTGTATCCGCGAGGACTTAAAGCTTAAGAAGCCCCGTATGATGGCTATTCTGAATCCGGTGAAGCTGGTCATTGACAATTATCCGGAAGGCCAGGTGGAGATGCTGGATGTTCCCAACAATCTGGAGAATCCGGAGCTGGGAGACAGGAAGGTGCCATTTGGGCGGGAGCTTTATATTGAGCGGGAGGATTTCATGGAAGAGCCTCCGAAAAAGTATTTCCGCATGTTCCCTGGCAATGAGGTACGCCTGATGGGAGCATATTTCGTGAAGTGTACAGGATGTGAGAAGGATGCTGACGGCAACATCACCGTGGTTCACGGCACCTATGACCCGGAGACAAAGAGCGGTTCCGGTTTTGAGGGACGCAAAGTAAAGGGAACCATCCACTGGGTGGCTGTTCCCACCGCAAGGCAGGTGGAATGCCGCCTTTATGAGAACATTGTGGACGAGGAGAAGGGCAAGCTGAATGAAGACGGCAGCCTGAACTTAAATCCAAATTCCCTGGTTGTGTTAAAGGAGTGCTACGTGGAGCCGGCCCTGGCAGAGGGAAAGGCCTATGACAGCTATCAGTTTGTGCGCAACGGTTTCTTCTGCGTGGACTGCAAGGACAGCACACCTGAGAAGCCGGTGTTTAACCGGATTGTATCCTTAAAGAGCTCATTCAAGCTTCCTAAATAGGGATGAATCATAAGGGAATGGAACAGATAAAACAGGACAATCATCAATGAGATAAAGAAAATGCCGGGGAACCTGATGGAAAAGGTCCCCGGCATTTGTTATGACTGCGGCTCATGCTTCATCCGGTGATGAAACACCTTATAATATGTCTTTTAATAATACCGGCAGGATATGAAGTGGTACTTGAAAAGCTCGTAGAGAAAACGTATGCCGATGATGACATACATGGCCGTGCCTGCTGCAAACAAAGCCATGAAGAATACATAGAGCCCCTCATACATGCTGATTCTGGAGGCTGCGATAAGGCCAAGGCATAGATAGGTGAACTTGAAAACCTTGCGCTCCAGACGGTGTACCGGTATGCGGAATACCCGCTTGATGATGGATACCAGGGACACTATGAACAGCGGATAAAGCGCATCCACAGACAGGGCTGCAAGGAGCTGGTACCATTCCGGAAGGTCCCTTCCCGTGCTGTGTCTCTCTATGGCTGTAAATACCAGGATGTGTACAGACACGGTCAGCAGCACAACGGCCGCAGCCCCTATGAAACAGCGGAAAGCCAGTGAATGTTCTTTTTTGGGAGATAGTTTCTTTAACATATTCAGAGTCTGTGCGCTCATGTCCATCCATCCTTTCTCAACTGATTTTATTGGGTTCTCTTCCTACTTTTATTATAATTCCATACCGTGATAATTACAATGTACAAATCAGAAAAAGAGTTTATTTTCATGGAATAATCTTTGCATTTTTCATTAGTAGCACAAATTAACTGAATAAATATGAAAACATATTGACATATCTTCGGCAGACTGGTATGATTAAAATGTTTATTTAAAATATAAATGATAATGCCAGTTTGTGGCAGGAAGGGGTGGAAGATGGAACTGATAGTACCCTTTGACAGCCAGTCGGACAGTCCTCTCTATGAACAGATTTACCAGTACATAAAAAATGAAATCCGCCAGGGAAAGCTGGAGGCGGGAAGCCGTCTGCCTTCCACCCGCATACTGGCCAGGAACCTGAGGCTGAGCCGCAGTACCACCCAGATGGCCTATGACCAGCTGCTGTCCGAAGGCTATATCGAGGCACTGCCATGCAGAGGTTATTTTGTCTGTAAGATAGAGGAACTGGTGGAAGTACGGCAAAAGGGAGGAGGCTCTTTCGTAGAGCCGGGAGACACCGGAAGGGACCGTTACGAGGTGGATTTTTCTCCCAGAGGAATTGATCTGGACAGTTTTCCCTTTAATACGTGGAGGAAAATCAGCAGGAATACACTGGTGGATGATAATAAGGAGATGTTTGCGGCAGGGGACCCTCAGGGAGAGAGGGCTCTCAGGACTGCCATAGGAGATTACCTCCATTCTGCCAGAGGGGTGGACTGCAGGCCGGAGCAGATTCTCATTGGCGCAGGAAGCGAATATCTGCTGATGCTTCTGTCCCAGATTTTGGGAAACGGCAGGAAAATTGCCATGGAAAACCCAACATACAAGCAGGCCTACAGAGTGCTTAAGGGGGAGGGATACCCTGTGATTCCCGTGGACATGGACCGATACGGAATGGATGTGGAGCGCCTTGCCCAAAGCAGCGCGGATGTGGCATATGTGATGCCTTCCCATCAGTATCCCACAGGGATTGTCATGCCTGTGAAGCGGCGGCAGGAGCTGCTGTCCTGGGCTTACAGCGGTGCAGACCGGTATCTGATTGAGGACGACTATGACAGTGAATTCCGATACAAGGGAAAGCCCATTCCCGCGCTGCAGGGCATGGACCGGGGCGGCCGTGTGATTTATATGGGAACATTTTCCAAGTCCATAGCCCCGGCTATCCGTGTGGGCTTCATGGTGCTGCCGGAGCATTTGCTGGAGGCATACCGGGAAAGGGCCGGTTTCTATCTTTCCACGGTGTCCAGGATTGACCAGAACATTCTCTATCAGTTTATAACCCAGGGATATTATGAGAGACATTTAAACCGGATGAGGGCGCTGTACAAGGGAAAACATGATGCGCTGATGGCCGGGCTTAAGGAACTGGAGGACTGGTTCTTAATCAGGGGGGAATATGCAGGGCTGCATGTGCTGCTGACCCACCGGCAGGGGGAGGCAGAGGAAAGCCTGGTGGCCCGTGCGGCTGCCCTGGGAGTGAAGGTCTACGGAATATCGGGATGTTTTATACAGCCGGAGGAGAACCTGTTTGGCTCAACCGTGATGCTGGGATATGCCAGTCTCAGCGAGGAGGAAATCCAAAAAGGCACTAAACTGCTGGCAAAGGCCTGGTCGTTTTAAGCTGCTGCATGGATTTTTAAGGCATAAAGCATGGTGTGTCTGACGGATAATGTATGAAATAATAGAAAAATAACAGGAAAGGAATGGTATGCCATGAAGGGCAGAAACGATACATGGACAGATATGGCTGCTGCCGCTGCTTTTGCAGTGGTACTGGGAATCAGCGCCTTCTGGGGACAGCGTGACAGGGCCTATGACCAGGGCCATGGCCAGGCGGGCAGTGCCTATGGCCGGATGTATGACCAGGCAGGTCCGGCGGGTGAAAATGGAAATTTCGTGGGGAAGGCTGATGCTTATCCAGGTACCGCAGGGGCTGCACAGGCGGCAGAGGGCGCAGAGGAGGACCCAGCCCGGACGGGAGGGGAAGAAGCAGAGATACTCCCGGATGTGACAGAAGCCCAGAAGGCGGTTCTGGACGAAATCATGGAGGCATTAGAGGCACAGGATTTGGAGGCTGCCGCGCGGGTCATGGACAGCGGTGAGGAGGAGCTTCTAACGCTGTTTTATGAGGTCATGGATGGAGTGCGGTATCTCTATGACGGCCAGTCATTCAGCCAGTCCATGGAGGGTGAGGGTCTGGTGCTCACCATGCCTAAGACCCTGTATTACGGCACCTTTAAGGACGGCAAGCCGGAAGGGGATTGTACGGCCCTTCAGGTGGTTGAACTGGATGCCCCCAGGTATGATTACTCCCAGGGATTGTGGAAGGATGGAAAGATGGAGGGCGAGGGCCATACAGGATACTGCTATTATGAGAACAGCCCGGAGGGGGAAGCCAGGGATGTGTGCAAGACCGGGAGATTTTCCGGTGACAGGCTGGACGGTAAGGTAACCTATACCACCCTGAACCAGGAAGGAGAGACATCCACCTGGAAGCTGGAAGTAAAGGACGGTATGGTACAGATGGATGACCGTTGGATTCATATAGAAGAGCGTGGGGAGTATCAGCTTATGTCCGAGGAGGATGACAGCCACGCCTATATCATGGACGAGAAGCTGGCTGGCCAGCCTGTATGGATTAACCTTCTGGCCTGGGAGGAATAAAAGAAGAATAAAAGGATGAATGAAACACAGAATAAAATGTAAAAAACAGAAAAGCTCAGGGAACACGGAACCATCATGTTCCCTGAGTTTTTCTGTTTTACACTGTTTTGGATATCTCACATGGTCTTAAACCGCTGTGTTATTCCAGCGTATCCTCCTCGATGACGGCGGTAGAGTGGCCTGCTTCCGGTTTCTCAGGTTCCCCGCTGCTGTCATGGTAATCATCTTCCGTAAGAACTCCTGAATCATAGGAGGAACTGCCGTCCATGCGGCGGTAATCATAGAGGTCGTCCTCGTCCACATAGTCGTCGTCCAGGAAGCCCTCATCTTCGAACAAATTAGAATCATCATCCTTATCCCTGGAGTGCTCATCCATGAAATCCGCTTTCTTGGACTTTACGGTCTGCAGTGCAATCTGAGCCGTGTCCACGGCAGCGGAAACCGCCTCGTGGGCAGTGTCCGATAACAGGCTTCCGGCATCCTTAAGGACATTCTTCGTTGCCTGGGCCATATCTTTGGCAGCCACCTTGAATTCGTCCTTGCTGGAGGAAAGAGAGATGTAATTGCGGTCCAGGCTGCGTGCATCAATGGTGCGCTCCGTGCCGTCCTCATCGGTTCTGTCCTCGCCGCCATCCTCGAATTCCCGAAAATCCTTTTCCAGCTCCCTGTGGTATGTCTTATACTGAAGTACGTAGGAAACGCCGGCGGCCACAGCACCGGTCACTGCTGCAAATGCTACGAATTTACCCCAACCTTTCTTTGCCATGCCAAAAACCCCTTTCTTGTAATGGTGATGCATAAAAGCTCCCCTATGGGTCATATTATGCCTTATTGTTATTATTGTAATACGAATGGAAAAAAAAAGAAACAGCTAATTGTAAAAAAACAATAAAATTAAAAGAAATTAGCACTCAACTATTGACAGTGCTAATAACTGGTGATATAACATATCATGTGAGCAAAAGAAAGCAGTAAGGAAATAAAATCAAAAGGAAAAAACAGAATATCGTGCAAGGAGGAATTCAATCATGAAGTTAGTACCATTGTTTGACAAGGTAGTGTTAAAGCAGTTAGTTGCAGAAGAGACAACGAAATCCGGCATCGTCCTTCCAGGCGCAGCCAAGGAGAAGCCACAGCAGGCAGAGGTCATTGCGGTTGGACCAGGCGGAGTTATTGACGGCAAGGAAGTAACCATGCAGGTTAAGGCAGGCGACAAGGTAATCTACTCCAAGTACTCAGGAACAGAGGTAGAGATTGAGGATGAGAAGTACGTTATCGTAAAGCAGAACGATATCCTGGCAGTTGTTGAATAATTAATAAAACAGTAGAACATAGAATATTGGAGGTTGATGAAAGATGGCAAAGCAGATTAAGTATGGTGTAGAAGCCCGCAAGGCACTGGAAGCAGGCGTTAACCAGTTAGCAGATACAGTACGTGTTACCCTTGGACCGAAGGGACGCAACGTTGTTCTGGATAAGTCCTTTGGCGCTCCGTTAATTACAAACGACGGTGTTACCATTGCAAAGGAAATCGAGCTGCAGGATCCATATGAGAACATGGGCGCACAGCTGATTAAGGAAGTTGCTTCAAAGACCAACGATGTGGCCGGAGACGGTACCACCACAGCAACTGTTCTGGCTCAGGCCATGGTAAACGAAGGCATGAAGAACCTGGCAGCAGGCGCAAACCCAATCGTCCTGAGAAAGGGTATGAAGAAGGCTACGGACGCGGCTGTGGAAGCTATCAAGAGGATGAGCAAGCCAATCAACGGCAAGGAGCAGATTGCAAGGGTAGCAGCCATCTCTGCTTCCGATGATGAAGTAGGAACCATGGTAGCAGACGCTATGGAGAAGGTTTCCAAGGACGGCGTCATCACCATTGAAGAATCCAAGACAATGAAGACAGAGCTTGACCTGGTTGAAGGTATGCAGTTCGACAGAGGTTACCTGTCCGCTTATATGTGCACGGATATGGATAAGATGGAAGCTAACTTAGACGACCCATACGTGCTGATTACTGATAAGAAGATTTCCAACATCCAGGATCTGCTTCCTCTGCTGGAGCAGGTAGTTAAGATGGGCGCAAGACTTCTCATCATTGCTGAGGATGTGGAAGGCGAAGCACTGACCACCCTGATTGTAAACAAGCTGAGAGGCACATTCAACGTAGTGGCTGTGAAGGCTCCTGGCTACGGCGACAGAAGGAAAGAGATGCTGCAGGATATCGCTATCCTGACAGGCGGCACTGTTATCTCCGAGGAACTGGGTCTGGATTTGAAGGATGCAACCATGGAGCAGTTAGGACGTGCAAAGTCCGTTAAGGTTCAGAAAGAGAACACCATCATCGTTGACGGCATGGGCGACAAGGATGCCATTTCAGCAAGGGTATCCCAGATTCGCAAGCAGATTGAGGAGACCACCTCTGACTTTGACAGGGAGAAGCTGCAGGAGCGTCTGGCTAAGCTGGCAGGCGGCGTAGCCGTTATCCGTGTTGGCGCTGCAACCGAGACAGAGATGAAGGAAGCTAAGCTTCGCATGGAAGATGCGCTGAACGCTACTAGAGCAGCTGTTGAGGAAGGCATCATCGCAGGCGGCGGTTCTGCTTATGTACACGCAGCTGAGGAAGTAAAGAGTGTTGTTGACGGACTGGAAGGCGATGAGAAGACCGGCGCAAGAATCATCTTAAAGGCTCTGGAAGCTCCTCTGTTCCACATCGTAGCCAACGCAGGACTGGAAGGCTCCGTTATTGTAAATAAGGTAAAAGAGTCCTCTGTAGGCAATGGCTTTGACGCTTACAAGGAAGAGTATGTGGATATGATTGAAGCTGGCATCCTGGACCCTGTAAAGGTTACAAGAAGCGCACTTCAGAACGCAACCAGCGTTGCTTCCACACTGCTGACAACAGAGACTGTTGTTGCCAACATCAAGGAGCCGGCTCCAGCAGGCCCGGCAGCACCTGATATGGGCGGAATGTATTAATCCGCAGGGTACGATATTTGATTGATGAAGTATAATAAGGATGGGACACAGCACAGGAATATGTGTGCTGCTGTCCCATCTTTTTTGCGCTCTGCCGTACGTGCCGGGGAAAGCTGATTTTTACACAAGCATCCGGGCTACTGTTGCAAAGGCAAAGCACAGCACGATACCGCAGACCGTAGGCACAAGGAAGGACATGGCAGTCCATTTTAGGCTGCCCGATTCCTTGCGGATGGTAAGAAGGGTGGTGGTGCAGGGCCAGTGCATCAGGGAGAAGAGCATGGTGCTGACAGCGGTAATCCAGGTCCAGCCGTTATTTACCAGCAAATCCCTCAGCTGTGCCAGGCTGTCAAATTCCAGAAGGCTTCCCTGGGCCATGTAGGCCATGATGACGATGGGAATTACGATTTCATTGGCAGGCAGCCCCAGGATGAATGCCATAAGAATCACGCCGTCCATGCCAAGAAGCCTTGCAAACGGGTCCAGAAAGCCGGAACAATGGGCTAACAGGGTGATGCCCTCTACCTGTACATTTGCCATGATCCAGATTAAAAGTCCGGCAGGGGCAGCCACCGCAATGGCCCTTCCCAGTACGAACAGGGTCCGGTCAAAGATGGAACGGACAATCACCTTGCCAATCTGCGGACGCCGGTAAGGAGGCAGCTCCAGGGTGAAGGAGGAAGGAATTCCCTTTAACACGGTCATGGAAAGGGCTTTGGAGACCACAAAGGTCATGCATACGCCCAGGACAATGAACAGGGTCAGGAGCAGGGCTGACAGCATGGAGTCAAAGGCACCTCCGGATACGCCTACAAAGAACATGGAGATGATGGCGATGAGGGTGGGAAACCTTCCGTTGCACGGCACAAAGTTGTTGGTTATCATGGCAATGAGCCGTTCCCTGGGGGAATCAATGATGCGGCAGCCCACGATGCCCGCTGCGTTGCATCCGAATCCCATACACATGGTCAAGGCCTGTTTGCCGCAGGCATGGCAGCTCTTAAAGGGTTTATCCAGGTTATAGGCAATCCTGGGAAGATAACCCGAGTCCTCCAACAGGGTAAATAGAGGAAAGAAGATAGCCATGGGCGGCAGCATGACCGAGACAACCCAGGCCAGGACCCGGTAGACTCCCAGAATCAGCAGTCCGTGAAGCCACTGGGGAGCGCCCGTGGCCATGAAGGCTTTGGTGAGCTGGTCCTGGAGGCGGAACAGGGCATCCGCCAGCATCTGGGAGGGGTAATTGGCGCCTGTGATGGTCAGCCAGAATACCACGGCCAGCATTCCTATCATGACGGGATAGCCTGTGAACCGGCTGGTCAGAATCTTATCCAGCTTCCGGTCACCTTCATTGTAGCCGTTTTTGTGGAACTGGACCGTATCACGGCATATTTTCTCTGCCGATGCCACCAGGGCAGCCACGATGCGGTCCTTTAGGATTTCATTGGTAATGCCGTACCTGGCCAGATGCTCCCTGGCCTGTGACAGGGCAAGGCTTATCTCAGGCACTTCCAGTATGTCCTCATTCAGATATTCCCTTAATTCTTTCATGAGGGACGGATCGCTGTCCAGAAGCTTTAAGGTTAGCCAGCGGGAATTGACCTTTCCCTCCACCCTGGCCTTTACGGCAGGCTCCGCCATGGCGATGGCCTGTTCAATGATGGGGGAGTACTTCACCTGGTAGGGAGAGGCGGTTCGGGTACCTTCCACCAGGTCATCCAGCTGTTTCATCAGCTGGTCAAGGCTTCGCTTCTTCCTGGCAATGGTGCCGGCCACCGGTACGCCCAGCTTTTCCGACAGGCCCTTTAGGTCAATGGTAATGTTCTTGCGGGCGGCTTCGTCCATCAGGTTCACACATACCAGGACGCGGTCCGATATTTCCATGGTCTGAAGCACCAGGTTCAGGTTGCGCTCCAGACAGGTGGCGTCGCACACAACTACAACCCCGTCACTTCCGCCAAAGCAGATGAAGTTGCGGGCTACTTCCTCCTCCGCGGAGTGGGCCATGAGGGAATAGGTGCCGGGGATATCTACCAGCACATAGCTGTGTTCCTTTGTCTTACAATAGCCCTGGGCATTGGTCACGGTTTTTCCCGGCCAGTTTCCTGTATGCTGGCTCATTCCCGTAAGATTGTTGAAAAGGGTGCTTTTACCTACGTTGGGGTTGCCTGCTATGGCGATTATTTTATCATCAGGTGTCTGTTTTTTTATATCCAGTCCGGAATCCACAGCTCCCATTCCTACGGATTGTTTGGTCAGACCCATTTTAATACTCCTCTTTTTCTTTTTTTATATCAGGCAATTTTGCATCTGACCGGAATCAGATGATGTTCCTTAAGACAGCTGTTTTGTGGGAGATACCTTACAGGCTGGTGCAGCCCTCCATTATCTCCTGCTCATTGAAGCCTGTGCAGGGCTGAACCAGAATACCGCGGCAGTCCTCTGAGCGTATGGCGATGACAGCGCCGCGAATCAGGTAGGCACAGGGGTCTCCCAGAGGGCTTTGCCCAAGGCATTCCACCTCCGTATTTTCAACCAGGCCGATATCCAGAAGACGCCTGCGGATGCTGCCTGTGGAAATAAGCTCCTTTACACGAGCCCGTTTTCCGGGTTTTATATCATTCAAACATAGAAATTCTTTCATAATTACAATACCTCGCAATAGATTTAGGATAGGGAAACTTTTTCTTACTCATATAGTATTACAGGAGGGGAACTTTGGTTACTGATAAAGATGGATTCTATACAATGAAAGGATATGAACGTTCTGCTTCTGAGGAGATGACCTCGTCCATGGAGGATTATCTGGAGATGGTGTGCAGAATGGAGGAAGAGGGGGAACCCATCCGTGTCAGCTCCCTGGCTGCCAGCCTTCACGTAAGACCCTCATCCGCTTCAAAAATGTTAGATAATCTGAGAAAAGCCGGGTATATTGATTTCAAGAAATACGGCTCCATCATGGTCACGGATAAGGGGTACGAGGAGGGCAGGTACCTGCTGCACAGACACCAGGTACTCCAGGATTTTTTCTGTACCCTCAACCATACGGAGGATGAACTGGAACTGGTGGAGAAGATTGAACATTTTATCAATCACAGGACCGTGGAAAATATGGAGCAGGCTCTCTCCTTCCTTCGGCATAAGAATGATATTACTGGAAAAATAGGATAAAGTATTGTATAATGTGTAATATGCAAAATGATAAAAGGAGAGACATTATGAACGATGATAACTATGTAGAGTGGCTTGTGAAGAGAAAAGATCCGGCATATGCCGTTCCTGTAAAGATACTCATGATTGTGGCCTGTATATTTTCCGTCCTTTCCGCGCTGCAGACCGTGTTTGGCGTAATTGTCATGACCATGGCAGGTGTGGCCACCTATTTCGTGTTTCTGAACCTGAGCGTGGAGTTTGAATATCTGTTTGCAGAGGGCGGTCTGGCGGTGGACCGTATCCTGGGAAAGGCAAAGAGAAAGAAGATATTTGACTGTGAGAAGGATGACATCCAGATCGTGGCGCCGGCTGATTCCTTTGTGCTTAAGGATTATGAGAAGCAGGGCATGAAGGTAAAGGATTTTTCGTCGGGCAGAAAGGATGCCAAGGTGTACGCCCTCATATACCAGAAGGGGCCGGACCATTTCAAGGTATTGATTGAACCCAATGAGAGGATGATAGGAGCCATGCGGAGGACCTTTCCGCGGAAGCTTGTGATGTAATGCAATCGGCATATGGACAGGTCGGGAGAGAACGGGCCGTCGGGGACAGTGGAATGTAGGGCATCATCAAGCAGTACTGCGCGGACAACGGCATGGTGTATGTTGTTTCCCCCGCAGTACGGGCGGGATGAGGTGTATGCGTCCCATGTGTTTGCCATGCCTACCATACTGTCCATTGTTACGGTGCCCCTTATGGTGTGGCTGGCTTCCTGGCGTTGATGCTTCTGGTGGTGATGCTCCTGGCAGCGATGTCCCCGGGGCGGTGCTGCGGGGGGATATTAGGACGGCTGATGGAACCCTATTAGTAAAATCAATGAATATTTCTCTCTGTTTTGGTTTGACAAGCCAGATAAAATTTGCTAGTATAAGATACTAATAAGAAAAGGACAGTTCGCGGACTACCAATATTATGACAAACATATCAAACCAAACACGCAGAAAGAGAGGAAATTTATAATGGGTACAATTATCGGCGAAGGCATAACCTTTGATGATGTGCTTCTGGTACCGGCATTTTCAGAAGTGATTCCCAACCAGGTAGACCTGACCACACATTTGACCAAGAAGATTAAACTGAACATCCCGCTGATGAGCGCCGGCATGGATACGGTCACAGAGCACCGCATGGCCATTGCCATGGCCAGGCAGGGAGGTATCGGTATCATTCATAAGAATATGTCCATAGAAGCCCAGGCAGAGGAAGTGGACCGGGTAAAGCGTTCTGAGAACGGTGTCATCACAGACCCATTTTTCCTTTCACCGGAGCACACCCTTAAGGATGCCAATGACCTGATGGCAAAATTCCGCATATCCGGCGTGCCCATTACAGAGGGCAAGAAGCTGGTGGGCATCATTACCAACCGTGACCTGAAGTTTGAGGAAGACTTTGACCGTCCCATCAAGGAGTGCATGACTACCAAGAACCTGGTCACTGCCAGGGAGGGTGTTACATTAAAGGAAGCAAAGGCCATCCTGGCCAAGGCAAGGGTGGAGAAGCTGCCAATCGTGGACGATGAGTTCAACCTGAAAGGCCTTATCACCATCAAGGACATTGAGAAGCAGATTAAGTATCCATTGTCCGCAAAGGACGAACAGGGACGCCTTCTGTGCGGCGCTGCCGTGGGCATCACCGCCAATGTGCTGGACCGCGTAGGAGCACTGGTGGAAGCAAAGGTGGACGTGGTGGTTCTGGATTCCGCCCATGGCCATTCAGCCAATGTTATCCGCTGCGTGAAGATGATTAAGGAGGCATATCCGGACCTTCAGGTGGTGGCCGGAAATGTGGCCACGGCAGAAGCTACCAGGGCATTGATTGAGGCCGGGGCTGATTCCGTCAAGGTGGGTATCGGACCTGGTTCCATCTGTACCACCCGCGTGGTGGCAGGCATCGGCGTGCCCCAGATTACGGCGGTGATGAACTGCTACAGCGTTGCCAAGGAGTACGGTGTGCCCATTATTGCCGACGGAGGAATCAAGTACTCCGGCGATGTGACAAAGGCCATTGCAGCGGGCGGCAGCGTGTGTATGATGGGAAGTATCTTTGCGGGATGTGATGAGAGCCCGGGTACCTTTGAGCTGTACCAGGGACGTAAGTATAAGGTATACCGCGGCATGGGTTCCATTGCTGCCATGGAAAACGGAAGCAAGGACCGCTATTTCCAGACAGATGCTAAGAAGCTGGTTCCCGAAGGCGTGGAGGGACGCGTGGCTTATAAGGGAATGGTGGAAGACACCGTATTCCAGCTCTTAGGCGGTCTGCGCTCCGGTATGGGATACTGCGGCGCCCAGGACATCACTACCCTTCAGGAGACAGCACAGTTCATTAAGATTTCCGCTGCATCCTTAAAGGAGAGTCATCCTCATGATATCCACATTACCAAGGAGGCTCCCAACTATTCGATTGAGGAATAGGGAAGAGTGCCTAATGATTGAAGAGTAAGAAGAATTGGTTTATAATGATACCCGTCGAGTACTACGGCGGGTATTTTATATTGGAACGGAAGGACGGGGATATGGAACAAAAAAGCAGATTGACCACACTATGTTATATAGAAAATGAAGGGGCATATCTGATGCTCCACAGAATCAGCAAGAAGAACGATGTGAATAAGGATAAATGGATTGGAGTGGGCGGGCATTTTGAAGGGGACGAGAGCCCGGAGGACTGCCTGCTCAGGGAGGTGAGGGAAGAAACCGGCCTTACCCTTACCTCCTGGCGGTTCAGGGGACTGGTTACATTCATTGCAGAGGGCTGGGAGACAGAATACATGTGTCTGTACACGGCGGACAGATATGAGGGCAAAATGATATCCTGCAACGAGGGAGCGCTGGAATGGGTGAAGAAGGAAGATGTGCTGTCTTTGAATCTGTGGGAGGGGGATAAAATCTTTTTTAAGCTGTTAAATGAGGAGGTTCCCTTCTTTTCGCTGAAACTGGCATATAAAGGGGACCGTCTGACAGAGGCTGTCCTGAACGGGAAGCAGATGGAGCTATTCGATGTACTGGATGAGGACGGGAAGAAGACAGGGGTGGTCCGGGAACGGAGCCTGGTCCACATGGACGGAGTCCCCCACGGAACTGCCCATATATGGGTGGTAAGGGAGCATGAGGATAAAACGTATGACCTTTTGCTGCAGAAGCGGAGCCAGGGTAAGGATTCTTATCCGGGCTGTTATGACATTTCCTCGGCAGGCCATGTGCAGGCCGGAGATGACTTCCTGCCGTCCGCCATCAGGGAACTGAAGGAGGAGCTGGGAATTGAGGCCGGGGAGGGGGACCTGGAGTTTGCAGGTTACCATAAGGGATATATGGAAGAGATATTTTACGGAAGGATGTTTAAGGACAGCGAGGTCAGCGCCGTATATGTGTACAGGAAGCCAGTGGATGCAGACAGACTTATGCTTCAGAGAGAGGAGGTGGAGAACGTCATGTGGATGGAGCTTCGTGAGTGTGTGGAGGCGGTGAGGCATCAGAGGATACCCAATTGCATTTATCTGGATGAACTTGAGATGATTGAGCGGTATCTGTGCCGGGAGCAGCGGGAATGAAAGGGACAGGGAGTGCAAAGCAGGGATACCGCCGAGGGGGCTTTTGGGACGAATTGGACCGTATCCCTGATTCCAACAATCAACTGGGGCCAACAATCGCTTATGTAGGTAAAGATTGATGATAATGGTATGGCAGTATAATGGAATGGAGGGGGATGGTAAGGAAGAATATTTGCCTGTGCAATTAAAGAAAAAATATATTTATCGTAAGTTTATTGTCAGAAATAGATGTTTTTTGTAACCGGGAAGTATGATATAATATCTCTAGTTTTGTTTACAAAAAATGAGTGCCTGGAATATGGGAGAGATATTATGAAACTTAGGAAATGGAAATCATTTTTATGTATATGTACCAGCTGTACCCTGCTTATGAGTACGGCGGCGTCAGCTAACCCCGCAGCCATCATGCCTTTGGAGGAAAGCCAGGTATCTTCCTTCCAGTCAGGGGACCAGACCTCCGGCCAGGGGACCGTATCGTCTCAGGGACCGGGGGAGGAATCCGGCGGTGATGGGGCGATCATTTCATCAGATGGGCCATCCTCCTCAGGGAGTCCGTCTTCAAACGGCAGCCCATCCCCATCTGACAATCCGTCTTCTTCTGGCAGCCCATCCCCATCCGGGAGTCCATCCACATCCGGCAGTCCGTCTTCCTCCGGCAGTCCGTCGGCAGGTCAGACGGCTGGGGGAAACAGCAAAGGCGCGGTATCGCCCGGAGAGACAGCAGGCGCTGCTGCCGGGACCTTTGACCAGACAGCTGCTGCTTCCGTGCAGAAGCCGGAGATAGCGTCAGAGGGGGCTGTACTAATGGATGCTGCCACGGGAACCGTCCTGTTTTCCAAGAATGGCGACAAGCAGTTCTATCCCGCCAGTATCACCAAGCTTATGACAGCACTGCTGGTGGCGGAAAACTGCAGTCTGGATGACAAGGTCACATTTTCAGCAACAGCCACCACCAACCTGGAATCAGGCGCTGTGTCTATCAATATGACGGCAGGGGATGTGATGACTGTGCGACAGTGTCTTTACGCCCTGCTTCTCAAATCAGCCAATGAGGTGGGAAATGCCCTTGCGGAGCATGTGGCCGGCAGCAATGCTAAATTTGCGGATATGATGAACGCCAAGGCAGCGGCCTTAGGATGCACCAATACACATTTTACCAATCCCCACGGTCTCAATGATTCCAATCATTACACCACGCCCCATGATATGGCGCTGATTGCAAGGGCAGCATTCCAGAATGATGTGGTGAAGACAGTGGCATCCACACGTACATACGAACTGCCTGCCACCATAAAGAATCCTTCCGGCCTGACCGTGACAATTGGCCACAAAATGCTGAACCCCAACGATGCCAGATATTATCCGGGGGTCATTGGAGGAAAGACCGGTTATACATCCAAAGCAGGAAATACCCTGGTAACCGCAGTGGAGAAGGACGGAGTCAGATTGATTGCCGTCATCATGAAGAGCAAATCAACCCATTATACGGATACGAAGGCTTTATTCGACTACGGATATGAACTGGTGAAGGCAGGCGCTTTAAGCGGCAGCAGTGCAGGAAATGCAAACGGCACGAGCAGTTCAAACGGCACAAGTACGCCGGGCGGTTCTTCCGGCACAGGAAATGCCGGTCCGGGAACATCCTCAGCCAAGGGCTGGGTCCAGGACAGCAACGGATGGCACTATGTGAAGGACAATGGAGCCAAGGCTGCTAATGAGTGGGTTACGGTAGACGGCGTTTCTTACTGGATTGATTCCAATACATATATGGCCAAGGGATGGCGCCAGGTAAATGGAAAATGGTATTTCCTGCGCTCCAATGGAGCCATGGCCAAGAATCAGTGGGAGAAGGTTGAAGAAAACGGACAGTGGTTTTATCTGGGCGCTGACGGCGCTATGCTGACCAACACAACTACACCGGATGGGTTGCGGGTGGATGAGAGCGGGGCCTGGGTGGAGTAAGGTGTCAGATAATTAATGGAGTTATATGCTGAATTGAGCGTGAAAGTAGATATGATCTTAACGAACGTTATGCAGTGGTGAATTATAATATTAGCAGAGAAAAGATGTTATGTGCATTGCAACAGCGAAACCCCGAAGAGCGGCAACTCTTCGGGGTTTCCTTTTAGGTGCGCCCGGCGGGCGCACGTTCTAACGGGTGAAAGTCCCTGACCCGCCCGGCAGT
>ERZ894236.896-NODE-896-length-27500-cov-10.9945_pt1 | contig 27500 bp, 39 predicted proteins | sample MGYA00380297_ERZ894236 | MGnify/ENA primary metagenome ERZ894236 (study PRJEB32331, sample SAMN06328420) | human gut metagenome | biome: human gut microbiome; feature: stool | host: Homo sapiens | collected 2014-08-04 ... | reverse complement strand
CCTGCCGCCCATCCATCCGAACTGCAAATGCACCACGGTGGCAGCCTATGATATACCCGTATTTAAACAACGCCAGGGAAATCCGCTGAAAAGTAATCCGAAGTTTGAAGAATGGAAGAAAAAACATATGGAGGAAGCGGATAAAGCAGAATCAGGACCAGGACAGGAAAATGCGAAGAAAGGCATCTTTGCGAATCTAAAGGATCGGCGGGAGGCGACCGGCCTGCTGCAGCCCTACGCATCCAAGGTAAAGGTGACCGGGGAGGTGAATCAAGCAAATTACAAGAAAGCAGCTGCGGAGCTGGAACGGCAGCTTGCAAAGGCCCCGTTTCAGAAACTGGATGAAATCACAATATTTGATTCCCGGGATGCGCCTGGAAAAATGGGCTCAGCCGTAGGAAAACGATTGCGGATGGGTACGGCGCTCATGGATGCGCCGGAGCAGTATTATGAAGGAAGTGTACTGAACTGGACAAAACGGATTGAAACTTCCATGGGAAAGCTGCGGGCGCGACTAAATGAAGGGGCATCGGAAGCAGTTCGGGAGGCATATGGCAGGCAGATGGAATTAAAACGCTACAGCCGGGGAAATGTCTTATATAAAGGCCGTGAGATAGCATGTGTCATCCAGCATGAAATGATGCATATGATTGTAAACGAAACAGGGATGCGGGATGACAGGAAATTAAAGGAATGTTATAATAGGGCTATGAAAAGCGGCGATGTTTATGGTATTTCCTACCGCGCTTCGGAAAATGAACGGGAGTTTATTTGTGAGGCAGCGGTTATGTACGAAAACGGGGAGCCGATGCCGGAATACATAAAACGCCTGGTGAAGGAGTGTAAATCGCATGAAGCATGAGAACTGTGAAAACTGCCTGGTATACGATGAACTGATGGAGGGAATCCTGGCTCCCTGTGATGAGGAGGAGGCATGGAAGCTCCACTACTGTCTGGCATATGAAAAAGGAATCCCAAAAGAGATATGGTCCGGGAAGGACGCCTGCCCGCATCGGATTGAGCCAGAATCATCTGGAGGGAACGATACAGTAACGAAATGAGAATGAGTCCCATCTATGGGGCTTATTTTATTACGCAAAAATAGGAGCAATGGAAGGAGAATATCATGGAAAAACGTAAATTACTGTTAAAGGACGGAACAGCCATCATCTTGGAAGCCGGATCCTGCCTGGGGCAGATGGAGGCCGCCTATGAGGGGCGGGAAGCCTTAATGACGGATTGGGAAAAGATGACAAAAGAGAACTTATCCCGGGTACAGATAAAGAACGGTGATACGATGACTGGGACCTACGAGCACCTAATACTTGGAGATCCGGTGCTGGTAGTCCGGGGAAAGGAGGACGGCACCCTCCTTGCTTCCTGGGGGATCCGGGAACGGACGGAGCTTGAAAAGCTGGCGGACCGAGTAGGGGCAGTGGAGGAAACCACGGATGTGCTGACTATGGATGCACTGACAGGAGGTGAGGGAGCATGATACAGACATTGACCCGTATCTATCGAGAAACAGGCAACGAGCAATATCTGACCAATGCGGTCAAAAAGAAGTGGATCACAGAGGAAGAGAAAGCCCAAATCATGGCGGAAGTGAATGGATAGGAGGAACATCGGATGGAAGAAGGAACAAAGGCAGCTGTGTCAGAAACGGTATTGGAGCAGCAGGGAGAGAAACAGGGGGAGGGGGGACTGCTTGATAAGATACGCAGCCTCCTGGGAGGAAACCAGAAGAAAGAGGAGGGGCCGGGAGTACAGACGCCCGCAAAGGATGGGAAAACAGCAGGGGAAACAAAGGAGGAAGGGACAGACGGGAAGGAGGATTCCCGTGAAAAGCAGGCAGAAAAAACCTATACCCAGGCAGAGCTGGCCGCTGAAATTGAAAAAGCCGTAAAGGAAGCAAAGGAGGCGGAAGAGGCCCGGCGGGCGGAGGAAAAGCGCCTGGAGAAGCTTTCGCCGCAGGAACGGGAGGCCGAGGAGCGGGAGGCTATGAAAAAGGAGAACGCAGAGCTGACCGGGAAACTGAAGCGGATGGAGCTGGAACAGAAAGCGGCCGCTAAGCTGGCGGAGAAAAAGCTTCCGGTCGGACTGTCGGAATTCCTGGATTATACAGATGAAGCCAGGATGGCGGCCAGTCTGGAGAAGATCGGAGCCATGTACCAGGAGCAGTTGGAGACAGGCATCAAGGAGCGGCTTAAGGGCACCACTCCCAAGGGACTGGGAGGAGCAGCCAGCCTGACAGACGGCATGATTAGCGCGGAAATTCAGAAACGAATCAGAGGAGGATTATAAGATGGCAAACACAATTGAGTATGCAAAGATATTTCAGCTGGCTCTTGACGCGGCGGCTGTGGAGCAGGCTACATCCGGCTGGATGGAGGTGAACCGTGACCTGGTGCGCTATAGCGGGGGCGATGAGGTGAAAATCCCCAATGTCGTCATGGACGGGCTGGCGGACTATGACCGGGCGAACGGGTTTGTCGCAGGCAGCGTGGACCTGTCCTGGCAGACCATGAAGATGACCAAGGACAGGGGCCGCTCCTTCCAGATTGATGAAAACGATGTGGATGAGTCCGGCTTTGTGCTGGCAGCCGCCAGCCTGATGGGAGAATTCCAGCGGGTCCATGTGGTCCCGGAGATTGATGCCTACCGTTACAGCACCATTGCGCAAAAATGTATGGGATCTGACTTGGCAGAATACAGCTATACGCCTGCGGAATCAAGCATCCTGAAAGCGCTCCTAGATGATATAGCGGCTGTGCAGGACGTGGTAGGGGAGAGCATCCCACTCATCGTTTCCATATCCACCCTGGTTTTAAACCTCTTGAATAATTCGGACAAGCTGTCCAGGCGGCTGGATGTGACGGATTTTTCCCAGGGAGATGTGACGGTCAAGGTCAAATCCTTGAATGGGATTCCCTTACGGTCCGTGCCTTCTAGCCGCATGAAGTCCAAGTATGTATTCCAGGACGGAAAGACAGCCGGACAGGAAAAAGGCGGATTTAAGGCGGCGGAGGACGCCATTGACATCAACTGGCTCATCACGCCGCAGAACGCCCCCATCGCGGTCTCTAAAACGGACAAAATGCGTATCTTTGACCCGGAAACCAACCAGAAGGCACGGGCATGGGGATGGGATTACCGGAGATACCATGATCTGTGGATCACGAAGGAAAAGCTCAAGACCTGTCGTGCGAATTTCAAACAGGCAAAACCGGCCTCTGTAGAACCGGAAGAAACGGCGTAATGGAGGGGAGACGCAGATGACCAGTGAGCAGCTTACTTGGATAACCGGGGAGGTGATGGCCTCCCTAAAGCTATCGGATGACAAGGAATCAGATGTGGAGCGGTGTATTCGGCGGATTGGAACCATGGTCCTCATCCGCTGCAATCGGGAGGATATTCCAAAAATGCTGGAGCCGGTGATTGCACAGATGGCGGAGGACACCTTAAAGGAGGAGATGAACCTGTCCGGTACAGGGGCCGTCTCCTCCGTGACCAGGGGAGATACCTCCATCACCTATCGGGACGACACGGCCCTTACCCAGGCATGCTCCCGGCTTTTGAAAGACTATGAGCCCCAGCTGCGCCGCTATAAAAAGATGAACCTGCCAAAATAAAGGAGGAACACATGACAGAAGCAGATATCCTGGCTTTGACCTATGAAGATACCGTGACTGTTTACCGACCTTTCAAAGACCGTCTGCCAAATGGAGAGACGGTCTTTCACAGGAAAGTGGAGGGAAGGAAGGTTTATGAATCCATCTCCTGCGCTTTATCCACCCATACGGGAGGAACTCTGAACCGGGAACTGCCCGCAGGAAGTGTCCCCACCCAGTATAGTCTGTTTGTGCGTCCGGAGATAGAGATAGAGCCTAATGACTACCTGGAAATCAAACAGAGGGGACGGCTCACCAAAGCCATGGCCGGACTGGCCGAGCGTCAGCCCTCTCACAACCAGGTCCCGCTTGTCCTGGAACAGGAGCGTGTCTGATGTCCGGGACGGAATACCGCATGGACGGACTGGACGAATGGGAACAGGAACTGGCCAGGGCCATTGAGGAGCAGTATCCGGAAGAGTTTAAGGCCATGGTCATCCAGGTGGCCATGGAGCTGCAGGGAAAGGTCAAGGAGAAAACTCCTAAAAAGACCAGCTGGCTGCAGAACAACTGGAAGGTGGGGGAAGTCCGGAAACGCGGGGATGAATATGTGATTGAGGTGTACAACAACGTAGAGTACGCCGAAGCGGTGGAATGGGGGCATCGGCAGAAGGTAGGGCAGTATGTTCCGGCCCTGGGGAAGCGCCTGAAGGCAAAGACGGTTAAGGGGGCCCACATGATGGAGCTGTCCCTTGCGGAGCTTCAGGCCGTACTTCCCGGATACCTGCAGGAGTGGATGAATGATTTCCTGAACACCCATGACATTGTATAAGACAGGAGGAACCGTATGGATGAGAACATCTTACAGGCAGTAAAGGACGCGGCCATCGGTATGCTGCGCGGCCATGAACCGGATGTGGATGTGTATGCCGAGGAAATTATGCGGACGGACAGGACGCTGGAGCCGGAGGATGAGGATGGCAGTAAATGGTATTTTGTGGAGGTGATTCCCACCTCATTCACGACCATCAGCCCGGACCAGACAGAAGCGGCCCTGATGGTATCCATAGATTACCATGAGCCAGAGGAGTCAATCCGCAGATATGGCGAAAAGGCCATGGAACTGGACCGCGTATTCCGGCCGGTCTTTCCATTTGCTTATGGAGGAGAGAGGCGGGCAGCCACGGTAGCCCGCGTTACCACCAATATCAGCGGTGGCATGCTTCACCTGACCTTCCCTCTTACCTTCATCGTATCGGACCGGCCGGAGGAAGGAACGGAGATTGGGACACTGGAAATGAGAACCGAGAGAGGATGAGAACATGGCATTAGGATTACCGAACATCACAATTATATTTAAGGGCCTTGCCGCCTCCGCCATCGAACGGAGCGAGAGGGGGATTGTGGCCTGTATTGTAAAGGATGACACGGAGGGCGGCCAGAGGCTGTCGGTCTATGAGAGCATCCTGGACATTGACTTTGAGCACATGACGGAAGCCAACTACGGATATTTAAAGCTGCTATTCGAAGGAGGACCCGTGCGGGTGATTGTACTGAGGGAGTCCGCCGAGTCCCCCAACCTGGCTGCGGCCTTGAAGGAGCTGATGTACCTGCGCTGGAATTACCTGTGCTATCCGGATATTTCAGACGAGGACAAGACCACGCTGGCGGCCTGGATCAAGGAGATGCGGGATAAGAACCATAAGACGTTTAAAGCAGTGCTGGCCGCAAGTGCCAGCGACCATGAAGGGATTATCAATCTGACCACGGATGGGATAGAGTCATCCATTACTGGAAAGACCCACACGGCAAAGGAATACTGTGCACGGATTGCGGGGGTCCTAGCCGGGCTTTCCCTGTCACGCTCCAGCACTTACTACGTGCTGGGAGACGTATTAAAGGCAGAGTGTCCATCGGACCCGGATGAACGCATTAATAATGGAGAGTTCATCCTGGTGTTTGACGGGGAGAAATACAAGGTGGGCCGAGGGGTTAACAGCCTGACCACCTTTACAAAGGAAAAGACGGAGGATGTGCGCAAGATTAAGATCGTGGAGGGGATGGATCTCTATCAGGACGACATTCGCAACACCTTCACGGACAGCTATGTAGGAAAGTATGTGAATGACTATGACAACAAGCAGCTATTCGTGGCTGCTGTGCGGGCGTACCAGACAGGACTCTCAGGGGAGGTGCTGGATGCCAGCTATGACAATACGGCATCGGTGGACGCGCAGGCCCAGAAGCAGTACCTGCAGGAACGTGGGCAGGATGTATCCCAGATGACAGAGACAGAAATCCTGACGGCCAATACTGGGGCCAAGGTGTTCATTGCCAGCCATGTGAAGTTCGTGGACGCAATGGAGGACCTGCAGATGACCGTGAACATGTAAGGAGGAGACAATGGCAGGAAACGTGAGAGGGAACCGGACCCTGACCGGAAGCTGGGGAGAGGTCTGGGTGGATGGTGAAAAGATCTTCGTTCTTCAGAAGATTGAACAGAAGGTGGAGGTCAACCGCGAGGATGTGCAGATGGGGATGGACGTGGACAGCAAGATGACGGGGCTTAAGGGGTCTGGTACCCTGTCCATCAAGAAGGTTTATTCCAGGGCAAAGGCTGTCTTGGAAAAGCTGAGTGCAGGCCAGGATGTCCGCTGCCAGATCATTGCAAAGCTGAAGGACCCGGATGCCGTGGACGGCCAGATAGAACGCTGGAGCACGGATAATGTCTGGTGGAACACCATCCCGGTCATCAGCTGGGAGACAGGGGGACAGGTACAGGAGGAGTGGGAGTTCGGCTTTACCCCAAGTGACATGAAGAATTTAGACGAAATCAAATAGGATGGAGGAATCGGAAGATGGAACAGAATAAAGAAGATATTTTTAAACGTTTTTTAGCAAAGGCAGAAAAACGGGCGGAGGAAAAGAAGATACACCGCACCTGCCTGGTCCGGGTGCCAAGTATGGATGAACGGATCCGGATCCGCGGCCTTTCAAAACAGGAGATTGCGGAGGTGTCGGAGATTGATAATACGGATGACCCTTACGCAGGTGATAAATATTCCGTCTACATAGCCACCGTGGAGCCGGATTTAAAAGCGGTTGCCAAGCAGATGAAGGAGGACGGGAACATCCAGGAATACACGGATGTGGTTGACATTTTTGAGATTTACGAGATCCGGCAGCTGGCGGAAAAGATCATGGAACTGTCCGGCGTCAGTGGAAAGAACAGGATTGAGGTCATAGAGGAAAGCCTAAAAAACTAATCCGGCTGGATGGAGAGGCGGAATTTTTAAGCCATTACATCCAGAAGGGATTCACCCCGGAATATCTCCTGTCCATGGGACTGTCCCAGAAACTTTTCTTTGTCGCATCCATGCGGCTGGAACAGAAGCGGGAGGAGGAATATTTTAAGGCACTATGCAGGGTACTGTCCAGAAGGAGGTAGGCGATGGGAGGCGTAACAGGAAGCATCAGCCTCAAGGATAACGCCAGCGCCACCTTGAGGAACCTCCGGAGCGAGCAGTCAAAACTCCGTGAGGATACAAAAAAGACATCCAGCGCCCTGAAAAGCGTATGGGGAACACCCAGAAGACTAAAGGCCGATGTAAGCGATGCGACCAAAGCGTTAAAACGTGTCACGGATGCAGCGAAGAAAACCAAACCGGTCACGGTGGCAGTCAAGGCAAAGGATACAGCCACAAAGGTGATTAAGGGCGCTGGAACTGTCCTGAAGGCTGTGGGGAGGCCTGTAACGGCCGTGCTGAAGGCGAAGGATACGGCTTTCAAGGTGGTAAAAAAGACAGCCGGTGCATTGGACCGTCTGGGAAGGAAGGTGGCTTCCCCCGTCATTAAGGTGGTGGACAAGGCCAGCGGGGCCATCAAGGGAATCGTGGGAAGGATTGGCAAGGCAGCCAAGGCTGTGGCGATACCGGTGGGGATTGCTGCGGCAGCCGGGACAGCGGCCCTTGGCGCGTCCGTCAGTGCGGGGATGCAGCTGGAACAGCAGCAGATTTCCATTGAACATTTCGTTGGGGCCACGAATAAAGAGCTTTCCCAAGCGGATGTAAAGGCGCAGTCCCAGTCCTACATCCAGCAGCTGAGGGAGAATGCCAATGCGACCCCCTTTGAAACCGGGGAAGTCATCCAGGCTGGTTCAAGGGCCATTTCACTTGCCGGTGGAAGCACCACGGACGCCATGAACCTGGTAACGCTGGCGGAGGATATGGCAGCAGCCAGTGGAGGGACTGCCTCCATCATGGATGCCATCGAGGCCCTGGGAGACTTAAAGGTCGGGGAGACGGAGCGGCTTAAATCCTTCGGCTTCAAGGTTTCAGCGGAGGAGTTCAAAAAGAAGGGATTTTCCGGCGTATCCGGTGAACTCCAGGACTTTTTTGGAGGAGCAGCCGGAAAGCTGGCCGGTTCCGGAGCGGGGCTTTTGTCCACGATCACCGGCAAAATGAAGAGCAACGCGGCGGACTTCGGCCTTGGTGTGGTGGAGCAGTTAAAGCCGGTACTGTCCGAGGTGATTGGGCTAATGGACGAGGCGCAGCCCGTCTTAAAGAAACTCAGCTCCGGATTCGGACAGGGACTTGGGAAGGGAATCGGCCTGGCTAAGACCGCCTTCACTCAGATAGCTCCTATCATCAGCAGCGTGGTATCCACGGCTCTGCCCATCGCATCCAGCTTCTTGGGGAGTATGTCCACGGTATTTGGACAGATAGCCCCGGTTGTTACCACGGCCATGACGGGTATCGGCCCCGTGGTCATGAGCCTTGTGCCGGTTATCCAACAGGCGGCCTCTATCATAGGGGCTGTGGCGGGCGGGATTGGTTCAGCCATCTCCGCAGTAGCTACGGTTGTCACGACCATCATGTCGGAAATCGGGGACAAGATAGGTGGCGTGGTGGAATTTTTGGCGGAACGGTCAGATTTCATCCAGTCCGTTATAGAAACGGCAGGCCCAGCCATTGCTAAGGTACTGGAAACTGCCTGGGGCATCATCAGCCCGGTCATGGACATCCTGATTACCACCTTTGAGCTGGTATTTGGCGTGGTCCAGAAGGTATGGCCCGGCATCCAGGATACAATCAGCGGGGTGTGGTCCCATCTTGAGCCGATATTTGACACCATTGGAAAGGGCGCGGACTTACTGGCCGGGGCCTGGTCCAAGGTTAAGGATTTGGTGACCGGCGGAGGAGATACCGGAAGCGGAAGCTCCGGAAGCGGCGCCAGTCCCGGGAAGAATGCCAGAGGAGACAATAACTGGAGAGGCGGTCCCACCTGGGTGGGTGAGAAGGGCCCTGAGCTGATTGACCTTCCGAAGGGGACGCGGATACTGCCTTCCAAGGAAAGCTTTACCTGGGCAGCTATGGGAGACAGTAATATAATCCAACTTTCCAGATACCCAGCCGATGGAGGGGATGTGACGCCATCTGGTGGAAAGACCATCACGATCCAAATCCAAAAGATAGCGGATGAAGTCCATGTGAGGAGCGAGGATGACATTGAGGAAATCAGCGAACGCACTGCAAAGAAAATCATAGAAGAACTTGACAATACGGCATAAACAGAAAGGAGAGGCTTATGGGAAAAACGAGGAAAATCAAGCTGGGAGACATTGTCCTGCCGGTTAACCCGGTAGAGCTGGAAGTCATCACGCCGCAGCTTAATAAGCGTCTGACCCTCCTTAACATGGGGACGGTCAATCTAAAGGGGAACCGGGATGTCGCCACAGCGACCATCTCCTCCTTTTTCCCTAGCCGGGAATCCCCTTTTTACCGCTATGCTGATATGCCCCCTAAGAAATACAGGGCTAAGATTGAGAACTGGAAAGAGAACAAGGAAACAAAGCGCCTGATCATTACGGACATGGGAGTCAACCTGGCTATGCTGATTGACAAATGCAGCTTTAAGGTAAAGGAAGGCAGCGGGGATATGTATTATACGCTGGAGCTGTCGGAGTATCGGAACCTGACCGTGCCGACCGTGTCCATCCCGCTGCAGGTGCGCGACAACGGCTTGAAACAACGCCCGGACGAGGCAGTCCCGGCTAAGACCCATACGGTGGGAAGCGGGGATACCCTTTGGGGGATCGCAAAAAAAGCATACGGGAACGGGGCCCAAAGCTCCCGGATATATGCGGCCAACAGTGCCGTGATTGAAGCAGCCGCCAAACAGCATGGAAAAAGCAGCAGTAACAACGGCTGGTGGATTTATCCGGGGACGGTCCTGGCAATCCCGTAATCGGAAAGGAGAACGAAAGTTGAATATCCTGGTGGGCGATAAGGATCTGAGTGAATTGGTGGAAACCATAACCTGGAGCGGGGACAGTGGACAGATAGCCAGGAAACTGGAATTTACCATTGCCAAGAACACGCGGGACCCAAACTTCCCAAATGTGACCATTAACGAGGGAGACCAGGTACTCCTTCAGACGGACACGGGAACCTTCTTATTTGGCGGAATTATCTTTGATATTGAAAAGATGGCAGGAAGCAACCTGGTCCGGTATCTGGCTTATGACCTGATATTCTATTTAACAGGATCCGAATTGACGAAGGATTATAACGGGGCTCCGGAGGACATTGCAAGGGATGTATGCGGGGCACTTGGAATCACGGCCGGAACTATGGCAGCCACGGGTATTACAATCACGAATCCATGTGTAAAAAAGACCGGATATCAGGTCATACAATCATCCTATACGGCAGCAGCCCGGAAGAATGGTAAGAAATATCAGCTGATGATGACGGAGGTTAACCGGGTATCCGTCATTGAAAAAGGCCAGGATAGCGGAGTGATCCTGACCGGAGATTCCAACCTGTCAGATGCTACTTACAAGGCCACCCTTCAAAACCTTGTCAACAAGGTTTTAATCACCAATCAAAAGGGTACCGTAGTGGGAATCGTGGAGGATACAGAAAGCCAGGAGGCCTATGGAACCATCCAGAAAGTCCTGGAACAGGAAGAGGGAAAGGACGCAGCGGCGGAAGCTAAGAATCTGCTTCATGGAAGTGATCCATCCGCTACGGTCACGGGCATCCCGGATGACACACGGGCGATGGCCGGATATGCATTGCTGGTACAGGAGGAAGAAACCGGGCTGATTGGCCAGTTCTTTATTGAGAGTGACAGCCACAAATATTCCAATGGGGAATCTACGATGAGCCTGACCCTTGCATTCCAGAACCTGATGGATGAGGTTGAGATTGATAAGCCATCCGAGGACAAGAAACAGAAGCGAGGAGGATGATATGGGAGGATATACAGCAAAGCTGGCAAGGCGTATTAAGGAGCAAGGGGCAGGCGGAAGCAGTCCCCTCATCCTGGCGGAATATGTGTCGCCATCTGCCATCCGGATTGGTGGGGAACTGTTCTCACATAATGTTCATGGAAACCCACAGTGTGACGCAACGGCCGGAGATACCGTGCTGGCGGCCCAGATAGGAAGCTCCTTTTATGTTATCTGCAGGGAGGTGTGACATGGGAGTATTTCCATTCATTAATACTGAGACAGTCCAGGAAGCCGCGTCCAAGAAACTTCCCTTGTTCCGGGAATATGCGTATGATTTTGAGAAACACTGCCTGAAACTGGATGATGATGGCAGGACCTATCTGGTCCAGGGGAATGAGGCCCTGCGCATCTGGATTTATTTTGCGTTGGAAACAGCCAGGTACCGATATACGGCCTATGATACTACGTTTGGGAGCGAGATAGAGGAGCAGCTGATAGGCCAACCGATGAACGATGAGGTGACCCAGATGGAGCTGGAACGGTACACAACGGAAGCACTGATGTGCAACCCTTATATAGAGGAGCTATCGGAATTCGATTTCGTGCTGCAAAAGGATGGAATCAAGGAGTCATTCCGCTGCAGAAGCGTGTACGGTGAAGAAACCATACAACATGATATAAAGGCGGTGAGGTAATGGAGCTGGAATGGAGCGCATCGGACATCCTGGCCAGGCTGAAGGCTGGGCTGAAAAATGAGGACACCCGGATTGAAGGGAGCTTCTCCATGGATAACATGCAGGCCGTGTCTGAGGAGCTGGCCCGGTACAACAGCATGCTGATTAAACCCCTGTGGGATGAGATTGACCTGCGGATTGACGAGGTCATCACATCCGGAAATGAAAATCACTATGCGTTCTGGGCCAGGCAGGTAGAAAACGCAGAAGGGAAACGGGTTATCGGCAGCGCGCGAGTTCATGGAGTTAGAGATGGGTCTGGAATTGTACACGTGGCCCTGCTCACGCCAGAGGCCGGAGCACCTACACCAGATGTGGTGGAGCTGGTCAGAGCCTACATTGAGACCCAGAGGCCGGTGGGAGCGCAGCCGGTCATCCGTGCAGCTGAGGCAGTGGAAGTGACTATTAACGGCATCATCGAGCTGCAGGAAGGGGCGGATATGGAAAGTGTCCGCGCCCAGGCCGGCAAGGAGGTAAAATCTTACCTGGCGGAAGTTGCCCTGGAGGGAAAGAAAGAAACGGTATTGAATTACTATCGTATTGGGATGCTCATAGGCGGGACGCCTGGCGTGAAGGAGATAGTGGAATATACCGTGAATGAAGGGGAAGAGTCCATGACAGCGGACTATGACCAATTTTTCACATTGAAAGGACTGACATTAAATGCTTCTGGATGAAAAAATGCTTCCGGGAATTAAGATACGGATTCCTCAGATGGAGGACCTGCTCCAGGCGGAGCAGGCGTATCTGGGTGTGATCTTGGAAGTGGCGGAGTGGCTGCGGGAGAGGATGATACTGTTAAATGAGGAAGTCATGAACATCCCAAACCTGAAGGCCAAGATAAAACAGATAACCGGATGGGACTGCGAGATACTGGAGGATGCGGAGCATCTGACCCTGACTATCAGTTACTATTTTGATGCCAGGGAGCCAGTCCTGGAACAGGAGGAGCGCATCATGAAGTATATCCCAGCCCATCTGAAAGCGGTGCATGAATATCTGCAGCGTTATGCAGGGAAAAGAAAGCTGTATGCGGGCACCACGCTGGGAACCTATGTAAGATACATAGGACGGCTACAGGAAACGAATGGGCACCGGGAAGGGAAGGCCCATGTCAGGGTACAGGGAAATGTGTACATACATACAAAAATGATTGTATATCCGGAGGGAAGATAAGATGGCAAATGAACATGCAATTCAGGCAACAGGAACGTTTGTTGTCAGTAAGGGATTCAGGTTGCTAACAAAGCTGGCGGCATCCCAGGGAAGTCTGCAGTTCACACGGGCTGCCGTAGGGACCGGTAAACCGCCGGAGGGATATTCGCCGGAATCCATGATTGGCCTGAATGCTTATAAAATAGATGCGGAGATAGCGGATTACGGGGTACAGGATGACATGGCCTATATCACAGTACAGGTGAGCAGCGACAACGTAACGGAAGGATTTCTGGTCACAGAGGTGGGGGTATTTGCGGAGGATCCGGATGAAGGGGAGATACTGTACGGGTACATGGATATCTCAACGGATCCAACCTATATCTATGCCAATGGGTCCACGAACCGGTCGAAGTTCGCGGAGTTCACTCTGTATGTACTGGTTGGCAGCGTGAGCAATGTGATAGCGGCGGTGACACCGGGAAGTATCATCACCAGGGATACTTTTACGGCTGCTAATCTAAAAGCGATAGATACTCATGGGATACTTGGAGGAGAAGCGGGTGCAGAGACCACCGGCCAGGGTCTGATAGACGCCCTTACAAATAAGCTGCTGACCGAGTTTGTAACGAACACCGTTTTAATGGAACGGCTGGGAACGTATGTCCTTAAGAGTAAGATAGTAAATGATTTTTTGTCTACGGATGAGGAAACAGTGCTATCGGGGCCGATGGGAAAGCTGCTAAAAGAGCAGCTTAATGTGCTCAATACGGATTTATCAATGAGTGCAGTCACACTGATTGAAGATATCATAGATTCTGAGATAACGGGTGAAATATACTATCGTGTAAAAGCAGGCATATGCTACATAAGGTGCCGGATTATTACGCCATCTGCTACTGCAAGGGAAAACGTGCTTATTTGTAGTGGGATGCCTAAATCTGCCATAGGACAAAGCCGCTACTGCTCGAACGGTATAGGAACTGCTGCTATAGGTGTGGTTTACATTGATAATAATTCGACCGAACTGAAGATTAATTTGTCAGGCCAGGCGGGGAATGGATATGTTTCCTTTTCATATCCCATTAATCAATAAATGATTATTTTCGGATAATCGTATACCAGAGCGTGACATTAACAGCTGTACTATTGAGGTTACGTAAATCAATAATAGCCTGGTTATTATTGCAATATATGGCCCCTAAATTAACCCATGTAGACCCGCGAACGGTAGCATATAGGCGATAATCAGTGCCTACATTATATTGACTTAGGTTAAGAGTGACACGGTATTCTCCGTTAGCAGGGACGGAAAATGCATCGGTGTTCCCATGTATTATATCTGCGTTTGTAATAACCTTAGTGTCATCCATATATGCTGTGCCGTTATCATGGATACCAAGGGTATGTGTTTTATCGGGTGACCGTAAAGCAGTTTTATATGTAGACTTGATTATTACATCTGCTAAATCCGTATTATACACATTAATTACGAAAAATTCAGGCCTGCAAGGGCCTTTTATTATAGATGAATATGCAAATCAAGGAGGAAAAAAGTATGGATGTAAGTACAATAATGCAGTACGTATCGTATCTATTGATTGCCATTGGGCTAATGGCATTCCTAGTGTCAGCCATCACACAGGTTATTAAATCCTGGCCAGGACTGGACAAGCTACCTACACAGGCGGTAGTCATTGTGTTATCTTTGATACTTTGCCCAGCTGTCTTTATCGCACTGATGGCGTGGCTTCACCACCCTATTGACTGGTATACCGTATTTGCTTGTATAATTGCAGCCTTTATCGTAGCATTGGTGGCATTAGACGGATGGGAACGAGTGGCAGAGATATGGAAACGGACAAAACCACCCAAAACAACAGAATAATGACTTGTAAAAGATGAAGGAGGAAAGAAGTTATGGCAAAAACAACAATCAAGCATGCAGCAAAACTCCCCGGCAATGGAGGATATGTGGATGCAGGGCCTGATCTGGGAGCAAAGCAGCCAACCCCTTATCTGTATGATGCCCCTTCAAATGTTCCACATCCAGAAATACACGACAGTGGCATAGGTGGCCCCAGTGATATGGATGACCGTGAGGAATAAGATAGTAGCAAGGCCTTGGATGACTCCCAGGTCTTTGAGATTGGAGGTAAATACCATGAGTAAAACGGCAGCAGGATTAATCCAGCATTGTAAGGACAAGCTGGGCACCCCTTACGTCTACGGAACCAAGGGAGAGGTCCTGACACAGACCATCCTGGATCACCTGGCTCGGGAGAATCCAGGCACATATACATCCACCTACAAGGCCAAGGCCGTCAAGTACATAGGCCAGCACTGCACGGACTGCTCTGGCCTCATCAGCTGGTACACCGGGCGCATCCGCGGCAGCTACAACTATCACGACACGGCCGTGGAGCGGGTAGGAATCGACCACCTGGACGAGTCCATGATTGGCTGGGCGCTGTGGAAGCCGGGCCACATCGGGGTGTATATCGGGGATGGCTGGTGTATTGAGGCTAAGGGTATCAACTACGGGACCATTAAGAGCCGAGTGTCAGCCACACCTTGGCAGAAGGCCCTTAGGCTCTGCGACATCGACTACACCCCGGTCCCGGTGACATATACCCAGGGCTTCCAGCCGGCGGCAGACGGGCAGCGCTGGTGGTACCAGTTTGCAGACGGCAGCTATGCGGACAATGGCTGGTACTGGCTCCAGGAGATGGAGCGGAGGACATGGGGATGGTATCTGTTCGATTCCGAGGGCTACATGCTGACCGGCTACCAGACGGATGCAGCTGGGGACGCATTTTTGTTGTGTCCGGTTACAGGTAGCAATGAGGGCAAGTGCATGATTACAGATGCAAGAGGTGCGCTCCGGATTGCAGAGAAGTACGACATGGTCAACCATCGGTATGTGTTTAATTGGTAGGAAATAATAGATATTTAGACATCCGTCCGATTACCCCTTAGAAAGGACGATGGATGAATAGTTTTATTGGATGGATTGGTGGAAAGAGGTTATTACGCAAGGAGATTCTAGGATGTTTCCCGGAGGATATCGGACGTTACATCGAGGTATTTGGAGGGGCTGGCTGGGTGTTCTTTGCAAAAGAGAAGCAAGCAGGTCAGCTGGAAGTGTACAATGACCGGGATGGGAATTTAGTCAATCTGTATCGCTGCATTAAATATCATTGCAGTGCCCTGCAGGAGGAGTTGCAGTGGCTTTTATCCTCTCGCGAACAATTTTATGATTATAAAGCGCAGATGGATATGAGGGGATTGACAGATATTCAAAAAGCTGCCCGTTTTTTTTATTTGATAAAAATAAGCTTCGGGAGCGATTACCGCACATTTGCAACTTCATCTAAAAGCATAGAGAATGCGATGGATTATCTGGGGAAAGTCCAAAGGAGGCTTCAGGGTGTGGTGATAGAGAACAAGGATTTTGAGAATCTGATAAGTGTCTATGACCGGAAGGATGCTCTGTTTTATCTGGATCCTCCTTATGTAGGGACAGAACGATATTATAGTGCTGCCTTTAGTATGAAAGATCATGAGCGTCTTGCAGATGTCTTAAAACATATCAAAGGAAAGTTTGTTCTTTCCTATAATAATGTAGCATGGATACATGAATTGTATTCTCAATATCCTTGTAAAGAAGTGACGCGTAACACTACATTGGCTGGAAATGCAAGCAATCGCGAGAGATACAAGGAAGTAATCATAACGAATTTCTGAAAAATATAACGATATTCGTTATAATATAACAAAACAGAAAAAAGACCTGTCGAAAGCGGTAAAATCATCCGTAAGGGGTGATTGGATGGTCAGAATTCATTTATCAAGGCTTCTTGGAGAGAAACGCTGGAGTCAGGCAAAATTAGCGAGAGTGACAGGAATCAGGGCGTCAACAATCAATGACATATACAATGAATTTGCTGAACGCGTCAGCCTGAATCATCTTGACCGAATTTGTAAGGCATTGAATTGTGATATTTCAGATATACTGGAATACATACCGGATGAGCCATGATAATGAAGAGGTAAAAGGGCGTTTGATAGGAAATAAAATACCTTTCAAATGCCCTTTTATTTTTTGCTAATTTACAGAAAGTGGTTGATTTTTGCAATTTATGCGAAAAGCTTTTGGGTTTTTCGCGAAAAGCTACAGAGGAACTGCCGGGTTACCATTTTGTAAAATGGACCAATGGCGCAGGAAAAGAAGTCAGCAGGGACCTGGTCTATGTACCGGCCAAGGTAAACGGGCTGAATGTAGCAGACACTTATACAGCCCACTTTGAAGAGGATGCCGATGTAACCATCAAATATGAGGCAGCAACAGGCGGCATAGTAACTCCAGCAAGTGAAACCCTTGCCCCGGCCACAGGAAATGCCGTAGGCTCAGTGGCAGAAGAACTGCCTGGCTACCATTTCGTAAAATGGACCAATGCAGAAGGGAAAGTAGTCAGCAATGACCTGAACTATGTACCGGCCAAGGTAAACGGACTGAATGTTGAGGCAACCTATACAGCCCATTTTGAAGAAAATGAAGCAGTGACAGTTAAATATGTGGCTGATATAGGCGGAACCGTTAACAGGGGAGAAGAAACCCTTGCCCCGGCAACCGGGAAACCGGAAGGATCCAAAGCAGTTGCTAAAGATGGATATGTATTTACCCATTGGACAGATGCGGCTGATGCAAAGGTAGGCGTAGATGCAACCTTTATTCCGAAAAAGAATCCTGAAACCCAGGTATTTGAAGCAGATACCTATACAGCGCATTTTGCCATAAGGGGCGACCTGAGTTATAAGGTTGAATACTACTATGATGGAGTGCTGGGGGAAGTTGATTCCAAAGATAATGTTGCATTTGGAACAGACATTCCATTTACCACCGTACCAAGGGATTTTAATGGCAGGAATTATATTTTCGAAAGCGCCAATGGTCCTAAGACAGTAGGTTCTGACAGCAATGCCAATCTTGTAAAGGTATACTATGTATTAGATGAAATTGGTGTGGAGATTCCTCAGAATCCGGATGGGATACCTGATAAATATCAGATAACCTTCACTTTTGTATCTGGCAGTTATGGAACTGTAAGCGGAACAACAAGTGAGGTCCACACCATCCAGGAGATAACCAGGAATCCGGAAACCAATGAAATCATCAAGGTCGGCAGCGTGACACCGGCCCACCCAAGGGCGGACGTCACGGCGGTAGCCAACAGCGGTTATACGTTCAGCAGCTGGAGCATTGACGGAAATGCAGGTAAAACGTACAATGACACTGATGCAATCCAGGCAGATGCATTTGTGCATGACACCACATTTATAGCAAACTTCAGAACCGCTGGCGGAAGCGGCGGCAATGGCGGGGGTGGAGGCGGAAGCAACTCCGGCGGTCCAGGACGTTTTTCACAGTCCGATAACAGCGGTCCGGGAGCAGTGAACATTGCACCCCAGGATGTACCGTTAGCGCCGCTGCCTGAGACACCGTTTGACACTACCTTGATTAATGATGATGAAATACCTTTGGCGCCACTGCCAAAGACTGGTCAGGGTTCAGTCAAGTCAACCTTAACCATGGTGATGTCCGGTATATTACTGATGCTGACCGGTATGAGCAAGAAGCGGAAAGATGAGGATGCCTGAATCAGCTATAACTGAATCAGTCATAACTGAAAGAACCAATCTAAAAGGAATCAATCCAAAAGGCAGCGCCTGATAGCTGGAATACAGCTGGAAGGCGCTGCCTTCCTTTTTGTCTTAACAGGAAGATTGCAATGGAAAAACCCGCCTCATCTTTATGACATTTGTCAGGAACGTTGACAATTTTCCCCACAATGAAGTCATTGGAGAAATAAAGCCAGTATTTATGCGGGTTTGCGGACTTTGAGGCCGTAGGGTACGACAAGAGTACGACAAATTAAACTCTCTTAACGGGTGAAAATAAGCGATAATAAAATAAACTCGTGTCAGTTCAACTGAATATTTTGTACGATAAGGACACTTTTCTAAGAGCGATTTTAGGAAAGTGTCCTTTTTGTTATGGTCATAAATCAAAAAATAATTTAGTTGGAGGAAACGAAGATGACAGACACAGCGACAAGAGCAGGGAAGAAAGATTCACATACAATTATTTTCAAGAACAGGGAACATGAAAAATTTTATAAGGAGTATCTACAGAAGTGTAGATACCAGGATGTATATCATATGGCATTGGTGTATTGTCTTGGAATCGACCGGGATACAAGAGATCATATAAAGCAGATTTATGATTTCAAAACAGGAAATGTGAGACCAGAGTGCTTACGGGAAGGATGGCAGACCAGCGGCAGTGTGAAGATTGTGCGGATGGCGTTCAACCTGTACTGCAATGGAACGCCGAGTGTTTATAATTATGATGATTCGGATATGGAGAGGCAGTTGCATGAAATGAGCTGCTATACAGTGGAGGATTTATTCTGCTGCGGCTATGCCCGGTACTTTTGGGAAGCGATTAAAATCCGGTATCCGGAGTATTGTTTCTACGTGGATTGGGAGGATATGTATGTTGAAAATTAGGATGCAGGGAACAGTTCAGGATATCCAGTGGTTTAAGGGACTGATGGAACGGCATAAAGAAATCCGGGTGCTGGGGACATCCAAACCGTTCGCCAATAAGGGGACAAACAGATATTTTCGTGCTTATGCAGAGATAGAGAACGAATCGGAAAAACAGAAAGAACAGAGGGAGGGTACGGCAGATGCAGTAACTACAGTTTGAATACTTCCGGGGTATGGAAGCGGAACAATATCATTTTTACCGGGTACCGAAGGTGCTGTTTACGGCGGAGTGCTTCAAATCCCTCTCCTGCGAAGCAAAGGTTTTATACGGTCTGATGCTGGACCGTATGAGCCTGAGCGTAAAGAACCGCTGGTTTGACGAAGAGGACAGGGTATACATCATCTTCACTGTGGAGGAGATCATGGAACTGCTCGGCTGTGCGAGACAGAAAGCGATCCGAAACATTGCGGAGCTTGATACGGAGAAGGGGATCGGGCTGATTGAAAAGAAACGGCTGGGACTTGGGAAACCAAACGTGATTTATGTGAAAAATTTTATGCTTATGGACTGCTCGGAGCCGGAAAAAGAAGAAAAAAAGCCGGAAAATGCAATTTGCGCCGGCCAGCGGCCACTGATGCGTTGTCCAGCGGCTGCCCGGCGGAGCCTAACGGCCACCCTTATTAAGGCGTTTCGATAGGCTGAATGACAACAATGTGGTGCTTCGTTGCCCTCTTCATAATAGCGTTGGCTGATACCTCATCGTTCATGATCATTGCCTTCCAGCTATTAGGCTCTCGCTGAGAGCAAACAATGGTACTTTTTGATGTTTCAATGCGTTTTTCAAGGATTTCCATCAGTACCTTAACTTCCCGTCCATCCATGATTGTTTTTAGCAAAAAATCATCCAAAATTAGGAGCTGGAAGCCAAGAATCTTTTTTATTTCACGCAGATATTTTGCATAATCTGCAGATTTCGTGGCAACAAGGCGTTCCAACAATTCGCCGCAGTGACAATAATTAACCCGGTATTTTTCACAAGCAGCTACACCAAGGCTTTTGGCAAGGAATGTCTTACCGCTGTCCGATGGGCCAAGGATACAGACATTTAGACCGTCTTCAATAAACTGAAGCGTTGACAATACTTTAGGTGCATGGGTCGGCTCATATCTCCGTTGTGAAGAGTCCCTGCACTGCGAGATGTCACAAGGTGTACCGATCAGATGAGCAGTGCGAAGCCGATTGTTAAAGCGCTTGGTCGTTTTATCTTCGTATTCCGGTTTCAGAAGCGACGATACCATTTCCAGCCGGTCCATGGTAAGAAAATCCGATGACCGGTAAAGTTCATCCAACTTGAGTGCCATCCGTGGGAGGCCGATCATGTTCATCTGTTCTTCCAGATCCATGACCAGGGAATTAGTCGTTTTCATCACGATGCCCTCCCTTCTGTGCCTGTTCTACAAGGGACTGGCTTTTAGCCAGAAGACGGTTAATATCAGCAGACGAGGGATTCATGACATAAGCGCCTTTATTCTTATCCTCATTCCTGTGCGAAACATCAGCGCTGTCAATCGATTCTTCAGCAACCGCAGGGATAGAGTTCTTAATAAAGGTATAGGTAACTTTATTCAGTTCAAGCGCCTGCCGGCAGCATTCTTCCAGTACTTTTTTCCCGTATTTCTTAACAAATCCAAGTACGCCAACGCACTGCCGATATGTCTGTACCTCATATTTCCGGCTGGAGAGGATACGTTTTATCACCTCAACAGTATTGGGGCCAACCGTCATCGCTTTCTGGGTAAAATATGGGCCATTCCATTCGGACATTTCCCGGCTGTTCCCAGGCAAATGCTCCGGATTGGTAAGCCGCTGGCCTTTATAGTTTGCCCTGGGCCATTCACAAAGGTTTTCGCCAGATAATGCGCTGATCCGGATCTCTGTCGCAGTCGCTTTGACAAGTACCCGTTTATGTACGTATTGCCGGGGGACACTATAATACGCATTATCAAAACGCACATGAAAATCGCTTGATACTTTGGCCTCTTCCCGTTCCATGTAGTGATAAAACGTAGAAGGAAGCGGCATCAATTCGTTTTTTTCTTCCTGCCAGCGCTCATAACGGCTATAGTCACGGTTTTTCAGGCTCTGTCCGTTCCGTTCAGTTCATCCAGCTTCTCCCATAAATCTGAGTTAAACTGTTCAAGGCTGAAGTACTGCCGCTCCTCCAGGCCATGAAAAAAGCCTTTTTAAAGAATGCCTACGGAGTTCTCGACTGAGCTTTTAAATTTGGGCTTCCGGACTTTGGCTGGAAGGATCACCGTACCATTATGTTCTGCCCACTCAGCGTAATCCTTGTTAAGCTCTGGTTCAATCCAGTCTTTATTCACCGCCACAGCCTGTTTACAATTATCACAAACGACAATGGCAGGAACGCCACCGAAAAAGCGCAATGTATGACTGTTTACCTCAATCCATTGGGGTTCCTTAGTAGAAAGCATTCCTTCTGCGTATATGTACTGAGAATAAGGGAGCACTGCCACAAATACGACGATTGTACTGATTTCGCCGGTTATGCGGCTGATCATAGAGAATGTTTTCCCGGCAAAATCCACCTCCATTTTTTCGCCGATTACTGCATGGAAATGCAGTGTTTCATAGTTCTCTTTGTGCCAGGACATGTAACGGTCACAGAATTGACGGTAGGAATAGAACTTCTTCTCCTCTGCCATGCAGCGGTTCTTATACCGTCCCCAAAGAAATACCAGTGTCATGTTTTTCCGACTGCTCATTTGCTTTTCCACTTCTGAAAAGTCGGGAAGTTCAAAACTTAAATCTCTGCCATTTACTCCTTCAGGAGTTCTGCCATAGACCAGCTCTGCTATACCGTAGTTCGTGATTCCGGCAGGCAACGGATACGACAGTGCTTCACACTGGTCAGATGCTTTCAGGAAATCGTTGACTCCTGATTTACTCGCACCAATAGCTTCTGCAATCTGCCTGCCAGACATGTGCAGAGCGTAGTGCTTGATAATGATGTCCTTGTAATCGAGCATACATTACCTCCTCATAATGATGTATTTACCGCACTGGCGGCATTCTTTCATTATGGGTGATAAGTGCTCGTTAAATCAAAGGGAGACCTGGCCGCTCAGCTCCGCATCGCGGCCGTTTTGCTCCGCAAAACCGACCGTCGCAGGCCGCCATTTGCAGGAAAACGCCGGAAGTACGCAGAAGTATGAAAATCAAACTTCAAGAAGTATAAAAACCGAACTTCAGGAAGTTCCAAAATCAAATTTCCAGAAGTATGAAAATCGAACTTCTGGAAGTATGAAAACCGAATTTCAAGAAGTTCCAAAATCATACTCTAATAAGACTGAATACAGCGAGACTGATTACAGTGATACAGAGTTTAATGAGACTAATCTGAGTGAGACTGAGAAAATCTTATCCAATCCAATCTTATCTGCAGAAGTAGATGGACATCCGGATTGGATGGATACGATAGGGAAAATGGACGCTTACCGGGAATTGATCCGGGAGCGTATCGAGTACCCGTGTCACAAGAGCAAAGAGGTGGATGAGCTTGTGGAGTTGGTCGTGGAAGTCCTGATGATGCCGGATGACAGCACCCTGCGGATTGCCGGTGTGGAGAAGCCAGTGCTGCTTGTCAAGAGCCGCTTTATGAAGCTGGATTATTCACACATCGAGTATGTGCTGTTCAGTTTGCAGAGGAATACGGCAAAAGTGGGGAACATCAAGGCGTATCTGCTGACAACGCTTTATAATGCCACAATGACGATGAACCATTATTACCAGGCAGAAGTGAACCATGACCTGTATGGAGGTGGCTGATATGAGGACGAGAGGATTTTTGAGAAAAGTGATAGTTCCTGCTGCGGTGGCGGTATTCCTGGCGGCGTTGTTCCATCCACTTTGTGTGGAAAATGGAGTCCGCGATTATCTGAAATTGTGGGTACTCATGGGGATTCCATTTGGCGTACACCGGATGTTTGTGTGGGTAATCCCGAAAGGGTTTGATCTCGGCGGTACGGTAGGAACACTGGTAATAAATTTGCTGGTTGGCGGCGTGATCGGCGGCATGATTATGGCATGGCGATTGGTTATGGCAGCCGCTTATCTGGTGCGGTATGTGTGTACAGGCATCTTTCGGTTAGTCGGGAAGAGTAAGAAAATACTTTCAGAATGACCGTTTCAGTAACGGCAGAAAGAATAAAAAGTGAATAGAAATTCCTGAAAAGCAGCGAAACTCTCCGGTTTGGCTGTTTTTTCGTTGCCAAGCATCCGGAGGAAGCTGCCGGTGGCAGGTCTGTAGGTGGGAAAGAAAAGTTTTCGGAGTGTGCTTTGCGCCATATATGCCGCGAAGCAATGGAAAATATCACAGGGAAGGGGGGGATGTATTGAGCAGTCGGGTGGCTTCACAGGGGTTAATGGATATAGGGGAACGTATAAGGAAACGCAGGCAGGAGCTTCACTGGTCGCAGGAAGAGTTTGCGGAAGAAGCCGACATCAGTGTAAATACGGTTATCCGCATTGAGGGCGGGCAGTCTGCAACGTCTATTGAGGTTTTTGAAAAAATCGCAGAGGTATTAAGGACAGACGCTAATACGCTGTTGGGAAAAACGGCGGCAGTATCTCCGGAAGAAAAACAGCTTTATCACATGGCCTGCCGCATACGGAGACTGGATAAAAACGGGCAGGAAATTGTGATGCGGACAATGGACGTTTTGATCGACGAGATCAGGAAAAACTCAAAATTCTAGTGGAGATTACATAGGCAGGAGGTATTGGAGTGGGAAATCGTGTCGTTTCACAGCGGTTGATGGAGATGGGAGAACGTATAAGGAACCGCAGGCAGACGCTTCGCTGGTCGCAGGAAAAACTGGCGGAGATGGCGGATGTCAGCCTGAACACAGTGAGCCGGATAGAAGGCGGACAGAGTGATATGTCCATTGAGGTATTCCGGCGGCTGGCAGAAGCGTTGGGAATGAGCGCCAGCGAACTGGTGGGTGATATGGAGGTCATGGAGGGGGACGGGCATATGCAGAGAATGTCTGTAAGAATGCGGAGACTACAGCAGAAGGACAGGGAGGTTGTTTTCCGTACAGTGGATGCACTGGTAGATGCACTTTCGGATGATATATCGGAGGAAGCATAAAAAGTTTGAGATAGTGGTTGAAAAGTAGGATGTCATCACTTATAATGACTTCAACACATTAATTTATAAAAGTAAAGCTGGAGGGCTGAAGATGGAACTGACATATTATCGAAAAGGAGACTACCTGTTTCCAAACCTGACAATAGAAAGCAGTGAAAACCCCATAGGGAAATACGGGATGCTGCGGAGGACGTTTCTGAAAGAACACCGGGGAAACTGGTATCAGAGCATGATGCTGACTGGAAAACTGGACAGGCATCTTCTGGAGATTGAGAAAACGGCACAGGAACGGATGGAGATTTTAGTGGCGGGACTGCTGCAGGAGCATACGGCACCGGATAAAGAAGCTGATCCGTTTGCGTGGGCGGCGCATATGAATATGCTGACAGCGATGGTAGAGGAATGCGTGATAAACGACATAGTGTACAGATAATGAAAATCAAATTTAAAATCTTATAATGAAAAAAATGGTGGTTGACGCCCGGGAAAATCTGATTTAGAATAAAACTAAAGAAAGGGCAATGAAGCAAATGATATGGTTTATTGTCTTTTCAGCATATACTATTATAAGCCATTTGGAGAAGGAGGTGCTATTATGGCTACATCGAGTATTTTTGCAAAAGTCCGTATTGACGATCCGAAGCAGGCGGAAGCCTTTATAGATGCGCTGGCTGCTTCTGAGAATAAACCTAAGAGAAAGCCGTCTGCACCAGTAAAACCGCTGTTGACAGATTATGATGCGATCCGGCGGCTGATGGCAAAGGGAGAAACGGATAAATGAGACAGTTCGATACAATAAATATTTTAGATATGCTGGGAGCAATCGGAGAGGCGGAACTGCAAAAGTGTCTTTCCGATTTTTCCTGTCCGGTCAATCCAGAAATTGAGCAGTTCGTAGTAAATAATGCAATCGAGTTTGCGAAGAAGAAACTGTCAGTTACATATTTTGTAGTAAATGAACATGGTAAGATAGCGGCGGTTTTTACACTGGCGCATAAAGCGGTTGAGATTGGCAGCGCAAACCTGTCCAATTCTAAACAGAAAAAAATAAGCAGATATGCAATACTGGATTCAGAATCAGACAGCTATACGGTATCTGCTTTTCTGATTGCGCAGTTTGGGAAAAATTATGCTGTGGATGGAGGAAAGGGCATCAATGGAAATGAATTGATGGATTTGACATTTGAAATTCTGGAGAAGGTTCAGCATGATATTGGCGGAGGAATTGTATTTTTGGAATGTGAGGATAAGGTAAAGCTATTGAATTTCTACCAGAGTGAAAAGAATGGCTTTATGCCATTTAATGAAAGATATTCGGTAAATGATAATATGAAATATATCCAGTTGTTTAATTTCTTTTAGTGTTTGAAGAGGAGACCGGAAAGTGATTGTTGGGACTTTCCGGTCTCCTCTTTAGCGTGAAGATTTTTGGACAAGAGATTCCAGTTTGTTTGTGTTAAATATTGGAATAGCATCTAATGTACCATCGAATAGAGCAGCATATACTTTTTTATCAGCACGTAGTTGATATTTCTCCAACGGATTAATAATCGAAGAGCCGCTAGGGGTTTTTAAAATAAAATTAATTTCGTCATTTCTTAACAAATCGTCAGCAAGTAGCCTTGATTCATGACTGGTGATTATCAGTTGAGTATTTCTATATTCAGCCATTTTTAAAAATAGTTCGATAATCTTTTCTGTCATGATAGGATGCAGACACCTGTCAATTTCATCAATAACAAATGTATGATTATCAGATACTTTGAAGAGGATTTCGATTAGGTCTAGTAATCGGGCAGTACCATCTGATTCCTCTTTCAAGTTAAAAAATATCGAAGAATCTTCGTGACTGAATTCTATTGTTTTAATATTAATAATATCATTTTGATCAATTTCAAAAGTATAAAACTCTTTAGGACCACGAATCATTCCAGAAGGTGAGCGGTATTCTTTGCTCTTTTTGGCTTTTACATTTTGCTTTTCAAGATCTGCAGTTATTTTAATATATAATTTTTCTGGAATCTTATTTTTTACAATTTCTTTAGGTACATCTACAAACTTCAAGTCACTTATGCCGGTTCCGAGAGCATTTAACAATTCTGCAATTTCGTTTAGATTTGAATCAGAAAAGTAGGGATAACCTGTAAGTATTGTAGAAGGGTTACTAATAGTTAATCTAAAAACAAACCAAGTGAAAATATCTCTGAAAATTTTTAATTCAATATTTTCGGTGAACATTTTTGATTTGTTTGTATTAATTATATTTAAAAATAATATTTCACTATCGTCTAAGCTGTCTTTTCCATATGTTTCAATTTTTAATATTGCTTCTTTGTCTTTAAAATACTCACCTGTAATAAATTCTTTTTTCAAAATATTTCGCTGGAAAATAAGTTTGTTTATTCCTGTTGTGGAAATTTCATATAGCCATTCATATATAAGCCGATTGGAAAGAATATATGGATAACAGAGAAAAGCGCTTTTAACAAAATCGTTGGATTTTCCGTGATAGATAGAATTATGCTGCGACTGTTTTTAACAGAGGCCAATTTTGCACATTTGAAAAATGTGCGTTGTCCGAGGGTATGGGGAGCGGAATCCCCATCAAGATTGCCGGTATGCAGAAATCCCCAAATGGGGTTTCTGTAATACACGGCGAATCTTGCCCTAATTGTGCCAGAGGTTTTGCAGAATATAAAATTCCTTTTTGAAACAAACAGAAATAAAAAGCGGAGCCGCTAAATATAGGAAAGCTATCCTCTGAGAAAACATTTTTGCTCCAATGCAGGCTTGGAAAAAGTATGATTTCCAACAAAAAGTTCTGTTTCTATTACGAACTGTATATCATCTTCTGATACATACGGCGTACACCAGTTCCAGACCTGCGGGATTCCGATATAGAAGATGTAAAAACTTATGTAGAGAATTTGAGATTGTCGGAGCAAGAAAAAAGGCGGTCAATGCAGGCCGCCTTTCTTACTTTATAGGAAATTCCTTTTAAATCATGAATTATGTAAACAAATAGCCCTGCAAA
>ERZ894236.892-NODE-892-length-27635-cov-13.3796_pt1 | contig 27635 bp, 40 predicted proteins | sample MGYA00380297_ERZ894236 | MGnify/ENA primary metagenome ERZ894236 (study PRJEB32331, sample SAMN06328420) | human gut metagenome | biome: human gut microbiome; feature: stool | host: Homo sapiens | collected 2014-08-04 ... | reverse complement strand
GCCAGGAGATGATTAGCCAGGAGATGATTAGCCAGGAGATGATTAGCCAGGAGATAGTTAGCCAGGAGATGGTTAGTCAGGGATGATTAACCATGAGATAGTTAGCCAGGAGATGGTTAGTCAGGGGATGGTTAGTCAGGGATGATTAACCATGAGATGGTTAGCCAGGGAATGATTAGCTATGAGATGAGCAGCCATGAGATGATTCAACAGGAGATAATCGGTCAATCAATAGATAATGTTAATAGATTTGTCAAGACAGACGGCTATGATAAACACGGTCATTAGCGTATGCTATCGTATTCCTGCTGTGTTATATTAACACATTTGATGGAATGTGTGGTAAAATGTCCATAGGATTTTATGACAGATATAATTCGAATTAAGAATATAAATGAATGAAAGCGATAGGAGAACGAGGGAATGGCTGAGAATGCTGGGAATCATAAGAATGGTAGCGGAAATGCTGGGAATAGGAGCGTGCGTAAGGGCAGCGCAGGCCACCGAGGCGTGGGAAACAGCCGTATAGGCAATAGGAGTACGGCTTTCGGTGATACGGGTAATGGGAACGCCGATAACAACGGTGTAGGTAATAGGGGCGCGGGCATTAGCGGTGCGGGTAATAGGGGCGCCGCTTATAAAAGTGTTTCATATAAGAGGGATGGGAAATTCGGAGAGCCGGGAAAGACCAAAAAGCCAGGAAATTCATATAACAGCACAGGTGAATATGGTGGTGATATGAGAAAAATGAAAAAGGACGGTATGGGGAACCCGGGATATAAGACAAAATCAGCCTATGGGATGAAGGAGAACCGCGTAGGGGAAAAAAGGGGAGAACTGAGGGGCACAGCACAGGAGGATAAGGCCCTAAAATATAAAATGCAGAAGAACATTGTGCCAAAAGATGGTGTTAACAAAAACGTCAGTGGAAAAAATGCAGAATGGAAGAAAACAGGGAAGAAGAGAAGTCTTTGTCCGGTTGAAAAGCATTGCGGCGGATGCCAGATGCTGGATATGGAATATACGGAGCAGCTTAAGCGCAAACAGAAGGTGGTGGAGGAATTATTCCGGGGAATATGTCCTGTAAAGCCCATAATAGGAATGAAGAATCCATTTCACTACCGCAATAAGGTACATGCTGTATTTGACAGGGATAAAAGAGGGAACATTATTTCTGGTATTTATCAGGAAAACAGTCATGATGTGATTCCTGTGGAAACATGTTTGATTGAAGATATAAAGGCTGATGAAATCATCGGTACAATCAGGGGAATGCTCAAATCCTTCAAAATCCGCACCTATGACGAGGACACGGGATACGGTCTTCTCCGTCATGTGCTGATTCGGAGGGCATTTTCAACAAATGAAATCATGGTGGTGCTGGTCACTGCATCCCCGGTATTCCCGTCTAAAAATAACTTTGTAAAAGCGCTTCGGGAAAAGCATCCGGAGATTACTACTATCATACAGAATATAAATGGCCGCGGCACCAGTATGGTATTGGGGAATAAAGAGAATGTACTATATGGTAAAGGTTATATTGTGGACGAACTGTGCGGGTGCAAATTCAGGATTTCGTCAAAATCTTTTTATCAGATAAATCCAGTTCAGACCGAAGTCCTGTATGGAAAGGCATTGGAACTAGCTGGGCTTAAGGGGCAGGAAGTGGTAATTGATGCATACTGCGGCATTGGTACAATCGGTATTATCGCCAGCAGACAGGCCGGACAGGTAATTGGCGTGGAACTAAATCAGGATGCGGTGAAGGATGCGGTGAATAATGCTAAGATGAATGATATTGATAATATCCGATTCTATTGCAATGATGCAGGCCGGTTCCTGGTGAACATGGCTGAACGCGGGGATAAGGCGGATGTGGTGATTATGGATCCGCCGCGCAGCGGAAGTACGGAAGAGTTTATGGATTCAATTGCTAAGCTGGGCGCAGGGAAGGTGGTATATGTGTCCTGTAACCCGGAGACGCTGGCTCGGGATGTGAGGTATATGAAGAAGCTGGGGTATGCGGCAGAGGGGGTGTGGCCGGTGGATATGTTTCCGGCTACGGTGCATGTCGAAACCGTCGTGGAACTATCACGTAAAATCAAGGATTGACGGGCTTCTTTGTTCTTGTTTTGGTTGCCTTGCCTACCATTTGCCTACGCTTTTTTGGGGTGGTAGGCAAGTCTGCTATGATATAGCGTCTGCCAGGATTACTATGGCATCGTTCTGCATTTTCTCCGTGTTAAACACATAGCGGTCCATGGTGGTCTTGATGTCCTTGTGGCCCAGGCGCTCCATGACGGTCTTGGGCTGGGCGCCATTCTCCGCCAACAACGTGCCGTGAGTATGACGTAGGCAATGGCTGTGGAACAGAGGATTTCCCAATTCTTCATGGATGACCTTGGCACAGTACTTGAAAGAGTATGGCGTCAACAGCTCGCCGTTTTCTTTGGCGCTTATTGGCATTATTTCCTTGCCAACAATTTTGACGTTGGAAGGAGCCTGAAAGATTAAGCCATCGTCCATTTGATACGTCTTTGTAAAATACTGGCCGTACCGGAGCATGTTCTTTTTGCGGTTATGGATTTCTGCTTTCAGTATTTTCTCGTACTCTGGTAGGATTTTTATAGTCCGGACAGAATCATATTTTGGCGGCCGGTAATACCACTTTCCGCCCTCGTTGGCAAGCTGGTGCCGGATGGTTATGGTGTGGTTTTCAAAATCTACGTCATGTAGCAAGTCAATGCCATAAGTCTCCCCCAGGCGGGTGCCACAGTGGTATCCAGTCATGAGGGGCATGTAGAAATTGCTATCCGGTCCAAAGCGTTCAATGATGGCTGCAAAGTCCTCTTTGACGCAGATATATTCTGTGTGTGCCTTGGCTTCCTCCGATGCGGCAATTTTTGGCACCCTTGCGTAGTCGCATGGATTGTACTTAATATATCTGCAAGGGTATACGGCATATCCCAGGGCACCGGACAGGCAGGATAAGGTATTTTTAACCATGCTCCTGGAATAGCCTTGACGCTTCATTCCGTCAATCCATTTTTGGATAATATCGGTCTCCAATGATGCCAGCCGGTATTTTCCGAATGCCGGTTTTAGATGCACACGGATTTTCTTTTCATAATCCTTTTGTGTATTGTAACTGAGATTGGTTTTGACATAATTATCATACCAATAATCCAGATAATCAGATACGCTGATGTCCGAAGGGGTAAACCTGCGGCCAGCAGAGTCATATTCAGCCTTGGCCTGGGTGCCGGCAGTGATGGCCTCGGCCTTGGTGCGGTACCCTCCCTGGCTGATGGGGTTGCGCTTGCCATTGATTTTAGCCCCTTCAAAGGACCATTCCCATGTAGAGCCACGCTTCCTTGTTCTTAACTGTCCCATATATCATTCCTCCTTAAAATTGGGTAAAATTAATACGCCCCTTGCCAGGACGCTTCAGGAATGATATAATTTACTTGCTTAAGGTAATTATATCTTCCAGGCGTACCTGGCAAGAGAATCTATGTGAAAAGCTTCTGTGTTACCAGCACAGGGGCTTTTTGCTTTCTTACGATTTTTTGAATATCTTGACAAGCTTTACAAATACTATTATACTATAAATAAGTTAACTCGTGAAGGATAAGGCTGGGTTCCTGAATAGGAGTAGGCCGTAAGGCTTAGAAGTCCTTTGCCCCTGGGGTTAGCTTATTTTTTATGTTGTCTAGTCCCAGGAGTGTGGGAGTTCGCTGCTCCTAGGGCTTTTTGCTATTTGACAAATAGGGCAGTTTAACATATAATATACTTAACAAGAGAACCGATGACTAGCTGAAACCTAGCCACCCCGGTATATGTAAAAAATAACGCCTTACTTTACCAGAGCGAGGGCGTTATTTTTTATGCTTAACAAGAGTTATGACTGCTACGAGCATGATAACAAATGTAAATAAGTCATTAAAAGTAACGTACATAAGCACCAGCCCCTTTCTCTTAAGAGTAGGTGGCTAGAATAGCGCCCCATCGGTTCCCCAGGTAAGTATATTATATTGTCAATGTGGTGGCCCCGGGAGCGCGGGAGTTCGCGGCTCCTGGGGCTTTTTTCTATTAATAGCCAATTATGATACTTCTTTCATTCTCATACTTATACGATATTGTTCAGCATCTGGTACATCAATAAACTCTACAGTTTTGTCAAAATTTTTCTTTACCACTTCTTTTATTTCTTCTAATGTTACATTAAAAAACTCACGTCGTTGATTGACCATGTTTAGCTTCCTATTTTCAAACGCCTTATGTAATGCAGTTTCTAATGCAGGAGCATCATCAGAGAATATCATTGCATGTACATCAAAATTGAATGGGACAGATGCGTCACCTAATTCATCAATCCTTTCTTGCGGCTCTAATCGACGTGTCATTCCAATTTTGTATACATTTTCACCGAAAGCGCCAATGTTGGAAATTATGTAGACATATCCGGCTCGCATATTAGCTTGTCTATAATCCACATCTTTTAGCGCTTTATCGATATCAAAAAGTTGGCCTTCTAATTCGGCTTTCTTCGATAATAAATCAGGATTATCTGGGTTGAGTTTAAGCTGCATCTGAACTTTTTCATAAGCGGTTTGATAGTGAGTTTGTTCTTTTTCGATTTTACGACGCTGCTCTTCTAATTCTTTCTGGATTTTTGCTTGTTCTCTTTGTTCTGCTCTCGCAGCTTTTAACTCTTCCTTTTCTTGCTGTTTTTTTGTTTGATATTCAAAAGCTAGCCGTAACTCCTTTACTTTAGAATTAAGATAGTTCTGCGTAATAGAAATATTCATAATAGCGCCTAGTTTAGATATAGCCTCTGATGACTTATAAATTTTATCAAGCGATGCATCAAAATTTGTATATTTTACTTTTGAAACCAACTCATCACATTCGCTATTAAATGCGCGAAGGAGAAGCTTTTGAGTATCAGATACCATTTTTCTACCTTTAGCGGCACTGCCATTTACCTCCCATTGTGTATTACCTGTTACGGCCTGCTTATTTTTAATCAATTCTTTTTGAGTGGCTCTTACTTCAGATAATTTTTCTTTATAATCAAGCGAGGAAGCAAAGTCAAATTGTGGTTTATAGAGTCCAAACTCTTGAACAAGGATTTCATCGTCCATCCAAACTATTTCCTTTTTCTTTCCTTGAATTTCATCGTCCAAAGCATGAATTTCTGAATTCCTGGACATAATTATCAGATTTAAATCATCAATTTGTTTTTTCTGTTCGAGTTGTTCAGATTGAAGTTTGGTTATTTCCTGTTTTAACATGAAGGCATCTTGCATTTCCGGAGTCATTAATGCTTTCAAACTCTCATGTTCATGTTGCAACTGTTCTAATTCAGCCTTATACTGGTTTCCTTTAAATATATCAAAGAATCCCATAAATATAGTCCCCCTTTAATCATGTGTATTTTATTAAAAAGCCATAGGCTGATTAATCATAAGTCATTCCCATAAAGCCATTTGTTTTCTGCAAGGCCAAAGCCACGGTCTCTATGCCATCTGCTTATTAATCTCATAAAATCAGAACGTTCATTCAATTCAGAGTAGCCAGCCTCATCCTCTTCAGTATAACACCCCCTGGCCGATTGGACAATACCTTCCATGAGTGGAATAAGGTTTGGTTTAGGAAAGAAAATATGCTCCAGCTGTAACTCCGGTTCTGTAGGCTTTCTGGTTGCGCTGTAGGAGATGTTGCGGAACCATTCCTTGTAGGACATCAATGCTCTGTTAGATGCCTGATAGGACAGACCAAATTTGTCATGTATCTGGATTGCGTCATGACATTTATATTTGTGAATAAGAATACGTGGTGCTAAAAAATGGCTGGCAAATTCATCAGCTTTGTCCTCATTGTCTGTTTTCAAGAAGACATGGCCAAATTCATGTGCAATCGTGAACTGCACCCGCCGTGGATGGGCTTTAGCCTCATAGTACAATGTACCTTCCAGAAGACAGGCATCTTCACTCAGCATTCGGCAGGCGATTTTCTTCCTCCGGTTTAAGTCTGAATATTTCACTACCCTGAATCCACATCTTTTAACTAATTCAAAACAGTCTATTGGAAAAGTGTCAATTCCCAAAGTTATATATGCGCGCAGGATACACTCATATAGGCTCTTGTAATCCATTCAATATTACTCCTCGTCATCGTCATCATCCGATAATATTATACGAGCGAGTCTCATTTTTTCTTCCTGGGAAAGATTTTTTCTACTTCTGGTGTATACAGTAATTAATCTATCGTAGGGGTGGTCGGTCTGGCTAAATCCTTTTTCCGTATTTACTCCGTACATCTCATCCAAAGATACACCAAAAATTTTACAGATATCATATAGAGTTTCAATATCTGGTGAACTGGCGCCACGTTCCCATGTGGAAACAGTGGTGGTCTTAACTCCGAGCCTTTCTGCAAGCTGACTTTGGGTAAGTCCGATTTTTTTACGGTAATATACTATGTTATTTGAAATGTTTTCTTTAATATCTCCCATTTTTGTATTCCTCCGTACAATAGTAGATTATCACACAAAGTACGGAAAATCAATATAAAAATACGGAAAATCCGAATATGAAGTTAAAAAAAATAAATAAAAGTACTAATATTCCGTAAAAATCAGCTTGACAATACGAATATTCCGTAGTAGTATTTGAGCATACACGAAATAACCGTATAAGGAGGTGAAAAGATGCTAGGTTTAAAAATTAAGGCATATATGGATGCCAGAGGAATCAAGCAAACATTTCTTGCTGATAAGACCGGTATGGGATTAACCACTATCAATGCAATTCTTAATGGTAATCGAAAAATCGAAGCAAACGAATATTACGATATTTGCAAAGCTCTTGATAAACCATTGGATTTTTTCTTTCAGGAAGAAAAACAAACACACGTTCGATAAGAAGAATATACCACTATTACGTATGTGTGTCAATGGGAAAGGAGGGTGAGAGGGGATGGAGAGCATAGATAAAGTAATCAATTCTATTTGTGATTGGATTCAGGGTGAATTAAAACAGACAGGAAGCACGGAAGATTCAATGATTCTTCCAGAAATGATAAAGGCGCTGGCCGAATTGGTGTCGGCCAGCTCGCAGGATTAAAGACCTGCCGGCATAGCCAGTGCCCGGAACGGACACGGTGGTATCCGTGCAGGGACTATGAGAGGAAGGAGGATAGAAGCGATGGTGGAGCCTTACAAGCCAATATACACAGTCAAGGAGGCGGCAGGTGTTCTCAGGGTTAACCCAACCAAGGTGTATGAGCTTATCAGTACAAAGAAGCTCCCGTCTTTGCTCCTGGGCCAGCGGAAGATACGAGGGAGTGACCTGGAACGATTTATTATGACGTATCCGGTAGCCGGAATAGAGGAAGGAGGGACAAGCCAATGAGAAAGAATAAGACAAGGACCATCTGGTGTTACCTGGACGGTAAGAAGCATTGTGACGTGGTGCAGTGGGCGCTGGCAGCCAATGTGGATGTGCGGACGGCCAAAGAGATGCTGACTAAGCAGTATCCAGGGATGACAGTTACATTCAAAACCGTATGAGGAGGACAGGAACAATGACAAAAACAACCGAGTTAGCCATCCGCGCCAAAGCGGCTATCCGATACCCTGGCTGGCGCCTGGACTTCGCGGGCCCGGCAACAATCGTGCTGACCCACGTGATGGGACGGGAGCGGGTGATTGAGGTACGGCGGCGCCGGAACCGGCATGACGGTCCATGGATGCGGCTGGCCAAACGGGCGGTACCCATGGTCATCTGGGGAGTGGGGATGTGGATGGTGTCCATTGTGGTCATGATGATGGCCATGGGTGTGGAACTGTGAAAGGAGGTGAGGAAGATGATGAAGAAGGCAAAGAGCATCGCGGAGTATGCAGTCCGCAGCTGGCTTGAGGAACATTTCGACATGCGGTACCTGAAGCTGGCCGTGGAGGATAACGAGGCCATGGTGGAAGACGAGGTGGGGAACACACTCCGGCTGGTGTACAACAACGACACCCAGTCCGTATATATCAGGGACTTAGGGGATGGAGGGCTATGACATGGCTGCGCGCAGGACAAAAAATGGACCCCAGCGGCGGCAACCGCAAGAGGCCCAGGTAACTAATAACAGATTACATCCCTATTATACATGGGGATTCGGAGGATTACAAGTGAGTACATTAAAAACACATTATCCAGGCAGTCAGGTAAGGATTACAGCCCCGTTTTTTACGTTGGCCTGCAAGTGTGGATTCAGGACCTGGTCCCTATTGGGGGAGATTACACCGTGTCCCAACTGCGGGAGGATCATGGCAAGGGAAGGTGGGCAGGATGCCAGTAAACAAATACATATTTAAGAGCCGGGAAGAGTGGCTGGAAGGGCGTAAAGGTCATATCGGCGGTTCTGATGCCAGCGCCTGCGTGGGAATGAATCCTTACAAGGATAATGTGCAGCTTTGGGAAGAGAAACGTGGACTGGTGATTCCGGAAGATATTTCCGACCGTGATTATGTCCGCTATGGGACCGAGGCAGAGAAGCATCTAAGGGCATTGTTCGCTATGGATTATCCACAATATCGGGTAACATACGATGAGGATAACATGTTCGTAAACACGGCCTATCCGTGGATGCACGCCTCCCTGGACGGAGAACTTGTGGATAACGATGGACGTCTTGGAATCCTGGAGATTAAAACCACTAATATCCTGCAGAGCATGCAGCGTGAGAAGTGGCGTGACCGGATACCGGATAACTATTTCTGCCAGGTCCTGCATTACCTGGCCGTGACAGAATATGATTTTGCGGTCCTTAAAGCCCAGCTCAAAAGTGAATGGGGCGGGGAACTGCGGATTACTACGAAACATTATTTTATAGAGAGAAAGGACGTTGAAGAGGATATCAAGTACCTGGTTGAGGCCGAAAGGCGGTTCTGGGACTGCGTGGTCGCAGGACGCAGGCCGGATTTGATTCTCCCGGCGATATAGGCGAGGATATGAGGACTGAAGTTTATACATGCGATATCTGTAAGCAGAGCAAGGGGCGGGATGACCTGGCCAAAATAACTATCAAGTCAGAAGGAATCAGGATGAAGGGGGTAGGATATAACGGAATCATGGTTGATATTTGCCCGGATTGTCTTAAGAAAAAGGGATTTATTGTTGAATTTAAGGAAGAGGATATGGAACCAGCGTTAACGCAGAACAAACAGACCCTCGAAGATAAAGTTTATGAAATCCTGTCTGACTTGGGCGTTGTCTTTGAGGAATAGGAGGATTATATGGAGCTGAGGATATACAACCCACAGGAAGATGGGTTTGTCCAAAAAATCGAATGGAACTATGAGGAACTGAAGACAGAGGTTGCGGCCGCCGCGGATGAATACGCTGTGTCTGTCTACACGGATGAAACCATCAAGCAGGCTAAGGCTGACCGGGCGAAGCTTAACAAGTTTGTGGATGCCCTTAAGGGAAAGCGGACTGAAATCCGCAAGAAGCTTCTGGAGCCTGACGGGCCGTTCGGGCAGGAAGTGCAGGATGTCATAAGCATCGTTCAGAAAGCGATTGAGAATATTGATTCCCAAGTCAAGGATTATGAGCGCCGTCAACGTGAGGAAAAGACCGCAAAGGTCAGGGACTTCTACGATACCAATATCCATGAGGATATCATTACGTACCTGCCCTTTGAGCGTGTGATGAAGCCGGAATATGCCCTGGCATCCACAACCATGAAATCCATCAAGGAGGAAATCCTGTCCCTTATCCAGAAAGTGGACGAGGGACTGGCCATCCTGAATGAGGTGGACAGCCCCTATGTAGGGGAGATGAAAGAGGTATTCCTCCGGACATACGATATCGGCGCCGCAATGGCGGAGCGGAACCGCCTGGAAGCTGCGGAGCAGAAGCGCCAGGAATATGTTGCGGAGCAGGCCCGGATAAAAGCAGAGAGGGATGCCCGGATAAAGGCAGAGGCCCAGGAAGTCATCAATGCAGGAAAGCCGGTGCAGACGGCGCCAGCCCCGGCGCCACAGCCCAAAACGGAAACAGTGGAGGACCCGGTCAATGTGATTGATTTCCGAGTGTACGTGACCCGGTCACAGGCAGTGGCCCTTAAGGACTTTTTAAACAATAATGGCATCCGGTTTGAGCCGGTACCGAAACGATAAGAGGAGGAAAATACCATGGCAGTAGGAAACAGTCTGGCCAGCAGGGCCCCGAAACAGGGGCTGACTGCATACCTTACCCAGGATGCGGTCAAGAATCAGATTAACAGTGTAATCGGTGGGAAGAATGGGACGAGGTTCATCTCCAGCATTATTTCTGCAGTACAGGCCACCCCGGCGCTACAGGAGTGCACGAATCCAAGTATATTGAGTGCTGCGCTTTTAGGGGAATCACTTAATCTTTCCCCAAGCCCACAGTTGGGGCAATATTATATGGTCCCATATGATAACCGGAGCAAGGGAGCCAAGGAAGCGCAGTTCCAGCTTGGCTATAAGGGATATATCCAGCTGGCCCTTCGAAGCGGTCAGTATAAAAAACTCAATGTGATGTCAATCAAGGAAGGGGAACTGCTTCGGTTTGACCCCCTGAATGAGGAAATTGAAGTCAAATTGATTGAGGATGAGGAAGCCAGGGAACAGTCCCCTACCATTGGATATTACGCTATGTTTGAGTATCTGAACGGATTCCGAAAGGCTATGTACTGGAGCAAGGGAAAAATGGTAGCCCATGCCAAGAAATATAGCCCAGGATACAAGAAGGACCTGGAAAAAGGGACACAGTGGACATTCTGGGCAAAGGATTTTGATGGCATGGCATATAAGACGATGCTCCGGCAGCTTATCAGCAAGTGGGGCATTATGAGTATCGACCTGATACAGGCTATTGATGCGGACATGGCTGTCATCCATGCGGATGGTACCAAGGAGTATGTGGAGACGGATGCGGATAACATTGCTGCAGAGCAGCCAGCAGAGAGTCCGGCCCCAGAGTTTCAGGAACAGGAAACACCATCACAGGAAGCACCGCCGACACAGACGGAAGGGAATGTGGCTGATGATTTCTTTTCATAGATATTTTTCACGTGGGAGGAGGTGAGTAAGTGGCAATCACATTTGACAATATAGCCGGTGGGGAACTGGCTGAAAAGTTCACAATGGCCCTGGCCCAGATAGGACGGAATATCCTGGACCCAAACATGGACCCAATAGCAGCACGGGGGATGACCATCAACCTGAAATTCAAGCCAGGAAGCCGGGGGACCATTGATATCGAGTTTGATATTAAGACCAAACTGGCTGGCTTCCAGAAATCCCAGACGGTATTCCTGGTTGGGCAGGATATCAACACAGGACGCATCGAGATGTCCGAGTACGGGAGCGACCGCCCGCAGGTCACATCTGTTGCGGCGGCGTACACGGAAGTACGGCAGCCAGCGGCACAGACATTTGACCCAGCAACTGGGGAAATTTATGAGGAACCCCGTAAAGGCCCTATTGATTTAAGGGCAGCGGCTAACCAATAAAAAGAAAAGGAGATAAGTATGATGATGGAAGGATTAAGAGAAGCGCTGGAACATGTAGAGGGACTGGCAAGGGAAAATGAGAAGACTGAGGTGATTGAGATATGTGGCAGGACCTATGCCAACAAGAGCCTGAAACGGTATGATGTGCCAGAGAGGGCAGAAGCAATCGAAACCCACAGCCTATCATCCATGGTGGATTACATAGGCAGCTGTAGCCAGGAGTTCCCGGAAGGCAGGGATATGATCATCCATATCATGGGACCGAAGCGTGTGAGGCTGATGTCCTCACTGGATGCGGAACGTAACAGGGAATGCCTGATTGAAGTGGGAGCGGTGACTTCCGAGTTCCAGTTTGGTCATTGGTATGACCAGGAGAAGTTCATGATTGAGATACAGGCCAACTTCCAGCCCAGCCCGGACCTGGAGTTAATCATGAAAGTGGCTGGGAACGTGGAGAGAAAGAATAAGCAGTCCTATTCGGATGATGGCGTGTCCCAGGTAGCCACCATGACCGTGGGTGTGGCAGCCAAGGCTGATGTGATTGTCCCCAACCCGGTGACACTGATACCTTACCGTACGTTCCAGGAGGTTGCGCAGCCTGCCAGCAAGTTTGTGTTCCGGATTGGTGATAAGGATGAACCAGCCTTCATGATTGTTGAGGCGGAGAATGGCATCTGGAAGAACGAAGCAGTTGCGAACATCAAGAAATACTTTGCGGATGCCATCATGGAAATGCCTGAGGAAATCAGCAGACGTATCACAATCATAGGATAATAAGGTGTTTTACCCCCTCTGGACAGGCTGATATGTCACGGTATTGGATGCCGGAGGTGTCACAAGGGGCGGTCAACAATGGACTTTCTGACCGCCGCCCCGTCCTTTTTAAGTGGAAGGTGGTGGTTTTCCTGGGCAGGGACTGCAGGAAGGACCTGGACTACTTCCCGAAGGTTGTCAATTTCTATGAGGATGATAGGATATTTGATTTGCTGGACGAATATGGCCCACTGGGAGTTACCGTATATGACTGCATTCTGACAATCGTCTACTCAAATGGCTATTATGCGAATCTATCCAAAGACAAGCTATCAAAGATGGTCATCCGAAAGATTGGAAACAAGTGGATTAAAAGCCAAAAGGCCGTTGTGCAAGTGATAGATTACTGTGCTGATTTAGGACTTTTTGATAAAGACCTCATGCTGCAGAATATTATCACCTCTGTTGGGATTCAAAAACGCTACCACATGATAGCTGTGAAGCTGATGAAGAGACGGCTCTATAGTACGCAATACTGGTTGCTTGATGAAAACGGGGAACCTTTATTAAATACACCCATTTTTCCAATTGATTCCGAGGAAAACGGAATTTCCGCGGAGGAAATAAGCAAATCTTCGGAGGAAATGCAGGTAAAAGAAAAGGAAAGTAAAAGAAAAGAAATCTTATATAAAAGAGAGCCGGATATTCCCGCGGAGGAAAGCCTGGATGCGGCCTTTACCCGGTTCGTGGGGTTCCGGAAGGATATCAATAAACCGTTGACAGCTAACGGGGCAGAGCTGATAAAGAAGGAACTGGGACGTATAGGGTGTGATGCTAAGGAACGTATTGCAATCCTAGACCAGAGCATCATGAACAATTGGACTGGGGTATATCCGTTGAAAAAGAAACGGCCAGTCAAGGATAGCGCTGTAAATCCAAAGAACCAGTTCCATAATTTTGACCAGAGGGATACGGACTATGATGCCCTTATGCTAAAGCAGGTGAGGGAGTGGGCCGGGGAAGGAGCAGGGAATGAAGGAAACACACCAGAAGATACTTGACTACATAACCGGTTATATGCTGGACCATGGATACCCGCCTACAACCAGGGAGATATCGGAAGGGGTAGGATACACATCGACATCTACGATATTCAATCACTTACGGGATATGCGGGCAGATGGTCTGATTAATTACATTGACGAATGTCCCAGGACCATCACGGTACCTGGGTATAGATACACAAAATTTGAGGGGAGGAAAGGACATGGAAGAACTGGTAACCGGCGCCGTGGAGGAGACAGCCCCAGCGGCACAGAAATGGTATGAGGGGGTCAGCCTGGAGGACGCTGAAATCTACATACAGGCCAACCTTAAGTCAGCAGCCAGGAGCGTGATAGCGATTGGCTATTATCTAAAATGCGTACACAGGAATGAACTGTTTAAGGAGGCTGGGTACAAGGATATATGCGAATATGCGAAAGACCGGTTCGGTTTCAGCGCATCGACCACATCCAGGTACATGACGCGGAATGATAAGTTTTCGGTCAATGGGAACAGCCCAATCCTGGATGATAAATACAAGGATTTCAATAAATCCCAACTCCAGGAGATGTTAAGCCTGGACGCGGAGCAGCTGGAGAAAGTCACCCCGGACATGACAGTGGTACAGATACGGGAGATGAAGAAACCCAAGGAAATACCCTACATTGCCATTCCTGGCCAGATTGAACTGACGGACTTACCCGGCGTGGAACCGGAAGATGTAGCAGCAGCTGCCCAAGCCAGGAAAGAGATGGTGGCCGGCAGTCCTGAAAGACAGGCCTATACCATATCCGCGGAGGACCTTCTACCACAGGATGAACCGGATTCTGGGAAGGAAACCATTGCGATATCGCAACAGGACTCAGGACCAGAGGTAATACATTTCACTGCCGGTGACAGGACAATTGATGGTGCCTATGGTGCCACGATTGCCGCGGTTGTCAGGAAATACCTGGATAGCGGGTATGCAAGGCCTGAAAAGGAGTGTGAGGTGGCGGCCCTTGGCCTGACGTACAAAGTCCTTAAAAGGCAGGACGTTACAGTTTTCTATACGGATACGGGCCGGACAGTGTTTGACGTGGAAAATGCCCGCCTGGAGGAAGAATATCAGTATTGGAACAGGAATAAGGGACAGCCGGAACCCAGTGGGGAATCCCAGACGGGACCAGAACCACCAAGGCCGGAACAGACCCATCCAGAAAAGTCCGGGAAGTGCATCCACCGGCCGGAATTTGACTGCACCCTGGAGGAGGCCCATAAACTTACCCCAGGTACCGGGGAGAACTGCAGCCAGGCGTGCTGCTGGGACTGTGTCAGGCGTGGGGACTGCAAGCTGGAGTGTTACAGTTCGTCCCGGAGGCCGGTACCACAGGAACATGGGAAGGAGGAACCGAATGCTGTATCGGATTGTCCTCCCGGCATACAGGACTGTCAGAGACAGGAGTGGGGGACCAAACCTGAGGAACAGGAAGCGGGGCACAAGGAGTGTGAGAAGTGCTGGGCATCCTGGAAGCGGGGACAGAATACCCTGGGCGCTGCAGAAGTGCAACGGGAAGCGGAGGACGCTGCGGAAATGCAGCAGGAGCCGGAAGCTGAGAAAACCGTGGACGTACATCCAGAACCAGACTTTCAGGGACAGCTACCCGAGAAGATTCAAGGACCAGAGGGGGAGAATATTGGAGGGGTACCGGTGTTTTCGTTGGAGAATAGGATGACTCATGGGGCCTATGGCTGGAAGCGTTCCGAAATCATCAAAGGATACTTACAGGCCCTGCACCGGGAAGAATGCTATACCGTCTGGAATCAGGTACCGACAATTCAGTTCCAGGTTCTGGGGGATACATATATGGCCAAATATGATGGGTTCTGCTATGTGAGTTTCAAAAATAACGGACAGACAATGATGTTCGTGGAACTTGACCGGTTGAAAGCGGAATATGCTGCAAAATATCCGCCGAAAATGGCTAAACCAGTGGCAACATATGATAAGTCCATCCTGCAGAACATGATAAAGTTTGAGCAGGACCAGCTGGACATGATGGGGCCAGACTGGATAGAAAAGCAGCCATACCACTATACAAAGCATATGATGGCGCTGGAGGCCTACAGGATGCTGCAGGAGGCGCATGAAGGAGAGGAAAATGAAGGTAAGGTTGTTGGATGAACATCAGGTCATCCGGGTACAGCTGTGGACCAACGGAGCCTGGAGGCATAACATCCGTGGGACGGTCATTGGGAGCCATGACGGGATTGTGGGGGTGTTGCTGGACAGCGGTGAGTACGTGGATGTGCCAGAGGATGGATTGAGGATAGTATCGTAAATCGGTATTTTGGAAAGGAGAATCGAAGTGAAAAATATAGACCGCATACGAAGTATGAATGAAAGCGAATTGGCTGAATTTCTGCACGAAGCGCCATTTGACTGCGCAAATAGATGCCCAGATTTTGATTGTGGATGCCTCAGTACGTGTACACATGGTGCAGGAATAGATATCATCCGGGAGTGGCTCAAAACAGAAATTGCCACTTGAGAATTAGCATTTGAGGGAAATCCGTTGGGTAATAATGAGGGCACCGGACACGGCAGCATATAGTGAGCATAAGGGATGAGGCTGCTAATTAACATTTTGGGAGGTAAACATGGCGAAAGCATATAGATGTGATTTGTGTAATAAATTTACAGATTACGCCCATAAGGTTGATGGACTCGATTTTAAAATTGGGGAACGCAGAGATGAATTTACAGGAACCTACGATAAGAGGCAAGAGGTACATGAAGTATGTCCAGATTGCTATGACAAGATTATGGAAACAGTGGAATCTTTGTATTCTCGTAAAAATTAGCATTTTAGGCGGGTAGTAGTCCAAGTTGGCAGGACATCAGCGCCGGAGATTATGTGCCGGTGTTGTACGGCGCCGGTTCGATTCCGGCCTACCCGCACCAATTTTAAAATTTGACTGAATAGGAGAAATGACATGAAAAGCGAGACAATGACAGTAGACAATATTGAGTGTCCTTACTGTGGCAGAGTATTTGATGGTGGTGAGGCAACAAATTATGATACCACATGTGATTTTATAAACTGTCCTACGTGTGATGGCGAGATAGAAGTATTACAGTCTGTAACTTATACTTGTCACCCAGTAAAAAACTAAAATTAGCATTTTGGAGGTGAAAAAATGGATAGAAGAGACGCCGAGAAGGTAATACAAAATTTGCGAACAAAGCCATTCATATGTTCTGATAATTGTTTGTTACTTGATAATGGTTATGTGATTTTGCGAAAGGAATACTTCCAGGAATTAAAAATGAGCAGAGAATTGATATCCATAGATTCACACATTACATCGGTAAACTGAGATTTGAAGGGAGAGGAGCTGTGGAGGGTGAGACCTATATACTATGCAGTATATGATTATGAGAATTATCTAGGACAATATACCAGTGCGCAAGTGCAGGATATAATGGGCATTAATCGGTCCATACCGAGTCACTATTCGGATAATGGAAAACCTTATAAGGGCAGATATATGTTCAAACGGATAGATGCGGAGCCGTCACCATGGGAGATTGAGTGGAACCGGGTAACAGCTTGGTTCAGGAACAGTATGTATGACTTGAGTAGGATTGCAATTGTGGCAGGAGGTGATACCGATGGACAAGGACATATTAAGACAGTACATAGACGCCTGCGAACTTATCAAGGAGACAGAGGAAGATATACGGAGGGTTAAGCAGCAGCGTAAGACCATTCTGCAGGACAGGGTTCATGGGTCCATGAAAGAGTTCCCTTATACGGCTAAGAGTTTCAAAATCCAAGGAATGGCGCATTCTGTTGTAAGTGAGCCGGGGGTGCTTGATGATTATGAGCGTGTTCTGGATGAGCGCAAGGCGAATGCAGAGGGAATTAAGCTACAGGTGGAATCCTGGATGAACACGATTCCACAGAGGATGCAGCGGATTATCCGGTATGCCATATTCCAGAAGTTATCCTGGGGGGAAGTGGCGATTAAATTGGGAAGAAAGGCCACAGCGGACAGCGTGAGGAAGGAATTCGAGCGTTTCTTAGAAGAAAAATAAAGTTTGTCCGCTTTGTCCGCAATGTCCGTTTTTGATGTGTTATAGTGTAGACTGGGAGTGGTGTAAAAGCCACTTCCTATCCTCCCCACAGATAGCGGCCGCCAGGTGTCATACCCTGGAGGCTGATTCCCCCTACTGCATTGGTGTGTGGTCGGGTATTGTTTTTTCAGCCCTGTGCGTTTGCCGACGCATGGGCGGCGATGCGGGGTAGAGCAGTCTGGCAGCTCACCGGGCTCATAACCCGGAGGCCGCAGGTTCAAATCCTGCCCCCGCTATTGGTATCTGGTTTTATCCCCCACGACATTTTCCAGATACAATTAGGGCATCCTAGAGATAGGGTGTCCTTTTGTTATTTGCCCCTTGACTTAAACAAACACATGTTCTATACTTTGGTTACGAAGAGGAGATATGGACGTATTTTTGTAAGATTTGTGGAATTGGGAGGGGGATATTTGTATATTCTTTCCATTCGGCATGTGGTATAATTAAGAAAAATGTCGAAATGGGGAGAAATAAATATGTCAATAATGTATTTAGCAAAAATCAATTTAACATCTGGTATTTTTGATGTATATGATAGTAAACTGCGTATTGATGATGTTTTGAAATTAATTTATGATGAATTAGATGAACAAAAAAAATATAGCTCAACATCTAATTCAAAATATCGTGATTCAATGGGAAATGTAAAAAAATTTCGTCAAGCATCTACTTACCAATTAAAGGAATTAGAAAAGTCAGACGATTTTTTGATTACTGGAAAGATGGTTAGAAACTTTAGAAAGCCAACAGAACGTATAGCTGACTCGGGTAGATTGGAGCCAACATATAACGAAGAGAATGTTAGTATTTATTTCTACTTTGATGTTAAAAATGAGTTGATAGCATTTTCAGAAAGGCAGTCTTTTGGCTATAATCAGTTTACTACCGCTTTTAATTTTTTGCTTAATCAGAACAGTAAGGGTTATAGATTTGAAATATTTTTACAAAAGGATAACGCTGTTTTGCAAGAGAAAATCAAAAATTTAAAAAGTGTTCAGACCATTAAAGCAACGCTTATTCCTCCTAATTCAAATGAGGAGGATTTGATAGAGTTTAGGAATTCATTACAGTATATCCAGGATTGTAAAAACACCAATGCAAATAAAATGCGTGTAGAGATGTCGGTTGATAATTGTGAAAGCTCTTTAAAAATGGAATCAAAATATATGCAAGATATCTTTAAAGCTGTATCTAGGGGGTATGGAGATATTACAACATACGGTACAAATCAAGCGGGAAGAAAACAAATTGTAAGCTCTAATCAAGATGCGGCTTATACAAAGGTAGTGGATGAAAATTTGGGAAAATATGAATATAATGAAGAAGCTCGGAGTTTTATAATTGGATTTGTTGGAAAACTAATTCGGGGAATAGTACATGATTAAAGATACGTCATTTGAAAAAATTAAAAAATACAGAAAAATAAGTGACTGTTTCGATAGAAGTTCGTTAGAATGTAATGTTGCATTTTATGGGGCATTTTTGTTTTGTGTCATTCTTTATGTAATGATAAAAAACAGTGAGATTAGTAGTATTAATAATATGTTTGTCACAATGACAAAAGATGTTTCGATTGCTCTTATTGGTTTTTTGGGTTTTACAGTATCAGGATTGGCGATTCTAACAGGTGTAATATCACAAAAAGTTGTACAAAAGATATCACAAGTTAATAAAAGAGAGAGATTGGAAAAAATATTATTAAGCTTTTATTTGTTAGGTATCGTAATAGCTTTTACAATTTTAGGACTCTTATTTGCCTATATTTTCTCATTGAGTGATTTATATTACAATATAGGAGTAGTTCTTATTCTGGCTTTTATTTTTGCATATCTTGTGATTTTTATTCTATTTTATTCAGTAAAATTAATCGGAAACTGTTTGGAAATTTTCTTTATTGTTAACAGTGACGAGGAAATAGGTGAGTCAAATAGTCTAAAACAAATTTATAACGCGTATAGATTAACGGCGTTAGAAAGCGTTTGTTTAAAACATGTCGGAGCTGATGGTGTAAACGAGTATAAAAGAATTGTAAAAGAAGAAGTGGATTTAAGTACGAAGCACAAAGAGGATTTGCTTGATATGTATAAGGAACATTTTAATGAAAAGTAGAATTATAAAGAGGGGCCACCTCCGGGCGGCTCTTTTACATACCCCAAAACAAACGAATAGGAGGTGACGGCGGATGCCGAGGGCCAGAGACCCGAACAGGGAAAAGGCTTTTAAACTATATAACGAACATGGCGGAGACATTGATTTGGTTGAAATTGCAAGTCAACTAAATCTTTCCGCCGGCACTGTCCGTGGATGGAAGTCAAAGGATAAATGGGATAAGCGATTGAACGGAACGCTCCAAACAGATACGGAACGCTCCAAACGTTCCAAAGGCGGACAGCCCGGAAATAGGAATGCTGGGGAGCATGGTGCTCCGGAACTAAATAAGAACGCAGAAAAATACGGTTTCTTCAGCAAGTACCTGCCTGAGGAGACCGTTTCTATTATCCAGGAGATGCCCACGGACCCGCTGGACATCCTTTGGGACCAGGTGCAGATAGCTTATGCTGCCATCATCCGGGCACAGTCCATCATGTATGTGAGGGACCGGAATGACAAGACCATTGAACGGGTGGGCCGGAAGGACGGCGAGACAGTCACGGAGGAGCGCTGGGAGGTGCAGCAGGCCTGGGACAAGCAGGGCAACTTCCTGCAGGCGCAGGCCAGGGCCCAGAAGACGCTGGAAGGGCTCATCAAGCAATATGATGAGTTGCTGCACAAGAACTGGGATTTGGCCAGTGAGGAGCAGAAGGCAAGGATTGCGGTCCTGAAATCCCAGGTTGAGAAGGACGAAGAGAAGCCAATCCAGATAACATTCAAGAGGGCAGGTGAGACACGCGGCTGATGTACGCAACGTAGAATTTGCATTGAACGACCACTTCTTTGATTTCGTCCATGACTGGGATTACAAGATATATCTGACTGTCGGCGGTTATGGCAGCTCCAAAAGCTACCATGTGGCGGTGAAGCTGATAAAGAAGCTGTTGGAGGAGAAACGTAAGGTCCTGGTGGTCCGCGAGGTATTCGATACCATCCGGGATTCCTGCTACGACCTTCTGGAGGAAGTGGCGGAGGCCATGGAGGTGACGGACTATATCACGTTCACCACGTCCCCGATGCGGGTGCGCTTCAGGAACGGCAGCCGCATCATCTTCAAGGGCATGGACAAGCCGGCAAAGCTGAAATCCCTGAATGGTGTCAGTATCGTCTGGATTGAGGAATGCTCTGAAGTCAAGTATGCGGGCTTCAAGGAGATTCTGGGACGTCTCCGTCATCCGACCCTCAGCAATCACATTATTCTGTCCACAAACCCTGTCAGCAAAAGCAACTGGGTTTACAAGTATTTTTTCCAGGACAAGGCAGCCGGCTACAAGGTGTTGGATGATGAGGAACTGTATCAGAACCGAATAATGGTGGTCGGCAACACGTACTATCACCACAGCACTGTGGATGACAACTACTTTGTACCGGCGGATTACATCGAGCAGCTGGACGAGTTGCAGCAGCATGATCCAGACTTGTACCGGGTGGCCAGGAAAGGGCGCTTTGGTATTAACGGAAGGCTGGTGTTCCCGCAGTTTGAAGTACGTACCGAAAGAGAAATTGCTGAATGCATGAAGGGGATTACCAATCCGATTGAAAAGAACGGAATGGACTTTGGTTTCGTGACCTCCTACAATGCTGTGGTACGAATGATGATAGACCACGATAATAAAATTCTTTATCTGTATGACGAATATTATTCCAGAGATAAGACAGACCCGGAGATTGCGCGAGACATAGAGAAATGGAAGGGCATACTTATAAAGGCTGACTGCGCAGAACCAAAGGCAATCCGATATTACAAACAACAGGGATTCCGGATGAAGCCCTGCAAGAAGTTCCAGGGGTCCCGGGAGGTATACACCAAAAAGGTCAAGCGGTTCAAGAGTATTGTGTGCTCAGACCGGTGCCAGAACATCATCAATGAGCTGAAGGAACTGACATTTGCCGTGGATAAGGATGGGGAAATCATTGAGGATGAGTTTAATATAGACCCCCACACACTATCCGCCATTTGGTACGGGCTGGATGACTATGAGGTGTCAGACCTCAAGGGCAGTGGGATGAAAGTCATGAAGTAGAGGTGAGTGGCATGGAACTGGAAGTAATGAAAAAACTGATTAAGAAATACACGGCGGGACACGGGGAGTTCCTTACTCATGCTGGGATGGCAGATAGGTGTATTACAGGAACAAAACGGATATCCTGTTACGGCCTTTGAAAAAAAAGGATGCGGAAGCGGGAGAGAATCCGCTGCGTAGTGCGGACAACCGGATTCCATTTAACTTCCATGGCCTCCTGGTCAACCAGAAAGCCTCCTATATGTTCACGGCGCCGCCGCTGTTTGACTTAGGTACGAAGGACGCAAACAAAGCATTGACAACCTTCCTGGGAGACAAGTTCGCAAAGGCATGTAAGGATTTGTGCGTTAATGCCTCCAATGCCACGGTCGGCTGGCTGCATCTATGGAAGGACAAGGCATCCGGCCAGTATAAATACGCAGTGGTCCCTTCCGGGGAAGTCATACCGATATGGGGAAAGAACCTGGAAAGGGAACTGAAGGGCGTGCTGCGGTGCTACCACGACATCACGGATGAGGGCGAGGAGCTGGATGTGTACGAGTATTGGAACGACAAGGAATGCCAGGCATACGCGGTACCGGCCGGAAGTACAGTAGATGACGGATTGATGCCATATCATTCCTTTACGCTGATTGACACTGCCGGTAACAGCAACCTGGTCAGCCAGTTCCCACATGACATAGGCGAGGTCCCGTTTTTCCCATTCTTCAATAACAACATTGATACGGGGGACTTAGATAACATAAAACCATTGATAGATGTGTATTGTATGGTGTTCAGTGATTTTGTCAATGACCTGGAGGATATCCAGGAAGTCATCTTCGTGCTCACAAACTATGGGGGCGCGGATCTGGGACAGTTCCTCCGGGAGCTGAAGGACTACAAGGCCATCCAGATTGAAAGCGAGGGTACGGAAGATAAGTCCGGTGTTTCAACCCTGACCATTGAACTGCCAGTGGAAGCCCGTAAGGAGCTGCTGGCCACGACCCGTAAGTGCATCTTCGAGCAGGGACAGGGCATTGACCCAGACCCTCAGAATTTTGGAAACAGCTCAGGCGTTGCCCTGGGCTTTCTCTATTCCCTGCTGGAGCTGAAGGCCGGATTGATGGAAACGGAATTTAAACTGGGGTTCGGCCGGTTCGTACGCTGCGCCTGCCGGGCAATGGGCATCCAAATCAAGGATGACACCATCATCCAGACATGGACCAGGACCAGCGTCAAGAACGACCTGGAGGAGGCACAGATTGCATCCCAGAGCAAGGGCGTGATTGCAGACGAGGATATCGTGCGCAAGCATCCATGGGTAGAGGATTTTGAACGGAGCTGGAAGTCCTTCAAGGAACAGGAGGAGAAGGGGAAGGAAGAATTATCCGACATGTTCCCCCAGGATAAGCAGGCAGGGTCACCTGACGATGGCGTGGAACAAGGCGGTGATGATTGATGGCCGGTTACTGGGAAAAGAGGCAGCTTGAGACCTATAAGGCCGGTGAAATGAAGGTCAACCAGTATTTCACAAAGCTGGAAAAGGCATTCAACCAAACCAGACGGGAACTGCAGAAAACCGTTGAGTCATTCTACTTCCGCTATGCAGAAGAGAATGGGCTGTCCTATGCGGCTGCGCAGGTCCGGCTGGACAATGAGGAACTGGGGGAACTCCAGGATTTCATCAACCTGTCCGTGAAAAACATAGGGAAGCATAGCCAGATTGTCAATAACCTGTCCATTAAGGCCAGGATAACCCGGTACCAGGCGCTGGAGGCCCAGGTGGATGCCACGCTCCGGAAATTATACACGGTTGACTATCAGGATGGCGCCGAGAAGATGATGCAGGAGGTGTATGAGGAGAGCTATTACCAGACCTGGTACAACATCGACCAGTACCGCGGCTTCCATGCAGCATTTGCCCAAGTTGACACTACGGCTGTGGAAGAGCTGCTAAAGTATCCATTCAATGGCGCCAACTTCTCCAGCCGGCTGTGGAAGCAGAAAGACCACCTGCAGGCGCAGCTGATGGAGTCCATCACCACCATGATGGTCCAAGGGAAGAACCCGCAGGTGCTGGCGGCTGACTTCGCAAAGAAAATGAATGCCAAGAAGTTTGACGCTTACCGGCTGCTCCATACGGAGAGTTCCTTCCTGATGAGCGAAGCAACCCATGCCGGCTATCAGGCCGATGGTGTGGAGAAATACCAGATACTGGCCACCCTGGATAGTAAGACCTGCGGCATCTGTGGGGATAAGGACGGGGATATCCACGAGGTTGATAAGGCGGTTGTCGGGGATAACATGCCGCCGTTCCATTGCTTCTGCCGGTGCACGGACGTACCGTACTATGATGATATGGACCTGATGGACATGAGCCGGGTGGCCCGGGACCCTGAGACCGGGGGGACTTACGAGGTGCCGGCGGACATGACTTACCCTGAGTGGAAAAGACAGTATGCAAAGCAATCGGAGGGATTGTATGAAGGTGATATGCGTGATAAAATAAAAGGTATATTTACCAAGTCTGATCCCGAATTGGAATCGATACAAGAAGAGCTTAAGGAAGGGATACAAAACAGTCCTTATGAAAATGTAAAGAACGCTCTATTAAAGTCCTTAAACAGGGTAAAGTTAAAAAGGTGGAATAAACCAAATTCTCGGTATGATGGATTGAAAAAGGTGGTCATGGTTGGGAGCTCCGCTGACGACAGGACCATCGCACATGAGTTGTTTCATGAGATGGATGATAAAATGGGGCTATCAAAAGGTCGGGCACTTCTTGATACCCTGGAGACAGATTCAGAGTTGTTGATAAAGCGGGCCGTTGGATATGGAAATGATATTGAGAGTATGATACAATCACTTTATCCAGATGAATTTGAAATCACGGAACTGGGGAATAAGGTCATAAAAGAGGAACACCGAGGACTGTCTGATATCCTGCATGGTTTATCCTACGGTGAGATTGACATGGGATATGGGCATCATAAACCGGGATATTGGGATACGCCGCTTAACGTGGAACGTGAGGCGTGGGCCCAGATTGGAAGGTCCCTGTACCAGAACAACCCAAAGGATTTGGGAATGTTAAAGGATTTACTGCCGGACACGTATGAAAAGGTGTTGAACATTTTGAAGGAGGTGGATTCGTAATGTATTATGGCCCCAAAAGTGAAGAATTGTTAAAGCTTAGGGAGGGGTATAGGAAACTATTTGGATATGACCCAAATGGGGATGTCGAGATAGAAATTTCAGACCATGATGAGTATGTGAATCTTCTGAGAAAGTGCTTAACGGAAAAACGAGATATGTTCGATGTGTTGAATATCTAATACCACCAGTCAGTAATGGCCGGTGGTATTTTATTTGCCGAAAGGAAGGAGACGCGAGATGGGAATACCACAGATAATTTGGATAGGATTATATGCTATGGCTTTGGGAATGTCGTTGGCCAATGACGGAAAGGTGAAAGAGAAGAAAGAAAGCTTCATGATTTCGTGCCTTGCTGTAGGCATACAGGCCTCTTTATTATGGTGGGGTGGGTTCTTTGGATAAATTTAAAATTTTGCGATATCGCAACGGTAACACGCAGAATTATCCTGGGTGTTATTTTTTCGCCTTTTTTGGTATCCCAGGCGGTAAAGAGGGAGACATCACCGGACACAACCGGGTAACAAGTGAAGATGAAACGAAAGGAGCAGTGAAAGCATGAAAAAAGAGGATTTAATAGCAAAGGGATTGACGGAGGAACAGGCACTGGCCGTCCTGGGCGTATGGAATGAGACCCTGAAGGGCTTCGTCCCAAAGGAAAGGTTTGACGAGGTCAATGGGAAATTGAAAGAAGCAAACACGACGATTGAAACCTTAAAAAAGGACAATGCAGGAAATGAGGAGTTGCAGAAGCAGGTCAAAGAGTACAAGGAGAAGGTAACGCAGTTGGAAGCCGCATCGGTAAACACCGTAAAGGAATATGCCTTGAAGGATAAATTGAAAGAGGCAGGGGTGGTCGATGCAGACTATATCATCTACAAGCAGGGCGGCCTTGACAAGTTCACCTTCGACAAGGAGGGGAAGCCAGTTGGTGTTGATGACATCGTAAAGCCATTGAAAGAAACATCCCCGCATCTGTTCAAGGCTGAACCTGGAGCCGACTATAAGCCGGCAGGCGGAGGAACCCCTCCAGGCAAGAACCCCTTTGCGAAAGACAACTTCAACCTCACTGAACAGGGGAAATTGCTGAGAGAAAATCCGGCCCAGGCCCAGGCCTTGGCTGCCGCGGCCGGAGTAACCATCAACGTATAAGAAAGGAACAGGTGATTATATGCCAGTAACAAAATTATCAGATGTTATCGTACCGGAACTTTTCACGCCTTATGTTGTGAACCGGACCATGGAGTTATCCGCACTCTTCCAGAGCGGGATCATTACCAACAATTCAGAGTTTGACCGTCTGGCCAGTGAAGCGGCGCCAGTGCATAACATGCCATTCTTCGAAGACCTGAGTGGTGATTCTGAGGACATTATTGAAGACCAGGACCTGACTGCGAAGAAAATCAGTTCCAACAAGGATGTATCCACCACCATCCGCCGAGCAAACATGTGGGCAGCCACGGACCTTTCCGCTGCACTTGCCGGGAGTGACCCCATGGCTGCAATCGGTGATTTGGTGGCAGGATACTGGTCCAGGGAGTACCAGAAAATCCTGATACAGGTCCTGGCAGGCGTGTTTGGCAGCTATCAGACTACAAGCGAGCCGGCAGAGACCAAAACGCCGCTTGCGGACCACATCCTTGATATATCCAAGGCAAGTGCCGCTGCGGCACAAAAAATCAGCGCCAGTGCGTTTATTGATGCCCTGCAGCTGCTGGGGGATGCGCAGGGGCAGCTGACAGCTGTGGCCATGCACAGCGCAACAAAGGCTTTCCTGAAAAAGAGCAACCTCATTGACACGGAACGTGACTCCACGGATGTTGAGTTTGACACCTATCAGGGCCGTAGGGTAATCGTGGATGATGGCTGTCCTGTCGCTGATGGCGTATATACCACGTACCTGTTCGGACAGGGCGCGATTGCTTTTGGCAACGGCTCGCCGGTCGGATTTGTCGCGACCGAGGTTGACCGTGACAAGAAAAAGGGTTCCGGGGTGGATTACCTGATTAACCGTAAGACCTTCATCATGCATGCCCGCGGAGTCAAATGGACCAACCTGGCCCGTGAGCATGTGGAGACGCCGACCAAGGCGGAACTGATGAACGCCATAAACTATGAGATGGTCTACGAGCCGAAGCAGATTCGTATCGTTGCGTTCAGGCATAAAATCGGGTAAGGAGGGAGCCATGACTGCATTGGAGATAAAGAAGGCGGTAAAAAATAATCTGGGAATCGAGGATGACACGCGCGACCTGCTTATCTCCGATGTCATCCTGACCATATGCGATTACTGCAACCTGGACCAGTCCTGTATCCCAGAACTATTGGAACCGTTTGTAAGGAAAAAAGTTAAGGGTATCATGGATTATGAGGCAGTTGAGGGGGCTGGATACAATCCAGAAGTATCCAGCATTAAGGAAGGTGACGGCAGCATAACATGGGCCCTGACTGAGGGGAATACAAAGGCCAGTATAAATGGCTTGTCGGAATCTGATAAGAAGGGGCTACGCAGGCACAGGAGGTTGAGAGGGTATGTATAATCCCTATGAGGTAATGTATGACGCCAGGATGGATGTATACCGCTGGCAGGGTGCAGAAGTGGACGGAATCACCAAAACGCAGAAGGTGCAGCTATCCAGCGGCAGACCATGCCGGTACAGCTCTTCCGGCCAGGTTTCCGCCGGAACCCCGAACCCATCCATCCAGAACAGCCACAGACTATTCTGCGGGCTGGAAGAGGACATCCGGGAGGGGGACCACCTTATGATAACCCTCAGGACTGGGAAAGTGGTTGAAGTAGACCTGGGGGAATGGGGCTGTCGGGAAATAGATAGTCCCAGAGAGGGGCCGGTGTGACTCGCCCGAGT
>ERZ894236.888-NODE-888-length-27708-cov-11.3271_pt1 | contig 27708 bp, 26 predicted proteins | sample MGYA00380297_ERZ894236 | MGnify/ENA primary metagenome ERZ894236 (study PRJEB32331, sample SAMN06328420) | human gut metagenome | biome: human gut microbiome; feature: stool | host: Homo sapiens | collected 2014-08-04 ... | reverse complement strand
AAAAATGTCCAAGGACATTCCGAAAGACAAAAAGCAAAGATAGATAAATAAAGAAGGATTTTGTATAATAATATGGGTGATATATATTTCCGCTTTTGAAAACAAACATACAGTAATTGCGACGGGATATTGTGACTCTTATTTCCCAGGGTCAAAGTAACATCATAAGGCTCGTTTTTTATGTTTAAAAAAGTAAAGAATAGAAATCATGTATTATCCCAACCCGTACGCAAGCACATAAAAAAGCACACTACGCAAAAGATGGTTCTTAATCATCCATACAGAGTGTGCCTTTTATATACAACAAATAAAAACTCACACAAATTCATGTGTGAGGTATGGTTTAAATGGTGCCGCATACATTACTTGCACGAACCATTCCTAGTTTTATTTATTTATCTGTCTCTTTTGTATCTTCCTATACTCTTTTCTAATCCTTAGCTTATCGTCATGAATACTATACCATGATTCGTGTTAATTTACCATACTTTTTTCGAAAATAGTCACTTTTTTGCATCATCGTCCATATTGCTCTTAAGATATTCTATTTTGACGATTTCTTTTTTTCCTAAATCAATGCACATTGTTAAAATAGTCTGCTCGACGAATCCACGTTTTTCACTATCTGAAAGTTCATTCCAATTGTGGCCATTTATGATTTTTATCTTTCCAAATTTTGCTTTCTCTTTAATTAACTTTGAATTTATAGATCTTACTATAGTATCATAAGCTTCATCTATGATTAAATCTTCTGCATACTGTCTGGAAACTGTTTTAAGTTTACGCTGTAGTTTATTGATATTTCTAAGGATATCTTCTGCTTCGTCTTTATAATTTGCCATATCTGTATGTATGATCATATCATGTATCGTCTGATGATTGATAACATCCTGATTGATTCTCTGATTACATGCTTTACAGTAATAGTAGTAATATTTTTTCTTCTTTTTGTAGGTAGGAACTCCACCTAATAAATTACCGCAGTTTCTACACGTTATTTTATTCCTGTAGTAAAATTTGTTTTGTTCTTTACCGTACGCAACACTTCTTTTCCCAGCCACTTTTCTAGCTTCCATTGCAACGTCTTTATTTACTATTGCTTGCATAACATCAGGGAAGACATATCCTTTATAGGTGAATTCTCCATAATAGCCATTTTCAAAAATGATTCTTCTCATTCTATCAGTTCGTATCTTATAATTGTAAGACTCCATGATTTTTATTTGTATATCAGAAAAGGGATAGCCGGCTCTTGCATACATAAATATACTTCTGATAATGGGAGCTGTCTCCTCATCTATGGTAAGATATTTTTCATTATCCTTAACATAACCAAGAGGAACTCCGCTCTTTGGATATTTTCCTTCCATGGCCATCTGCAGCAGGCCATCATTTGTTCTTTCGATTATAGTTTCTCTTTCCCATTGGGCAAATATGGCCAGAATACCAACAACCAGTTTTCCATTTGCGGTAGTGATGTCTAAATTATCCATAACTGCAACAAGGTTAACTTTATTATCTGTAAACATACTCAAAAGTTCATAAGTGTCAATAACATTCCTGGTCAAACGATCAAGTTTGTAAATGATGATCTCATCGAGCTTGTGGTTCTTGACATCCTGTAGCATCTGTTTCATGTTGGGTCGGTCCAATGTTGAAGCAGAATGACCTTCATCTATATAGAAAATTGGATCAGCGAAGTCATCATTAAATAGATGCATATAGTCCTGGCATTTATTTTTTTGATTATCTATGGAGTAGCCAAGTGTCTGTTCTCTGGTAGATACTCGGCAATATATACCAATCCGCTTTTTCTGCTTTACACTCTTGCCTTCTAGACCTAATTTATCATAAATATCCACTTTCCAGAAATTACCGCTTTTCTGTCTAGCAACACTTGTAAAAGTCATATGTTCCATTTTTCGTAGATAAGTACCCTGTGCCTTGACTGTAATGCGATCTAAGACTGAGATTACTCTTATTTTCAAATGAAATGATATATCCAGAATATCCTGTATCGCCATATGATCAGACGATAATTCATCAGCACACAAAACGATCAAATCATCTGGCTGGAAGCTGTGAATCATCTCTATAAGAATAGTAGGGTAGTTGTTTTCTTTTTGTATGAATTTAACATTATATTCTTTATAATTATTTATTTGTAGATAAAATTCTAGTTTCGTTTTTTTTTATTGTGTTCTCCATGATGACGATAGCTTTTCTATTTTGGTTATCTGGAGCCATCATGTAATTTTTTTGAAACTCTGTCTTTTTAATAATCCCCGCATTTAGCATTTTTAAGCTCCTCCTATTTTATTTAAAAAGAGACAGAGAAAAAAAGAGATACCCTCATTGTGTATCAATGATGGGTATCTCTTCCTGACTTTAAGCTGCTTAGATTAGATTAGAATATAAGCAACTATATTATATGCACAAAATGACAGATTTACAATATTTAGTAGAAATAATTTCATGTGAAATTATGTGAAGATAAGAATACATAAAGAGACTTCTATAAGCCTCTTTGGATGATTTTATCAGTTTGTTCTTCTTTAAATGAAAACATATTAACAATATATATTATCTTATCGTTATCATAGATATTATAGTAGATGTTATACTTGATTTCGGGGATAACAATCTTTCTCAATTTTTTTGATACCGCCGGATACATTAAAGGATTCTCAGATATTAAATCAAATTTATCTAGGATTAAACTATAAATAAAGTTGAAATATTTATAATCTATATCTTCAAAATAATCACTCAAATCATTGAGCTTTCTTTCGAATAGACTAGAGACCTTTACTGCGTATTTTTTTGTCATATCTATTTCTCAATTCTTCAAGGGGTATACTTTTTATTCTTCCAGCTTGAATCTCATCTGCCTGTGCTTCAAGCTTCTCTATAAAGATCAACTCACCAAGCTCTTCATCAGTCAGTAAATTGTATTCAATCCCATCGATTGTAATCCTGCTAGGTTTTTCCATAACATCACTCCTTATATGATAAGTATACCACACAAAATTCATATCGTGTGGATAAAACTTTTCAATTATGATTGTTCTCGTATGTATAAATTGCAGTTATCAGGATACCTTCTTATAGACTAGCATCGCAATATAGCTAATCGCAAAGTTTAATGTATTCTTAACAAAGCAGCTGCATTGAATCTATCCTTCTAACAGAAGTATCATAGAATTTTGGATTATTTTCGAAACCAATGAAGTTTCTTCCATTCTTCAGCGCAGCTTCTCCAGTGGTACCTGAACCCGCAAATGGATCTAAGATAACATCCCCTTCATTTGAAGAGTTTAATACAAGATCTTCAATAATTTTCAATGGTTTAACAGTTGGATGAACATACAATTTCTTGTCTGCTTTATTTGTTGGAGTAATCCAATAAGTATGACCTCTTTCATATGTTGTATGGAGATTAGCCTTTCTTCGAAAATACAAACAGTATTCCTTATCATTTAGATAGTTTCTACCACAACCAGGAATCGGATTCGTTTTGATCCATACCAGGATATCAAATACACATCCTTGCTCCTTTACGAAAAAATCCAGATAGGGGATGATCTGCCGGCGATTGCACCAGATGTAGATGTTGACTGTTTTTAAGACACGGACAAAATCATTCAGAATAGAATAATCGATTCCATCCATAATATCAGCATCATGTAATTGATTCACGATAGATGCATAACTTCTTGTCAATCCACCAGTACTGTTACTACCCTTAGCTTTAATATCATATGGAGGATCAGTAATAATCAAATCGATGCTTTTATCTGGTATTTTTTTTATTTCCTCGTATGCATTACCCAATATTAAATTCATATTCTTTATAGTACTCACACCCTTTCCTTACCCATATTATATTTGATATTTTTGAGAAGTGTAGTATTGTATTTTAGTCAGTTTACGGCATATTAGAACACTGTTCATCATCTTGTTAATTTCACAAAATTGAAAGATTTTACAAAACTTAAAAGGGAATAAAAAAAGAGCTGATATCTGCTCTCTATTGAAATTAACTTATTTTCGTGTATAATATAGATGAAGGATGATTCATCTTCACTTAGGCGAAGATAGAGTTGTTGTTGCGAAAGTAATCGCCCAAACCGGTCAAAGTTTCAGGGCGATTACTTTTTTATTATCTTAACAGTTTCCATTATCACTAGGATAATTAGTAGACTGATATATAAGTTAATATCCATAGCAATCACCTCCGAACGGAAACACCGAAAGGGTTTACTTACGTCCTCCTCGAAGGGAAACAACTCTATCTTCATGTAAAATTATATCATATTTTTATGGCAGTTTACCTAATAATTTATATTTGTTTTCCAAGTCTCTTGGATTCGTATAAATGCTTTCTAATGGATCATTTGTAACTTCACCATATCCGGCTACGAGTAAAGCAAAATCTGCAGTTTTTTCTCTATTGACTATCTTATTCAATAGAGCTTTTTTCTGATTCTGAGTTTGCGCTACGAATAATACTCTTTGATCATACACCCGCAATGAAAAAGCAGAAGGATATAGTTTTCGGTGAATAGCAAAACTATATCCTTTTATCTTCCTATCCAGTGACCGCTGACTGGCATATGATCGTTCTATTTCCAGAAATACGATAGCTGCCGGTGCAGCTTCGTTATCCTTCAATCTGAAAATCAGAATCGCATCAGGTTGATTTAAGGCTTCTTCATGATAGGCTTCCCGTTCATTGTAAATCTTATCCAATTTCCAATTAGATTTCCCATCCTCATAGTATTTCTGCAGTATATCACATACTGTTGAAACCTGTACTTGATGATACATCCGGTAGGGGCTTGAGTTTTGTATCGTTTTGATATTATCAATGATATCGTATCCCATGCTTTCTAAAAGATGAAGTCCTTGTTTTCCCAGTGAAATGATTTTATAGCCGGCTTTATAGCTTGTTGTATAATCCGGAGGGATGAAGGTCTTATTTACGACTAGATATCCATGCTTTGCAAGCTGCACGATCCTATCCATAACTGTGCGTTTCTTTTTATCTGGATAACAGAATAAATATACATAATCCATATCGATGAAGCCATGCTTTGCTATCCTCTCAAACAGATCCATGTCCTCTCTCATAATGACAGGATTATTCTTATTTCCCATTACATGTTCACCACCAATGGAAGGATGGCAAGCAAAACAACGATGACATAGCATATCGTTATCATTGTCTGCAGCTGCTTATAATAGCGAAAGCTCAACCATGTAATGAGTAGCAGTATGAAGATGATGATCAGTCCCATATTACCTTCCTTTAACATAAATCTTTGAAAATCATTGATAGATTGCTGTATTGATATCAGATAAATAGATCCGCTGAAACTGGTCATTATCTGGAAAAAGATGATTAGACCGAGGATTGAGGAAATCATGATTAATGGCTTTCGATAGTTTTTGGGAAAAAGTTTGGATATTTTATATAATAGAAATCTTAATCGTCCCATACTGCGGCTCCATCTCCTTCCTCTAATAATTCTTCTTCTATTTGCATTTCTTCCTCTATTTCATATTGTTTCCTGAATACGATTCTTTCAGCTTCTTTTTTTGATATAAAGTCACGTCCCATAAGATTATGAGCAAAATTTCTATTTTTTTCAAGATTCAGTTGAGTCTGCACTTTGCCTGGATCCGGATGGGGTACTGGTTTACCCGCATTATATCTGTATGGCGGATCTACTTCGACAAGTGCTGATTTTGCAATTCGATTATCTTCTGTAGATATATAACCAATTCTATCAGGAAGACGTTTCAGCGCTTCTTTATCCAGGTTGCCGGGGAGATTCATAACAAGACGTCTAGCCCCATCGTCACCTTGACGAAATGACATCTTCGTACCGACATTGCCAAGTAATGCTCTTAAATAATCCGGATTATACTGATCCAAATATTGTGTCATAGGCACTAATGCCATACCTCCTTTTCTTAATTCAGATAACCAGCGCTGATAGATATCAAATTGTGTTTTGTGACTTTCATCCATAAAAGTGAGATGAAGAAGGGAATTATCATTACGTTGCAGTCCGATCAGATAGTATTTCAATGAGATATAACCGATGATGATGCGTAGATCATTATCATTCAAGCCCTTTAGATTGAACAACATGATATGTCCCTCATCGATCCATTTTTTGAATTTTCTCAATCCATCATATTGACTATGCATACCGAACATAAGTTTCTTCTTAGGGGTATTTATAAATGGATCTGTTCTATTTAAGATGGGATCCACCTGATTAGGATTGAATTTTCCTTTTAGAAATAAACGAGCATCATCGGCATACAGGTTATTACTCAATCTTAATGATAAATCCTCTCTCATCTTTTCATCCTGGAACAACTTAGGGATATCCATGATCGTATGCTCTTTCTCATCTAATAGAATCGCATTTATCGCACTTGTAATCATACGGTCTACCTGGATGGTTGGGGCATCACCAAACAACATTTTGAAGTAGTCTAGGATCTCCGTAGATGGAACATCCTTATTGAGTAACGAAATGGGGAAGATACATTCTTCATAATTGAAATCGATATAATGAATGGTCTTTGCTAATTCTGTAATATCATTCCCATCAGCCTGCAGCTTCAGCAGCATATCGACAACACCTAATACACTGGTCTCTGCAGGATCGAAAAAAGTGAATCCAGGTACATTTTTATTACCTTTAATTTTCTCTGAAAGAATCCACCTCATCATTTCTTCAGCAGCAGATGATTTACCGGAACCTGTCTGGCCAGTAATAAACATATGCTTACGCAGCTGCAGCACATTTATGAATACATCCCTATGTTGCATAGGATGATATACATGACCACACTTTAGTCCATTGCTAAATTCATTTTCCTTTAATGTTTTCTGTCCAACTTCCAGCTTATGGATCCTCAATAGAACCTCAAGATCATTCGGTTTATTATAAAAAGTCGGAATCTGAAATAGATTCATAAGCTCATTCCCTGTGAGTTTGGAAAACTTATATGTATCTCTGTAGATAGCACGAAATCCTTTCTCACCAGCCGTAAGATTGATGATTGTATTTGTGATTTCAAGGATATCATTTCGCTGATATTTTGTTTTTGCCGATACCTTAATCATCACTTCAGCATTAACATCAGTCATGACCCCACGAAACATACTCTTTGTGGCATTGTAATTTTTCTCTATACTGAAATCTATTGTGATTCTGGTCTTATTACGCATCGTTCCCAGAATAAACAGAAAAATTTGATCATCCTGGAAGGTCGCAAGGCTCTTCTTTTGATTTTCTTTTTTTGTATTATCTAATTCGTCTGCAGTATAAATTGTATGTATTGTTGTATATGGTTCAAGCTTTTTATCACATTCAAATACATCCGCTTTGTCCTGGAACATATTCTGCAGACTATTTAGTACTAGACTGTTTTCCTTTTCGTTCGTTACCTGCAGATAAAAGGAAATCATACCTTTTGTCTGATCCTTGCCGTCGCAATCGATAATGAAGCGATAATCAAGGATACAGTTAGGGTCAAATAACTTTGTTACTTTATTAAAGAATGATTGTTTCTTCCTCGTGCTGGATAAAGTTTTCAAAAACATTCGCATAGCATCCGGATGAAATCTATAATCATATCTAGGTAAGATTTGAAATAGCATCGTTATACCCTCCTTAAATATTTTGCAGAACGGTTTCCACAACCTAAATAGTAATAGCAATCCTGTTGCATTCTACTAAGCAGCTGAAAGCGAAATTCGGGATCTCTACTCAGTAATTCTTTTTCATTCATTTTTAAGATTCCTTTCTTTTAATATTATTGAATAGATGTAATTTACATTATTGATTTATGTGTATCGTGATATGGTAGGATTAAGGTGACAAGAGGAACAGGGAATATGAGGATAATAGTGTCTCTGTTTAAGGCGTTAAGGCGGCGTCCATAAGGTTGAGATATAGTATATATTTTATAAGGTAAAATAAGGTACTATTTTAATATACTGATTGTAAATCCTGCCCATAAACAGGGCGTTTTCAGCTGTTTTTGTATGGTATATGTCCCATACCTAAAACCATACCTAAAACCATATCTAAAACCATAGCTTTAACCATAGTCCAAACCATAGGCATCACCATAGCAATAATAGGCATACCGCTATGGTGGTTTTCTTTATACTATGTGAAATCGTTTGTATCAACCATTTGCCGAAAACATATGATTGCTTCACTATTGCTTATAAAGTCAAAGACGTCATCGAGCAGGCGACCGCCAGAATCATATATCCAATAGTGTAGATTCCCATATTGATCTAATCCGGATTTAAGCGTATAGCCTTGATACTCATCGATAATCGTATCATCACATTTCATAATTAGATCTAATTCATCGATATAGATTTTCTCTGTAAAATGGCCAGCGCCTATAATACGCTCAACATACTCTCGGCACTTGGCATCCACTTCATTCATTAGGATCAACCAATATGATGTGTATAGCTGATCATGTCTCTGTTCTAACAGATTAACTTTATCAAGTCGTCCTTCAGCAAGTAATTCATCCAATTCCATTTTCGTATGCTCCATGGCTTCCTGCAACTGATATAGCTTACTTATGATCTCTCGCTTATCCATAATTGAATTCCCTCCTATCATTTATACAGGCCATTAGATAACTCGCTATCCTCCAGTATCTTATATATCTGGCATTCACCGTCTTTCACATGCAGCTTCATCCGTGTTAGATAACGGGACGATGTGTGTTTGTCTTGTTGAATTACTGACAGATTATAGATCATATATACCTCATAATCGTCATCCTGTATCTTTCGTGTAGCGCATTCCAGCTCAGATACTTCTGTTTTTATTACAGCGCTATCTTCAAGAGCTTTTAAATCTTTTTTTGCCTGCACAATCTCCTCAGCTGTCATATTAGGAGTCATTTTGAGCCTTAAATCTTCATCCAATAATTCCTCGATATTCTTCATCCTCTCGATATAGAGATCCTTGGAGCTCCCATTCTTTATAGCCTTGATGTATTTTTTTGCTGTCCTGATACATTCTTCTTCACTGTCAACAATCTCTTTCTTTTGAGAATTTTGGTTGTCGTTTGATTTGCTAACTTCTATTGGTGCAGAAGGAGCTTCAGCTACATCTTCTTTATGATTGAGCAAGATTCCTGCACTCATGATAAAGACGATGAGTAACAAGATCCAGATATTTTTTTTCATGCTTTTCTCCTTAATTGAACTTGATATATTTCTTTGGATTTACAGATCCATCATGAGTTGCGATGCGTGGTGTTCCTTCATGCATTTCTAAATGAAGATGAGATGCTGTGGAGTTTCCAGAATGTCCCTGGGTGCCGATTCGCTGACCTTGTTTTATTTTCTGACCAGTCTTGACAGAGACATTTTCCATATGGCACATAAAGATATATAAATCTTTCTCCTTATACCTCGTTTTAAGCATTATATAATTGCCACCACCCATATACTCATCATAAGGACACATATTGCCTAAGTATCCTCCATTTACGGGACAAGTATTTGATGCTTGATATACAGTGGCATCGATAGGAGCATAAATAGCAGCACCGTAGCCTCCATCAAGATCAACTCCAAAATGAAAATCACCTAGTGGCCGATCACCATAAGCACTGGTTAATGTATAATTTTTCATTGCCGGAATAAGGTCACCTGTCCCTGTTATGAAATCTATTCCATGGTAATAAGACATGACTTTATCAGCGTATGGAGGATCACCATAAACTGGCCATCCCATTTTAGCAGCCATCATCTCTGAAAATTCTTCAGCAGCTTCAAGACTCCATTTTCCTTGTTTGTTTGCATCGATCCATTCGATAAAGCCATTACCGAAATTATAGCCGCCCAGGGCAACTCGGATTCTAGCTTCATCACTTGCATCCTTAACACCAGCACGCTTCAGACAGTCCTTCACTTCCTGAACACCACAAACGATAGAATACGTAGGATCCTTTATCCCATTTGGTACCTGAGGATAGCGTTTGTTAAACGGTCCCTCTGAGCTTTGCATAGGATCACTGCCAGCACCTCCGGATTCTACCTGCATCACTGCCAATATCAGATCCACATATTCTTCTACTTTTTCTTGTTTTGCTATCTTTGTTACATAGCTGCGATAATTTTCTACTGCAGCGCTTAAATTATTGTGATTTGAGACACCTCCAGAATTTCCTGAGTCTCCGCCAATCACGACCATAAGTAACATCATAATCAGAAGTATAGGCATTCCCAGGCTTAGTAGTATTTTTTTAATGGTCTTCATCCCATATATCCTCTGGAACAGTTTCTTCAACTACAGGATTTTCTATTGTTTCATCAATAGCTTTATTCTGGCATTCCCTATCATTTTGTTCATCATCCGAAATTTCATTTTCATGATCATTTTTATCTCTTACAGGATCATCAATTTCAGATTCCTGTAAAGGTGCTACATATCCATCGGCTGATGTTTTATCGTCTTGTATAGAGTCATCAGATTGCACTAGCTGATCTTCTTTATCCACTTCTATATCTAATGCAGCTTCATCTGGAACGGCTATTTCCTCAATCAGATTTTCTTCATCCGTATCTTCAGGTTCATCTGTTTCTACATCATCCATAAGATCTACTTCATTGTCATTTATGGTATCTGCATCATCACTGAGATCTTCTTCGCTATCTGGATCCACGGATTCGTCATCCGTAATTTTTTCATCTATATCGCTATCCGATTCAATTCCTTGATCTGCATCCGATTCATTCATCTCTGGAATCAGTTCTTCATCTATCTGGGTTTCTCCATCTGATTCACTTTGTAGAGCCGTTTCTGTTTCTTCTAAGAGGCCTTCTTCATTTCCAGGCAAAGATTCCTTTTCATTCATTTCCGAGGTTTCTGATGCTTTCTCTGTTGTTTCATTATCAGTACTTGATTCTGAAACTGGCTGCTCATCTTTGTCATTATTCACTTTTTCAGTATCGTTGCTATTTGTATCAGTTTCTTGAAGTTCTCCTCCCGTATCATCCAGGATATCATTCAGATCTTGTGATTCATGGTAATCATCTGCCAGGCCCTCATCATCTGATGCATACGACTCATCACCGCTATCCTGCAGACTATCATCATAGCCGCCGTTGTCGCTGAATTGCGATGATTCACTTTCATTGTCATCAGATCCGTTGAATTTATTATTTTCAGATGTATTATCATTGGAAGCAGCGAACTCCCTGTACGCATCCATTGGGTTTCCACTCATCATAGCTTCAGCAAGGATCTTGCCATCATCTTTTAGCTTTGATGTTATAACAGTGAAGTTTTTTGCTACAAGAATAATCAGAAAAATCAATACAGCATCGATTGCAAGCATCAGTAATATATTGGTCTTTCCAACATCCGTACACATTGAAACAATGAAATATAATGATGCATTAAAGAGTACATCGGCTATTATAGTAACAGCACACCATATGATCCTGTCCATAAACCATTGCCTTGCTTTACCTGTACGCTTAATAAGCCACCATATCAATTGATATACGCTCAATGCCAGAATGATTGTCTTTGCAGCCTTGATCACTCCCAATCCCAGGCAAAGCACACCTAATACGATCCCAATCCCGATTCGATGTACCAGCATGATGATGGATAAAAACAATACTTGTGCTGCAGAAGATGTATTATGCGTGATTATATTATTTCCAAAATCATTATGCTCTTTCTTAGCATTATCTTCTGATGGATCATCTAGGAGATTCTGTACACGCTCCTTCGCTTGTTCAACCTTTTCCTTATTATCACTGCCTGCTATTGACACATAGGAAGTTGTACCATAATGGCGAACCATGAATGGTTGTACCTGCAGGATATCAAAAATGTTATCCTTATTCGCTATTTCAGGGTTTTTCTCATCTCCAAAAACAAAGGATTGACTCAGCATCGTGTTCACTGTTTTTTCAACACCACCGGCAATCGTCCGTCCATTCTGACCGATGAAGATGATAAAGGTCATAGTGGCGAATGAGGTGATTACAAGTTGCATGATGTGCTTCCAGTTCGTCATCCGGGTAAAATTCTTTATCAACTGATACAGGATACTCATAAGAGTAGCAATGAGCAATATCTTCATAATCCAGGAGTTCGGATCTTTCCAGTCGAATATGATCTTATCAATGATATCGAATGCTGACTGTATGACATTCGTCAAAAAGCTGGATGATACCAGGTTATAGATAAGCATGATCACAAAGGTGAAGGCGATACCAATCATCTCGATTAATGTTGTGATCATATTAAGGAAAAACATACAGATTGCATCACCATCGAATAAGAAAAACCCTTTCGTTGTTGCAGTGTTGCTGGAATTATAAAAATTTCGGATATAATTCTTACTGCTTTCCTTTTTTGCTGTTTCTTTATCCAGACTCTTCAAAGCGTCTGATATAAAATCTGCAGTACCGGTAGCTTCTTTTGACGGGTCTTTCTTCGTTTCCTCACTCTGGGCGGTACCATTCGGTGGTACACCGTCGATCGGCTCGGCGTGAATAGGAACTGAGAACAGCAATAGCAACATAGTGCAGATCATCAATAATCTATAGAAGCGTTTCATACCGCAGCCTTCTTTCTGCCGGCAGATGATGAGTCCTCATCCTTGAATGTACGGAAGGCTGTATTGAACATAGGAAGGATATTCATTTTCGTTACACATTTTCGATTGTTATAATCGCAATACAAGAAATTATACTGCTTATCCTTACTGACACCTTCTTCTTTTGTCCTGTCCTGCAGTACAGAGGATAATGTTGAATTACCATCTAGATCGAAATGCTTCAGTATTAGTTGAATCTCATCCTTGCTCTTCATGTTACCAATAAAGAATTGTCCTGTGTTATTGATGATGGAATCTGGAAGATCACTCCAGTTTTGTAAAATCACAAGCATATTGCAAAGCTCGGATCTTGCAATCAGATTATTATTTACCAGAATGGACAGACCACCTGGAACTGTAGAATACAGCTTTGCTTCATCAAATAGCATCGTTTTTGCTTCACCTTTGTTATTGCGTAAAAACATATTTGTGATCTCATTCACTTTAGATAAGATGAGAGAAAAGATTTTATGGTCAAGTTTATCATCTTCATATGCATATGAAGATGTATCACTGGAATAGACCGGCATCTTCGCAAAGGTCACAAGATTGAATGGACGATCCAACTTGAATACCTGGTCTATGTTTGTATCATCGTCTCCATAGAATAGACGTGCCATTGGATCCTTTTTCAGTGATAAGAGGTTTCTGGCTGTTGCCGGATCTGCGCTCATCATCTGATCGATCAGGCAACTCATCGTAAGTCTTGTGATTTTTCCTGATTTAAGGCTTTCGCACATTCGCATATACGCTTCATCTATCTGCATAAGGTCAATGACGTGCTGAGGATTAATTGCTCTGACGAGAGAGATGATGTCATTTTTAGCTGCAGCGAGTGCCTCCAGCGGATTATCCGGATGCAGCAAGAATGCATCGAACATACCGTTTGGACACTTAGGATCACCGATAATCAGGTGTGAAGTAATATCTCCATATTGATTCAGAAGTTGTACCAGCTTATGCCTGTCACCCTTTGGATCTATCAGCAGCAGTCGGTGACCGTAGAAAATCATGGAAAGTAATGCGACTTCATTTGCAATTTGCGATTTTCCACTACCTGTTTCGCCGGCAAATATGGAAGTTGAGGATGCATTTTTCGTCTGTCCTTTGATAGGTGCTTCTATATCAATGCGGACTGGCAGATCTGCCGGTCTTGTATATGTCAGAATAACACCTTTATCCTCTTCACCGATATACAGACCACCAAAGAAATTGAAGTGTGCAAAGTAAAGGATATCCGTTAATTTAAGATAATGATAGCAGCTGTTTTTATATGGGAAAAGATGCTCTGCTAGGTGTTCCTGCTCACCGATTGCATAGGTAAGCGCAATTCCTTTTCCTTCAAAATTCTTCTGAATACGATCACTACGTTTCATAAGCATATCCTCTGTGTTCGCACGCAAACGGAACATCATCTGCCAGCGAATCTTAGAATCTTCGATTGATGGATCTGCATCCTCTCCAATTTTTGCAAGTTCAAAGGCTTTCTGTGCATCTTTATCTTTACGATCGGCCAATCTCCAATATGTCTTTGCACTCTTTCTGATTTCTTCACGTTTGCCACGCATATTGGATTTGAATGTCTGTGTATGCTCTAAATCGAATTTAATGATTGTATCAACAGGATATCCATATAATTGGATCTCATTGACAGCGATATTTGCATGATATCCGTCCTGCAGTTTATCAAGCTTAAATTCGTCAGCAATCAGTACCCTCGTAAAAAGCGATTCAAATGCTGTTTTCTTTAAACGCAGATACTGATACTCTATATCTGTAGCCTGAGGCGTGGAAAAATAATCTTTTAATGTACCTTCTACAGGGATCGCCAGATAGTCATAAAGATTCTGTATTGTTTTACTATCAGGCTTTGTCACACTAAGATCAGCTGACAGTTTCTTGTATATCTGTTCATCAACGACCTCACTAAGTGCGATTGTTCTCTTATCTAACGGATCATTGCTTTTTTTCAGCCAGCCAGTTAATGCTTTTTTCTTTAGAGGATCTCTATTATCCGTGAAGCAGACATGGATCTGGTACTGATATTTAATTTTTTCCGTTAACTGTTTTTTTAAATCCTTTAGGAAATCTATATATAATTTTTGATTTATTTTCTTTCCGTGTGTTTTGTATAGCATTCGATATTCATTCAGGATGCTCACTTCATCTATCCTTTTTGGCAGAATGTAGATCACGCCAGGCATATTAACAGATAATATTTTCCTATGCAGGTTATCGATTAAAGTCTGCAGCTGGTGATCAGAGGCATACAAGCTATTGATCGGCTTGATCTGATAATGATAACAGATACATTCTTTACAATAGACGATATTGCCCTCGCCATAGATATGTATAGGCTCAACATACATATCGGTGCCTCACCCCTTCCTTTTTTCCGGAAAGCTTATGTAGCCTCCCCTTAGAGTCGTAAATAACACGATACTTTTTGACGTCCCGATAAAAAAATGTAATGAGTTTATTCTTACGGCTTTCCCGGTCGATTTCTGTAGCAAATGCAACAAAGATCATTTCCAGTACACCAGTGATACCGATTGAAAAAATATAACCGAAGCTTCCTAATAATAGAGAAGCAGGATATCCAATAACAAATATTCCAAGCAATAAACCTCCAAGCATTGCGAGCAGTGTCGACCACCCTTGTAATTCGATACCTAGATAAGGTATGAACAATTTTTGCTTGTGTGCTTCTACTGCAGTATAGTTATAAGCGCCTTTCATATAAGTTCCTTAGATTTTGATTCCGACAAATCGAAGTGCTTTAAGGAGCAAATCCCACAACCAATTTAAAGGTTTAGTAATAAAAGTTATAACGCTGGATGGTTCCAACTTTGCGACAATGATGAAAGCAATCATCACGATAATTCCTACAACAACTTCATCAAGGATCGATGTGATTTTACCTCCTGTTCTTTTCAGTGAGGCCTGGGCACTTTTTACCAATCCCCACATGATAGCAATGAATATGATTAGTAAAATCAAATAGTAAAATGTTTTGAACCCGTCTAATTTTGTGAAATCCATATCAATATACCTCCATCTGTATAATCTTGTTTGTTTTACGATCAAATGTGAAACGGATACTTCTATTTTGTTTTAGGAACTTTCCTGTTTCAAATGTCACATCTGCGATAACTGTACATTCTGTATCTGTCTGGCTTGCTGCACCCAGATTTACAAATGTGATTTTCGTATCCGGATCGAGCGGTTTAAGATCTGCTGCATTTTGCATCAGTAATCGTGCCTGCTCAAGGTCAGTTGCATACGTAGTTAAAAAGAGCTGAATTGTGTTTTTCATTTCCTCTTTTCCTTCATCGTTTAGATCCTGACCTTCCATTTTTGTCATATCTTTTTCATATACTTTTTTTTCTTCGTTATTCATATATGCAAAATCAGAACTGACCATGTTGATTGGAGAAGTCACAACATATTTATCATTTTGCTGAACTGCATTCAATGATGCATATATTTCTTGTAATTCTTCTTTGCCATCTGTGTTTTCGATTTGCAGCTTCACTTTTGTGTATAATGTAATTCCACCGGTAGACTCTGTATTATCGGATATGACCTGATAAATTTTTAAATCCATAGGTACAACCTTTTTTACATTCGTATCATAATCGCTGCTCCAGTTTCCAGTTGAAAACATCTGTAGATACTCACTGCTCTTCTCAGTTTGAGGATACTGGAAATAATACTGAAGATATTGTTCAGCAAAGGCGTAATCATTGATTGCCTTTGAAATTATGATTTCCTGACCTTTGTCTGCAAGCGAGCGATAACCACCAATCAGCCCGATACTGATAATCAGAATAAGTACTAGTTTTCGTATTCTATCGGTTCGATTGCGCTTTTTCAATAATTTCTGATACCGTTCTTCTAATAAAGTTTCATCTTCCTCATTCAATTCATTTAATTCAGAGGCATCATTTTCGGTATCCTTACCAGGAGCCTCTAATTTCTTATGGAGCTTTTTAAATAGCATCATCTTCCTCCTTTACCATTTTCATGAGTTCTTGAAGATATCTCATCCATATATAATCAAAGTCCTCTTGTTTTAACTTTGCTACCATGAATCCTGTATGATCGTATTTCTCATAAATGTCAGATAAACAATTTCTGTCATTTTTATCATTTCGATACTGATATAACAGTTCCAAAATCTCAATCATCGCAAGAGAAGGATACTGCTTATAAAAGCTTAGTTTTTCTCTTATGAACTCCTGAAAGTAGACATTCGTATTCTTCGGATACCTATTTTTTAATATATCTAGGATTTCTTCATAAATGGTTAACATTGTCTCATTCTCTTTCTTTGATGTAGTACCAGTGACTGGTACATTATTGTAAATCAAGCTGATAGCCGGTATAGATGCCTTTTTCGTCCTGCAGTACATTACACTGATACCTCCTTCCGCTCGCTGCACCTGCAGCATTACATTTAGCCGCAGCTGATTCAAAGGATTCTCCATTTGCAAATAGCCAGGTCTGACCTCCAGTTACTGCAGGCTGTGTAGGTTGCGATTTCGTTTCAGTTTCCGGATTATTCTGTTTTTTATTTTCCTGGTTTTGATTCTTTTGGGGTATCTCTTTTTCTTCAGGTTGCTTTTCAGGCTTTTCTTTTACTTTATCTTTAACTATTAAAGTAAGTGTTTTCTTCACTTTGTTACCACTGGAATCTTCTATTTGATAATCGATTTTATAATTACCAGGTATACTAAGCTGATATCTTCCGCTAATTTTCACAGGGAGTTTCCCATCATAATTGCTGTATGCTGTTTTCACATAAGACTTTGCATCGAATTTATCATTGACATATATTTCTACTTTGTTTTTTTTCAAAAGGAGTGTGGGTGGTGTCGGATCCACCACCCGTATCTCCTTCAAAAATTCTCTTTGTTGACCCTGATCTCCAACAGCAATATACAATAGCTTTTTATCTCCTGGAGTCGATGTATCAATCGTAGGGTATAGGATATTTACTGAATTTGTTGATTCTATCAACGATATTGGATTAACTTTTTCATTGACTTTAAACATACTGCTGTCCTTAAATCTAATTGAAAGTTCATCACCCATTGCAGGCTTTGGAAACAGTAGATACCAGCAGCCCACACACATAAGGACAACGCAAAATAGGAATATCAAGTATTGACTTTTTTTCACAGATTCTCATTCTTTCTCTTACGAATCCCGAAGATTCCTATTACGGAAATACCAATTAAGATGATCCAACCTACCGTATCTGTAGTATCACCGGTACCCGGCCCGCCTGAAATCGGCAGAGGGCGATCCGGATAAATGATAGTACGAAGTTTATCATTTCCATTAACCCATGTATCATCGATGGTTACTTTTACAACTTCATCAGATAACTGATATCCTGATGGAGCTTTACTTTCCTTGATGAAATAATCACCATAAGTCAGACCATCGAACAAGGCGATACCATTTTTTGTATCCGTCTTTGCTGTACGGATTTTTTTTGTACATGCTTCATCACTGTATAATGTAAATTCTGCGACCTTCAAGATGTCTTTATGGTCATAATAGTCAACCTTATTCACCTTGATATAGCTTCGAATCATGTTATCCTTCATCGCGACTTTCTGACCGTCACCTGCTGTAAATGTGATTTCTTCTGCAATTTCATATCCATATGGTGCAGTGACTTCCTTCATTACATACTCTTTACCTTCTACAAGGTAGTGGATAGTGTGCGGTTCCTTGCCGGATATCCATTCATCAATAACGCTGCCTGTTTCCTTGTCGATGACCTGCAGCTTGGCTCCTTCCAGTTCTTCTGTTCCGCTCTCTCCGACCTTTGAAAATTCCATTTCTGTAGGCTTGTTCTCACAAGCTATCGTCAACAGATCACCTTCCGCTTTGACTTCGACCTTGTAGATATGATCATTCAAAGCATAGCCGTTGACCTGTTCAGCTTCGCGAATATAGTACACACCAAGCTCTAGTTCAGAAAAGGTTGCGACACCGTTCTCATTCGTTTCTGCTGTGGTTATGACATCCTTCATATCCTCGCTGGCAGAGATATCAAATTTAATTCCTTGCAGTTTCTTTTCAGCATCATTCATATCAATCTTCTGTACCTGGATGCTTCCTCTGGCAAGCTCGTTATGGATAAGCCCATCTTCACCGATGAGGACTCTATAGCTTGATACGTCCTGACCATGATATGCGATTTCAAAATCATACTCCTTGTCGTTCAGGACATACTGTCCATCCGTTGCTAATTCCTTAATGTAATAAACACCATTAGGGAAATCAAATGTATAGGCCTGTGTAAGGTTTCCATTTTTATCAATGCCGGAGGTATAGATCATCTGACCGTTTTCTATTGCCACATTACCTTTGTAATCATAAATGTCCTCTCTTGCGAAGATTCCAAACACGATATCTTTATAAGCATCTGGATTTTTGAATACCTCTTGCTTTTCCAATAGCTTCTTCATTTCAATTTCGACAGTCGGACGTTCATTTTTCAATGTTGATGTAATAGTCTGTATTTCATTGGTCTGATTGTCTTTGACCTCAAAATAGTGCTTTGCTGAATCAATGATGTATCCATGAGGGACTTTTGTTTCTCGATAGAAATATTTACCTACAGGAAGCTTCTTGCTCGTTACACTATCCCAATCAGATTCCAGTGTTTCGATTACATCACCTTGATGGTAATAGGTGTGATTACCGATCTTTATATCCTCTGCCGCATAAATTGTGATCTCTGCTCCTAATATGTTGGATTTTTCCCATACAGGATTCTCTGTCTTGCCGAACTCTGTCTGCCCGGTAACCGTCTGTAGGAATATATCTCCGGATTTATTCCATTCTAACTGACCGAATACTATCTCATCCTTCATTTCAACACTTTGAACTTCACCAGTATCCTCTACAGTGAACTCCACATCCTGAGCGATGGCATACCCGAATGGACTGCTCATTTCATGTAAGACATATGTCTTACTGGTCTCTAATCCTTTGATCACATGAGTCTTGATGCTGCCATCTTCATTTTTTCCATCCTGCCCAGAAATCCAGCTATCAAATATTGCGCCCGGTTCTCCCTTTGGATATACACTCAGATGTGCGCCTTCGATCTCTTCGTTATTCGTGATATCTTTCTTTGACACCTCAACCTTCGTGATCTCATTCTGATAAGCAGCTTCCAATTTTATAACTGCTTTTTCCTGCCCCTGGTACGTAGCATCAAATTCTATGACTTTATCAGTAGAAGCATAGCCCATTGGAGCTTTTAGTTCTTTGACATAGTATTTTGATAACGGTAAGTCCACATCAAATGTAGCAATACCATCTTCACCAGAATCAGCCTGATAGATAAGCTCATCTGCTTTTACTATGACAGTACCTGCAGCGTCATGAATATCAGTTTTCGCATATAGACCAAAGATCGCACCAGAGAGAGGAGTTGATGTCTCTGCATCCTCTTTCATGATAGATAATTCTACTTTCTGTCGCTCATTCGTAAAGCTGGACTCATCGAATACGATAGAGGTATTTTGGTCTTTATATGTCAGCTCTACTTTTTGTGATTCAGCATTCAATACAAAGCCGTCTGGGGCGTTTTTTTCAGATACCTCATATTTCCCTAATGGAAGTAGTTTGGAGGATCCAACGCCATTATTCGCCGTTGTAACGGTATCTACAACTGTTCCTTTTTTGTATAGGATCGTTCCATCATTTGCTGGATCCATGATATCAGCAGCAGCTGTAATGTCATACACTGCTCCAGCGATTCCAGTTTCCGTATAAGCAAAATGCTTGTTACCCATTTTATCTGTTTTCACAGATGAAAGAACTTCACCAAGCTTCTGAACATTGATTCTACCTTTAACGGAAGTATCCTGCTTTATCACAGTTATAACCGGAGTGCTTCCATCTGGCAGTGTTTCATAGGCCGTGTTGCTTGAAACAGTGAATTCTACAGGAGATACATTTAATACATAGCCGTCTGGGGCAGTGATCTCCTCGATCTGATAACGTCCCGGATCAAGTTCTTTGCCTGTCATGACTGTTCCAGATTCATCTGTTGTCCATTCTGTTACATATTTAGGGGTTGGATTCCACTCCCAGTATCCTACATACTCATTTGTAACCAGATTTCTGATTTTTAAAGTTGTTCCTGCCAATGCAACCGTCTTGCCCGTTTCTGCATCTTGTTTTACCATAGCGATTACAGCGCGAAATTTTTCATCATTGAATATTCTCCATGCTTGTGGTACTCTACTGTCTTCTGTGATAACTACCGTGAAATCAGGTATCTGATAATGGTCAGCCGGAATTTTAGTTTCTCGGACGATATACGTTCCATAAGGCAATTCTTCAGATTTAGCATATCCTGTGTTATCAGTTACAAGTTTAGCAGCAGTATGACCTTGCGCATTTTTTGCGATCGGTGCTTTTTCCCAGCTGCCATAAGCATCGATATCTTTCTTTGACTTAATAGTAAACTCAACACCAGCAAGGATATCCATCTCACCGGAATTATTATCTGATGCTTTTATAAGTTGAAATGCTTGTGCTTTGACCCGTTCTTTTACTGCTTGCTTTTTTGTTATAACTGAAATTTGAGAGCTTTCATAAGTAAGAGACACATCGTACTCATTAGTATCCAATGTGTATCCTGTACTTGGTGATTTCTCTTTTATGTAATAATCTCCCAGGTAAAGGTCAGAAATAACGGCTTTAGCATTTTTATCGGTAGTCAGTGTTGCCACAAGGGCATCTTTACTGAATTTCGTTGATCCATCTGCAGGATCCAGAATAGCATTACGTGCTTTTAATTCATAGATAGCCCCCTGCAGGGATGCTTCGCCTTGCGGTATCGCTCCTGTTACACTATCTTCCTTCGTTAGTTCTATACGACCTTTCACTCGATCGTCTTCACCGGTTACAGTGATTTTCTGTTCGTTCGTGGTGATTGTAACAGGGTAGGAGGTCTTGTTTAAGATATATCCAGATGGAGCTATGACCTCTTTGACTGTGTACTCACCAAATCTCAAGTAACCGGATTCTGTATAACCGGTTGCCTTTGTGACGAGACGTTCAAGCTCTTGCCCTTTATCGTTGTAGATGGCATATGTAGCTCCTGCCACCTGTTTTTTAGATTCTGGATCTATTTTCTTAAGCTGAATCTTTCCTTTGATCCAGTTATTGTGTACGGTATGTGTCGCTGTTTTGTTAGCTTCTACAACCACACTTCTTATCGTTCCATCTAAAACAAGATGGCTAGGAACTTCTGTTTCCTGGACATAATAAGTTGCTGGTGGTAAATCATCCACTGTTACAGAACCGTCTGATCCAGTAGTATAAGTTCCTACAGGAGAAGACATATCATTATTTTTAGATATTTTAAATTTTGTACCAGGTACAGCTGTACCATCTTCATCTTGCTTTGATATCTTCAAAGATCCAGTCTTGTTTACTGTTACATTAAGATACGACTGCAATGGGTCTTTTACATAAAATTTTCCCATGTCTTGAGAACCATCTTTATGATAAATGAGGCTTGTACCTACGCAAACATCTGGTATTTTATTATACTTGATTTTCGCTTTATCTTTTGCATCTGCTGTTGCAGTAATTGTTAAATTATTACCATTTTTAGTTACCGTAAGTCCGTCAGAGGATATAAGATGAAATTCATTAAATACACCGTTTATATCAGTTAATGTTGTACTTTCACCAATATCCAGTGTTATATCTGTTCTATGAAATGACGGTAATGTAGAATGTTTATCAACGGCATTCTGTATTTTCTTTTTATATCCGGCATAATCAAATCCGGATGCGGAAATCGTCCAGCCCATTTCTTCCCATATCATTAGATTTACAGCAAACTTGTAATAATCTACATCTGATTTATTTCTGTTCTTATAATAGCCTTCATAGGCAATAACTGATAGCTTTAACGCTTGTGATGAAGGAAAATCACTTTCTTTGTATCCTCCACCAGAAACGACTTCAGTCTTTGGATCCACACAGAAAACGACTTCTCCATCCATTTTCAATGTGAATCCTTGTCCATACGCACTCCATCCATCCTTTGATGCTTGATAACTAACACCATCTAAAAAGGCTTTTGATGCAGTGTGATCTGCTGCGTGAATTGGCAGTTGAATATTTAATAATGCGGCAAATAAAGCAAGCATTATGAGAAATGTATTTTTTATCCTTTTTTTCACTTTTTTATTTCCTTTCTATTGACCCTGCTTTTTATCATTTGCTGATCACTCCTTATTTTGAAAAACTCTTCTCTTAAATGTTTTTTGATATTCATTCTTGACATAGGGCTTTGCAGCCCTAGAAAAATCCCGTTTTTTGATAATACATATCCGTTCCTCCCAATAAAAAAGACAGGATGTTTTCCTGTCCGATCGATTGAATGTTTCTCAAAAAAAACAAGGGCAACTTGATAAGTTGACCCTTGTATTAGAAACATTCAAATATAGATGAAGCAATTACAGAAACTTCATCATAGCAATTATAACACTTATTTTGGTCATGTAAAGTGACATTAAAATGACACCTAAACGGACATCAAACGGACATCAAACGGACATTTTTTTATCAATTAACAGTTTTTATTAAGGATTTAATAGAATTCAACTGTCCATACGTCGTTTCGCTCCCCACAATTATCATAAACTGTCCATGCATGATATCCATTATACCCCTTTTTCCCCCAAGGGCCTTCCCCATAATTAAGCTGTTCATTCGCAAATGCATCCGCTGCAGCTTCTGAATAGAATACCTGGCCACTATTTCCTATTCTACCAAAGTTCCCATCAGATACACATGCAGTAGGTTTTTCCTGTGGAGCTGCAGGAGTATTATTGGAAGATGATTGTCCGCCACCAGAATTAGATCCTGAGGATCCTCCAGTATTGCCTGTACCGGAATTTGCATGAGGAGAAGAACCCTGATTTCCTGAATCACTGTTTTGTGACTGTGCAATCGGGGTCTCTTCCTGAGGCTGTTTTACTTCTACTTTCTTTTCAACTTTTACTTTATATGATTTTTCGGTTTTGTTTCCATTTGCATCATATGCTTTTACAGTAATGGTATACGTTCCTGCTTTCTTTGTATCTAATTTTCCTTTGTCAATATAGTAACCAGATTTCTCAACTTTTTCTTTACTATATTTAAGCTCTCCATCAATACGATCCTTCACACTTTCTATATTTTTATTCAGATTCAGCTTATCGCCGGCGGTAATCTTAATCTCATTCTTTTTCAATTTGATGACCGGCTTTGCTGTATCCTCTACAGTAATTTTAATTTCAACATCTTTTGAACGATCACCATCTGTAAATGTGACCTGCAGATTCTGTGTACCGACTTTTTTATTATCAAAGCCTTTCACTTTATCGACTTTGATTCCTTCATCTGATTTCTTGTTGTCAAACAGTTTGTTTTGATCTAATTTTTCACCATACTCTACCACCAGATTCTCAGCTGGAGTGATGACCATTTCTTTGCTGCAGCCGCCCATAAAAAAGATAGCTGCCATTGATACTGCGATTGTAAATTTTTTCATTCTTTTTTCCCTCACTTTCTTTTACCCATTAAAGAATGAATGCCCTCCGTATTTTCATAAACAAATGCAATGTTGCAAAACTTATACAAGATTAATTCCTGTTTTCTCTTCAACAGATTCTGCATAAGTGTCTACATCGATATAGCCTTTTGATAGATCTATTGCTTTTTCCATAACACCGGATAAGATATATTCAATATCATCTTTTTTCATACCTGCTTCATATAACACTTCAACAATCGAAGCACTATATATCTTGCTGGTTGTCTCTACCAATTTCTGCTCTCTTATCTTCTGTAGTTGCTGATCACGTCTACTCATGTAAGACCTCCACTTTTGAGTAATTACATTGCCTTTTGTTATACAAACAATATCACAGCTGGCATTTAGTTACAATAATTTAATTCAATTTTCTTACTGATTGTTTTCGCTTTTTAAAACGAATATTCCATAGGCAACAGCGAAATCAATATAGGCATTGTTCATCTTCCTTCTTAATTGTCGTAAGGATATAGGCATATCATTCACTTCGAATTTCTCTTGTATTTTTTCCATCGTCAGATGATTCACATAACGATAATTGATCAATTCAATCTCTTCCAGGCTCAGTAAATTGATACATGACTGTATTGACTTTATATATCTGTTTAGGACATCATACTCTCTATCTTTCTTATCTATGCTTTCTATAAGTTTCGTATCATGGTTCAGATATGATGAAAAACTTTTAAAGACTTCTTCCTGTTGAGGTACATGTTTGAGCCCTATATCATAATATGCATTTCCTATGATTTTCAAAAATCGGCTATATTCATTTAGAACTGTTTTTGCTTTTTTGATAGTTTGCTTTTCATCTAATTGATCATAAAACGCCATTTTTAAACCTCCCTGAGAACCGTGATATTTTAAATTGCTTCCGTATGATTTAATACTCGTAATTTCTCAGATTCTCCTCAATTTCCTCTACGATATCTATATACTCTATCCCCTCTAAAAACACAGTAGGGAATGCACCTAGAAAAAATATATCAGATAAATCATTTTTGACATCAGTCCATCCATCAATTACTAAGCTAAACTCATCATTTATAAATTCTCTTTTAAATTGTTGGAATTCTTCTTCTGTGTAATCCGATCCATCAAGAGTAACGCCAAATGTTTCGTCCATAAGGCGCTCAATAGATTGCTTAAAAGCATCCTGCATAATACGGCCATAATCATAAATAGATCTCATATAAACCTTGCCTCCTGAAGTACCAGTGACTGGTACATGCAATTTTTTTTATTACTTCTTATATCCTGCCTTTTTATCAGATGCTGCACTTACACTGCATAAAGCATAGAGCAGTATTATAGTAAGGCAGAGTAGAGTTATGCATAACATAAATATTATGATTCTACACATAAAACTCAATTTCCTCAGGCTCATCACTGATATCACATTCATCAATCAAATCGCCATAATACTCATCTTCACCAGCCAATAATCTTCTTCTCTTTTCTTCTGCTTCAGCATACGTATCTGCATAACATGTTCTAAATGGTTCAGTCCAATTCATTTCATCACCAGTATCAGGATCGATATCCATCAAATGATAAGTAATGCCCCATACTTTGCGTTTCACTGTTTTCATTTTGAACCCTCACTTTCGTTTTATTTATGAAATTATCCGTAAATATGTATGTACCAGTGACTGGTACAATACTTAATTACAGTATATTTTCCTTTACTGCATCGCTTGTTTACTTTTCATGAACTCTTCAGCAACTTTATCAAAAGTATCCATACCGATATAGGCTAAGCTGCTTATAAAGTGTTCTTCAGGGGAGTTTACAATAATGTCGAAGCCACCGTTTGGACTAATGTTTTCGTAATTCTTTTCAAAGTAATGCTTACTTTCAGCCTGCTTCCATAGTTGTTCTAAAACCACACGGATGACTTTTGGATCTTTCTGTATTTCTTTTGGCAATGTTACATACACATATGGATCAAATTCATACTTTGCTGACAGCATCTTGCTAAAATCTGTGTCATCAAAGGTTTCTGGTAAATTATCCAATTCATATTTCAGACGTTTCATTTCATAGAGCTGAAAAACATTTTCATCGAATAGTGTATGGCAGCTACCATTAAAGGCAAAACTGATGCTTAAATCAGTACCATTGTGTACATGACTACTGCCGAAGATATCACCTTTTCCACTAAAAACCGTAATATATATTCCATTTGAATTTGGAAGATAGAAGGTTGTGCTATCTTCCTGGTAATATGCTTGGTTGATATGATTCTCTACTTTCACTGCATCTGAAAATAAATCTATTACTTTAGCTGTTGCACATTCTACTGATTGTTCTTTAATAAATTTGATCAACTTATCAAACTTATTTTTGATAGCTGCAATATTCGTATATAGGTTATTGGTCATTTATATTACCCCTGATTCTTTTTGGTTTTATGTACCAGTGAATGGTACAAGGACAAACAATTCACATCTCTTCGCAAACTAAACCTAATTGCTCCATTAATTTATCGATTTCAATTTGGACCTTTTGAAACTGTATATATTCATCACGGAATTCAACACAGTTAAGCTTTTTTGATAACTTATCCATACCATTGATGATAGCAGTCATTATTTCTTCTATTGTTTCAAAATGATTTTCATTTTGTTCAGATATATCCGATACTTCATCAACAATATCACCATCAAATTCTAATGTATCAGAATCTGCTTCATCCTTTTCTAATTCAGTTTCTTGGATTTCATCATTTTCATCATAATAAAGCTGTCTTTCTGTACATGACTCATGTTCTTTATTCAATTCTTCTTTAAATGTGTCAACTGCTTTTTTACTATATGAATCATTTTCCTCTAAAAATTTCTTTTGATCTTTATCGGGTAGATCGACTAAAGCTACAGCAGCATCGATTGGTAATTCATCTTTCCGGATACTCTCTCTTACGGATTCAGATCCGTGGTTGAGGATTTTCTCATAATTTGCTACCTGTGATTTTTTTAATCCCATCTCATTTGCGATGATTGTTTGGATACGACCAGGCACATTTTCTCCAGCTGCTTTTTTCGCTTTATAGATTTCCTTCAGCTCTTCAACAGCTTCAAGTTTTTCAGCGTTGGTCAATGGATCGTTTTCCATGTTGTTCAAAATCAGCCGTTTTCGTGCATCAATATCACTCATCGTGACGATTTTGCAAGGGATATATTCGTATGTCATATCTCCATTCTCGATGTTTTTTAAGATTGCAGTATATCGGCGTTCACCTCCGATAAGTTCAACATCATACGCATCGTCCTCAATTTTTCTTACAAGAAGATTATTTTCCAGCCCATCTTCACGTATATCTTCAGCTAACTCATCTATCCTACGCAGCTCCCGGTTTCTTATGGGGCGCTTTATTTTTGTAT
>ERZ894236.886-NODE-886-length-27780-cov-116.958_pt1 | contig 27780 bp, 30 predicted proteins | sample MGYA00380297_ERZ894236 | MGnify/ENA primary metagenome ERZ894236 (study PRJEB32331, sample SAMN06328420) | human gut metagenome | biome: human gut microbiome; feature: stool | host: Homo sapiens | collected 2014-08-04 ... | reverse complement strand
CCACAGAATACACAAACTTTTTTTCTTCTGCGCATTCCGCCTGGTCTTCTCATCTTAGCGCCATCTGGTCTATCTGTTTTATTAAATGCCATTGGTGTTGTCCTCCTTTATTATTCAACCATGGAACATCCTAGTTAAAGGGAAGCCCTTCGTCCTCCACTCCATCCGGAATGTTCATAAACCCATCACCAATCGCACTGGTAGGAGCCGGTCTCTGAGAAGGAGCCGCCTGGGCATATCCTCCCATTTCAGACGCCGCACCCTTACTGTCTGCGAATTCCTGGTCATCCAAAATGACCTCGGTGGTGTATACTTTCTGACCTTCTTTATTTACATAGCTACCTGTCTGGATTCTGCCTGACACGAGCACCCGCATTCCCTGACGGAAATACTTCTCGGCAAACTCGGCAGCGCGGTCAAATGCAACACAGTTGATAAAATCGGCTGTCTGCTGCTCCGCGGAACTGTCCTGGTTCCTGCGGCCCCTTCTGTCCACCGCAAGGGTGTACCTGGCTATAGCCATGGAACGCTCTCCCTGTGAATATCTGACTTCCGGGTCTCTTGTCAATCTTCCCATTAAGATAACTCTGTTCATACGGTCACACTTCCTTTTTCTCTCCCGCCATAGGCGGTCTGGGTATCTCTTATGCCTCTGCCTTAACGCATAAGTATCTGATTACTGGTTCCATAATACGAACGTGAGCTTCTACTTCATTCGGGCATACAGAATCAGACTCGAACTGTATGAAGTAGTAGTAAGCTTCGTGCATCTTCTGAATCTCGTAAGCAAGTCTCTTCTTGCCCCATTCATCTACGTTTGTTACAGTGCCGCCGAAACGGGTGATGTAACCCTTTACCTTTTCGATTGCTGCTGCACGCTGCTCGTCTTCCAGCTTCACATTCAGAACAACGGTTAATTCATACTTGTTCATCTTGCTTTACCTCCTTGTGGTCTCTGGCCCCTGCTTTCAGTAACAGGAGCAAGGATATAATATGTCACGGAGTATTATTTTAACAAATTTCCGGCACAAATGCAAGATGTTTTTTGTTTTTTATTAAGTTTTATTACGCTTTATATGGCGGATTTCAGGAATTTCCCCTGACAGCGCCCTAAGAATCCGCGTTTGCCTTGGTAAGCCCCCTGGTATTTTTCTCCACCAGTCTGCGGGCAATCATAATCTGATGTCCGCATCCCATGCATTTGAGCCGGAAATCAGCTCCCACCCTGAGGATTTCCCACTGGCTGCTGCCGCAGGGATGGGTCTTTTTAAGCTTTACTATGTCCCCTACTTCATAATTTAACTTTTCGTTCATGCCGCATCTCCATTTCTATATATGGGTCTGACCGCTGCCTGTCACCCTTTCAGTATGCCTTCTATCTCAGCCAGTTCCTCACGGCTGAATGCCAGGTTGTCAAGAGCCTTTGCATTATCCTCCAGCTGGGCAATGCTGCTGGCCCCTATGAGGACGCTGGTGACTTCCTTCCTGCGGAGTACCCAGGCCAGGGCCATCTGGGCCAGGGACTGTCCACGCCCCCTGGCCATCCCGTCCAGGGCCCTGATTTTGACCAGCTTGTCCTCTGTCAGGTATCTTCCGCCTATAGTGGACCCTTTCTTTGAAGCCCTGGAGCCTTCCGGTATCCCTTTCAGATACCTTCCTGTCAGGGCGCCCTGTGCCAGTGGGCTGTAGCATATGCAGCCCACGCCCTCACGGTCCAGAAGCTCCAGAAGGCCGTCCTCCACCCAGCGCTCGAACATATTGTACCGCGGCTGGTGAAGAAGACAAGGCGTTTTGTTTTCCCTCAGTATGCGGATGGCTGCCTCTGCTTCCTCTACCTGATAATTGGAAATCCCCACATACAGGGCCTTTCCCTGGCGCACTATGTCTGACAGGGCGCCCATGGTCTCCTCCAGGGATGTCTCCGGGTCAGGACGGTGATGGTAAAATACATCCACGTACTCCAGTCCCATACGCTTTAAGCTGGAATCCAGGCTGGCCATAAGGTACTTTCTGGACCCCCAGTTGCCGTAGGGCCCCGGCCAGAAATCAAATCCCGCCTTTGTGGAGATGAACAGCTCATCCCTGTACCTTCCCAGACCATCCCGAAGGGCGCACCCGAAATTTTCCTCTGCCTTCCCCACTGCCGGAAATCCATAATTGTTTGCCAGGTCAAAATGGGTGATACCCATATCAAATGCCCTGAAAAGAACAGCCTCCTGTTCCTTAAGGCTCTTTTCCAATCCAAAATTCTGCCACAGTCCCAGGGATATCCTTGGAATCAGGACACCGCTCCTGCCGCTGCGCTTATATTCCATGCTGTCATATCTGTTCTCTGCTGCCTGATACATCTGTGATTCCTTCCTTTCCTAATCAACCACAGTCCCAAGGACCTCCCCAATAGGAGCGCTGATGACCAGATCCGCCTGGGAGTCCCGAGAGGTGGCTGCCTTATTGATGAGCACCAGTTTATTGCCTCTGTAATAATCAATCAGTCCTGCCGCAGGATACACCACCAGGGATGTCCCTCCTATGATTAGCATGTCTGCATTCCTGATATAATCCACGGATTTCTGCAGGGTCCTGTTGTCCAGTCCCTCCTCGTATAGGACCACGTCCGGCTTAATCACACCGCCGCAGCTGCAATGAGGCACGCCACCGCTCTTTACAACGTAGTCCAAATCATAAAACTGCCCGCATCTGGTACAGTAATTCCTATGTACGCTGCCGTGAAGCTCCAGCACCTCCCTGCTTCCCGCCATCTGGTGAAGGCCGTCGATGTTCTGGGTGATGACCGCCTTTAGCTTCCCCCTGTCCTCCAACCGTGCCAGGGCCTTATGTGCTTCGTTGGGAACAGCCCCGGTAAACAGCATCCTGTCCTTATAAAAGCCGTAAAACTCTTCCGGATGCCGCATATAAAAGCTATGGCTGATAATAGTCTCAGGCGGGTATTTGTACTGCTGGTTATAAAGCCCGTCCACGCTGCGGAAATCCGGAATCCCGCTTTCCGTGGATACTCCGGCTCCGCCAAAGAACACAATGTTATCGCTGCCGTCAATCCATTCCTTTAACTGCTGCCATTTTTCGTTCATTCCATTCCCCCTCCTGATTCTGTCAATTCATACCGTGACTACACAACTTCATCCAGATACACGCCATCCAGAGCCCGCACATATGCGCACCAGAATGGCGCACTACCCTGACTTCCATCTGCCAGTTCCTCCAGAGCTCTGTATCCAAACAGCCAGGATGCCAGCTGTTCTATGGTAATATCCAAAACCTCCGAGGATACCAGTGTCCCCGGAAAAACAGGCTCCTCCGCGCATTCCCCGGCATGGACCGCTGACAGGGACACCCCTCTCTTTGTAAGGGATGACCCGTTTCCGTCTATTTTCCATTTCCACAAACCGCTGTTTTCCGGTATCAGCGGGTCATGAATATTGACCATCACATCCATGGCAGGGCAGGGACACCCTTCATCCAGGACAATGGCTTCCATAAAGGACCGCACATCGGTGATGCGGGCCATGATTGTCGGTCTGGGCAGATATTGGCCGCTGTCCGGTTCCAGCCATTCATACCTGCCCGCATACAGGAACCTCTGCTCCTGCTTCTCACGTCCCCAAAAGGCCTGGAACGCCTGGAGTGCCCCTGTCCCGTCATACCATCCATATACGCTTCCGGCCTCGCTGTCCAGCTCAGACTGAAGCATTTCCATATAATCCCGGTCCCGCAGTGCATACACCTGGAATCGGGAAGACAGCCAATGGTTCATCCAACCGGCCAGGGAGGAACAAAGATTCCCGTCCAGCCGAAGTTCCCTCCTGTGAAGGCACTCCTCTGCCTCAGGTCCCAGTCTGTACTGCGGCTGGTCAAATATATACCGGAACCCAAAGGGCCTGTAGATATCCGGCGAGGCCGGCATGAGGTAGCAGAAGGGCTTCCTGTCCTGGTGCATGTCTCCCAGCATCCTCATAAGCACATCCCGCATATGTCCGCGGTGACGGCTGTCGGCAGCCGTAGCCACGCCAACGATATAATCCAGCTTCCACATCTTCTTTCCCACATTGACCCTGTATGGGTTCATGTGGGCCATGGTGACGATACGGCCCGTGTCGTCCTCCTTCACCAATACGTCGCTCTGTAATACCTTTTTATCAAAATAATAGTCTGCAAATTCCCTGGAATCCTCCGGAAATGCTTCCTCCCACAGGGGCCTGCATGCCCCGAACTCACGTTTCTCCAAATACCGAATCATCGTTCCCTCACCATATATTTTCTTGCAAACCCAATGGGATAATAGCTCATTTTGGCCTTTCTAAGGCCCTCCATCCCCACATCGTCCTCCCGGTTCACCAGCTCGGCCTCGGGAAATTCATTTACCAGGAACTGCTGGTTGATAAACTGGTACAGTCCCCTGATTTCAGAATTGGCCTTCTCAATATGGATGACAGCCATATTCTCCCGCGCATTCAGACTTCCAATGGTAAATGCCTCCAGCTGTCCGTCGATATACACCCCTGCCATCCTCACATAGAGGCTGGAACAGTTCTTAAGTATGTCATGAATTCCTGCCACCTCATAATCCAGGGAAAGCTCCATGGCGCCCACTTCCTCCTTGTGCTGCCTCCAGCGCTCCATGAACTGCCACACCTCATGCCGGTCGGAACAGCAGAGACGCCTGTACTCATACCTGCCTTCGTACATGCGCTTAAAGCCGTTCAGGTGGTTTCTCTTCTTGACGAACTTCTTCCCCTCCAGCGTTCTCAGCTCCTCGCCGCTGTAGAGATAGTCCTTTAAATCCACCTGCTCTTCCACCTCGAACAGGGCCGGGTCCAGGTTCAGGTACTGTACCGCCTCCTCATCGGCCAGGGAAATATAGAAAGGCTTGTGAAGCACCCCTGAAAAATAATCCACCATCTGCTGAAAGAAGTACGGCAGGTCCTCCTCCCTGCACAGAGGCATGGCAGTGGAAACTTGTCCGTCCTTTTCCATGAGCCACAGGACAGCCCTTCCCTCGCTCACCGCACACCGTACATGATAATAGTCCTTCCACAAAAAACTGTCCAGAAACACGCTGTCGCATGTTTTATTGGGCCTCAGCCCATAAAAGGGCCGGAGCCTGTCTATATCCCCGGCCACTACCGGCTTAAAATCCAAATTCATAGCATAACAACCTCTTTTCATTTAACTTCTGATAGTATACCATAAAACCGGGTTCTATAACAGTTTTTTTGCTTCACAGGAAAAAGACCTGGAAGCTGTCTTGTTTCCAGGTCTCTTTTAATTCCCAGACTTGATTTTCCCAAAGCTGCCTGACCTCTTTCGGTGGAATCCGGCCTTACAGGCCCTGGGCAATCTCTTTCACCAGCAGCAGCCTCTGCCCCTGTTTCACCTGGTCGTCAGCCAGTTCGTTGGTGGATATGATATTGCCAACGGTTGTATGGAATTTTTTCGCGATTCCCCACAAGCTGTCTTCCGGCTGTACAATGTATCCCACGATTCCCGGCAGCTCCTGCAGCTTCTCCAAATCTATGGGATGGATGGCAGCTCCTGTAATCACCGGTTCACACACCGGCTGCAGCACCAGGAAATCCAGGGCAATCACTGCCTTCACTTCCACCATATCCCCGCCCATCATCACGGCGCTGAGCTGTTCCAGGCCTGCATCCAGCTGGTATACGCTGTCCTCCCGGATTCCTCTGGCCTCTGCCACGCAGTGGAAGGGCACCTGCTCCACAGAGGACTGGACCGGTGATGTGTCGTCGCTGGTAAGGTATAAAAGAGTTACCTCCAGCACACCGTCAATCTCCAGGCAGTCATCCCCGATTTCCACCTCATCCAGCTTGATGGTCCCCTCGTTATGGCAAATCTGGAGAATCCGCTCAGCCTGGGGCAGACTCAGCTTCTCCGCCACCTTGGATTTGCACACATTCCTGGTCAGAATCTGGTCAAAACAGGCGTCTGAACGGTTCAGCTCTATTTCCCGGCTGTTGGAGTACATATCGCTTAAAAGCTCGACCTCCTCCTCCTCGTAGAGCTTGATATCCAGCTCCAGCACCGCGTCTACGTCCATTTCCCGCATTTCCCCGTCGTAGTCAGGCTTGGCTTCAATGTCCTTATGGGCCAGACGCACTGTCACCATGGGGATCTGGTCCTCCTTCACATCGCTCATTTCCATGTCCCCTGAAAATGGGATGGTCTCCTCCAGCCACTGGACAGGCATATTTTCATCCTCTGGCCCGTAAATGACAAAAACACTGAGTTCGCCGTCCAGATGAAGCCTGCCGTCCAGTGGTTTCACGTTCACGTCCCGCAGCTTCATTTCCCGCCATAACAACTGGCCTATGTTGGGCTTGCCTCCGGTCAGGCTCAGTTCCTCCTTAATCCGGTATGTATCCTTGCGCCTGACAGCAATGGCAGCCGCATTGGCCGTGCGCTTCAGTGTCTCCACCTGCACCTGTCCCGTTCCGTCCGTGTCAGATATGCCGGCCCCCGCGGGACGGCTGATATTTTCCATGTCCACATCCACAGCAGCTTCCACGTCCCTCAGGGTCTCCACCCGCACCTGAAGTGTAATGATGGCCTGGACTCCCAGCTTCCTGGAATTAATCATATCCGTGTTCAGATCTTCCAGCATCCAGTTAAGCCCGACGTAATCCTTTTCCTCCAGGCCCTGGACATTGACCACCTCCTCAAAGGGAATATTGCCGCCCAGGGTCTGGAGCCCGCCGCTCTCCTTCCGGTACAGCACCTGGAATTCCAGCTTTCCCTTTACCGCCACCTTATCCCCCTGGTTCTTCACTGTCTCAATCTGTATTTCGCCGGTGTCCAGCATGACCTGCTCCATATCATCCAGGGTATCCGGTACAATAAAGTCATCGTCCAGGGTAATCTGCGTGGTCACGTTGCCCTTCCATTGGTTCATATGTATCTGCTTCTTTATCAATTCCATAAAAAACACCTGCCATCTCTCATAGTCTTTTAGAAAAATCTATGCGGACAGCAGGTGATTTATGCTCTTTTTCTATCTTTCATCGTATTCGTCCATGAAGTGGCGGCGCACCCCGTCCTTTACATAGCCAAGGCAGGCATCCAGGTTGATGTTCTCCACGCTTTTCATGATATTGGCGTCTATGAAGGGGCTGGTCTTTCTGAGGGAGCGGATGAGCTCCTTCATCTCCTGGCGCTTGGAGGTGTGCACGATATCAGCCGCCTCCCCTGCCATCCCCCTTGCAGCCTGTTCCTTTGCAATCCGCTCCGTAAACCGGCAGGCGCACTGCAGGAAATGCAGGCCGTTGTAATCCTTCCAGGCCAGTATATCTTCTTCCTTTACATAGTACAGGGGACGGATTAATTCCATGCCCTGGAAATTCGTGCTGTGAAGCTTGGGCATCATGGTATTAATCTGGCCTCCGTAAAGGATTCCCATAAGAATGGTCTCAATCACGTCGTCAAAATGGTGTCCCAACGCTATTTTATTGCATCCCAGTTCCCTGGCGTGAGCGTACAGATACCCTCTTCTCATCCTGGCGCACAGGTAGCAGGGGGACTGCTCCACATCCACCACAATGTCAAATATATCCGAGTCAAAGATACGCACCGGTATATCCATAAGGGCTGCATTATCTTCAATAAGCTTCCTGTTGTCCGGATTGTATCCGGGGTCCATGACAATAAACTCCAGCTCAAAATCCGTCCGGCTCTGCCGCTTTAACTGCTGGAGGCATTTGGCCAGAAGCATGGAATCCTTTCCGCCGGATATGCAGACAGCCACCTTGTCGCCGTCCTTTATCATCTCATAATCCTGAAGCCCCTTCACAAAGGGGCGCCATATTTCCCTGCGGAACTTTTTTATGATGCTCCGCTCTATATTTACATGGGGTGCTTCCTGTTTCATGTGCCGTGTGTCTTCTCCTGGGTGGGTTATTTTTACGGACTGGGCCATTAGCCGGGCTCATGTCCGGCTGGTGCAGTGGATGCATTATCTCCGGCCGGTGCAGCGGATGCATCATCTGCCGGTGCAGCGGATGCATCATCTGCCGGTGCAGCGGATGCATTATCTCTGTCCGGTGCAGCGGCAGCCGCCTCCGCTCCCGCCGGTGTCGGCCGGGCGTCCATCCGGGCATCTCTTAAGGCACCCTTAAGGAATTCAATCTCCTTCTCCATCTGCTCCATCCGCTGTTTCATTGTCTCGTATTCTTCCAGCGTCAGGCTTTTCTTTTCCTTTGGTATGGTAATGCCATCCTTCTTGATTGGACGGGCAGGTATGCCGACAGCGGTCACATTATCCTCCAGCGGCTTCAGCAGAACTGCATTGGCTGCAATGGAGCAGTTATCGCCCACCTCAAAAGCGCCCAGAATCTTGGCGCCTGCGCCTACCATCACATTATTGCCCAGGGTGGGATGGCGCTTGCCTTTCTTGGTACCCACGCCACCCAGGGTAACTCCCTGGTAAATGGTGCAGTTATCGCCCACCACAGTGGTCTCGCCGATAACCACTCCGCATCCATGGTCAATCAGGATGCCGCGTCCCAGCTGGGCGCCGGGATGAATCTCGATAAGAGTGAAAAACCGGGCAATCTGGGAAATCAGCCTGGCAACAAAAAACATCCTGTGTTTATAGAACCAGTGGGCAAACCGGTGCCATATAAGGGCATGGACTCCCTGGTACAGAAGAAATACCTCCAGGGCATTGCGGGCAGCGGGGTCACGTTCCTGTACGGCCTTTATGTCAAGCCATATGTCCTTGAATATCATATTTACTCCAGCCTTTCTTTAACAAGTTAACACAATGCTACGGTAATACGACATTTTTCTAAAAAGGTTAAATATCGTATAGTATAGCATATGATATTCAAATTAAAAAGAGCTTTTTACACTTTGCGGCCTGTTTCATAACTCTTTTCAGGCTTTTGCCTCCCCCGGCCTGCCTGACCTACTGGAATACCACAGGATTTTCCAGATACTCTGTCTTGATTACAATATATGGGAATGACTGTTCCGCACCGGCATTCTCCCCCTTTTCAGGACCCTTTAACTCAGTATTGACGACAATGGAGTTGTCGGTCAGATAGAGTTCATTGACGCTGATGCTGTAACCACCTGTGGGCTGTACGCCGTATCCCACCGCTATGTACAGGTTCTGTTCATCGCTGTATGTGAGCTTAAACGGCTGCTGCTGTTTCTCAGCAATCAGATTCTTAAGCTCATCCGGCACATCCATATCGCCTACCACTGTGAACTCCAGGTCCCTGACCTTATCCCCGCTGTCCTTTGATGCAGAGCAGCCGGCCAGCCACAGTATCATGGCAAGCAGCGCCATGAGTCCAAGGTACACTTTACCCTTAATAGTTCCTTTCATGTTAAAAACCTCCCGGAATATATGATACAATTACTATCAATATATTCCGGGAGGCCCTGATTATGCGTTTAAACACATGTTTGCGTATATTCAGACCTTATTATACTCAAACCGCTGTTATACGATTTTCCGAATCCAGCCCTCAGGCGCTTCTATGGTTCCCATCTGAATGCCTGTAAGGGTATCATACAGCTTCTTTGTAACAGGCCCCATGGCGTCCATGCCGCTTGGGAAGCAGATTTCCCTGCCATGGTCCACAATCTTGCCCACCGGAGAGATAACGGCTGCTGTTCCGCACAGTCCGCACTCTGCGAAATCATCCAGTTCAGAAAGCTTCACAGGCCTCTGCGTCACCTTAAGACCCAGATAATGCTCTGCCACGTGCACAAGGGAGCGCCTTGTGATGGATGGAAGGATGGAATCAGACTTAGGTGTCACCACCCCGCCATCCTTTGTGACAAACAGGAAATTAGCTCCGCCCGTCTCCTCAATATAGGTCCTGGTACCCGGGTCCAGGAACACGTTCTCGTCATATCCCGCGGCATGGGCTGTGACAGACGCGTGAAGGCTCATGGCGTAATTCAGTCCGGCCTTTACATGACCGGTGCCGTTGGGCGCTGCTCGGTCAAAGTCGCTGACGCAAAGGGTCAGAGGTTTTGCCCCTCCCTTAAAGTAAGGGCCTACAGGCGTTCCAAAAAGCCTGAACTGATACTCCTGGGAAGGCTTAACGCCAATGACAGGACCTGAGGCAAACATATATGGCCTGAGGTAAAGGGTGGCTCCGCTTCCGAATGGAGGTACCCAGGCTGCATTGGCCTTCACCACCTGGTCCACTGCCTCCAGAAATCTCTCCTTGGGGAAGGGCGGCATCTCCAGCCTCTTGGCAGAATTCATCATACGCTCCGCATTCAGGTCAGGGCGGAATGTGACAATGCTTCCATCCTCGGTGGTATAAGCCTTAAGTCCCTCAAAAATCTCCTGGCAGTACTGAAGGATGCCCGCGCATTCATTAATCACCACATTGGGGTCAGAGATCATCGCGCCCTCGTCCCATGCTCCGTTTTTATAATTCGCCACATAGCGCTTGTCCGTCGGCATATAGGAAAATCCGATATTTCCCCAGTCCAGGTCTTTCTTTTCCATAGTCTGTTCCTCCATTCGGGTAGATATAAGATGTATTTTGAACACAATTATAATGGTATTAATCCGCAAAATCAATGGGTTCCTTGCAGATATACTATACAATTCCTGCATATCTGCCATAACCTCAGCCGGAATTCATACACACATAAACACCCTCAGGCCGCATTGCGAAACCCGCCAAACTGTGTTAAGTTATAAATTAGGAATAAACGAACACAAGGAGATGTGCATACATGGCCAAGAAAAATGCCCGCAACACCCGCGGAAAGATTGTAAACGCAGCATGGCAGCTGTTCTATGAACAGGGATATGAAGATACCACAGTGGAGGAAATCATCGAACTCTCCCATACATCCAAGGGCTCCTTTTACCACTATTTCGACGGAAAGGATGCTCTCCTCAGCACCCTGAGCCTGCTCTTTGATGAAAAATACGAAGAACTCATGGATACCCTTACGCCGGAGATGTCAGCCATGGACAAACTCCTCTTTCTCAACAGCGAGCTCTTCGGCATGATTGAGAACAGCATATCCCTGGACCTTCTGGCCCGCCTGCTCTCCACCCAGCTGGTCACCACCGGTGAAAAGCACCTGCTGGACCACAACCGCACCTACTATAAACTGCTCCGCAGAATCATCGCCCAGGGCCAGGAATCCGGCGAGCTGAACGCTGAGACCAGCGTCAATGAGATGGTCAAGCTTTACGCCCTGTCCGAACGTGCCCTGCTATACGACTGGTGTCTGTGCGCCGGTGAATATTCCCTGCGCAGGTACAGCGCCTCAGTCATGCCCGCGTTCCTGAGCCATTTCCTGCCCGGACGGGGATGATAGTAACGGACCGGAGCCGGAGACATCCATAATTTCCGTGGAGCATATCCATCCCCCGCCCCGGCCGCTCACGGCCGGAGGCTCATCCTCATATGTATAAATATCCTTTCCATATACTTATCATTAATCGTCTAGCATCTTTTCCTTATAAATACGTTATTTCATCCATATTCTATAACATTTAGTCTAGTATGTAGTCTATACCTAGTTCTGTATTGCGTTCCCCTTATCTCCATGCTATAATATCAGCATTATGTCTGTTTTCCACAAAGAAACACATAACAGGAGGGTAATTATGAGTACTGCACAAATAGGAATCCTGGCAGCCATCATCGCGTATCTGGCAGCCATGGTATATGTAGGTTTTTATTTCAGCAAAAAGGGCGGCGGTGATTCTGCCGACGAATTCTATCTGGGAGGCCGTAAACTTGGCGCACTGGTAACTGCCATGAGCGCCGAGGCTTCGGATATGAGCAGCTGGCTTCTCATGGGCCTGCCGGGAGTTGCATACCTGACCGGCATCGCGGATGCGGGCTGGACCGCCATCGGTCTGGTTGTGGGTACATATCTCAACTGGCTGATTGTTGCCAAGCGCCTGCGCCGCTATTCCGTTGCATGCGAGGCCATCACCATACCGGACTTTTTCTCCCGCCGTTACCGGGATAACAAGAACATACTGATGTGCATTGCCGCCATCGTAATCCTGATTTTCTTCATTCCCTACACCGCCTCCGGGTTCAAGGCAGTAGGAACTCTGTTCAACAGCCTGTTCGGCGTGAACTATCACGTTGCAATGATAGCGGGCGCGGTGGTCATTATCGGTTACACGGTCATGGGAGGCTTTATGGCAGTGTCCACCACGGACCTGATTCAGAGCATTGTCATGAGCATTGCGCTGGTTATCATTGTATTCTTTGGCATCCATGTGGCCGGCGGCTGGAATGCCGTGGCTGACAACGCCCGTTCCCTGGCAGGATACCTGAGCATGACCCATGTCCACAACATGGCTGACAACACAGCATCCCCCTATGGCTTCATAACCATACTGTCCACCCTGGCATGGGGATTGGGGTATTTTGGAATGCCCCATATCCTTCTCCGTTTCATGGCCATCAGCCATGAGGATAAGCTTAAGACGTCACGGCGTATTGCATCCATTTGGGTTGTCATCTCCATGTTTGTTGCCATCCTGATCGGCATCATCGGATACGGCGCCTCTGCGGCAGGGGGGATTCCCATGTTCTCATCAAGCTCTGAATCCGAGACCGTCATCATCCGTCTGGCGGATTTGCTGGGACGCCACGGAATCCTGCTGTCTGTTGTAGCCGGAGTGGTGCTGGCAGGAATCCTGGCCTGTACCATGTCCACGGCTGACTCCCAGCTGCTGACAGCCGCGTCAGGCGTATCCCAGAACCTGCTTCAGGATTTCCTGAAGATTAAAATGGATACAAAAGCGTCCATGACAGCTGCCCGTCTTACCGTAGTGGGCATTGCCCTGGTAGCCATCCTGCTGGCCTGGAATCCCGACAGCTCCGTATTTACCATTGTCTCCTTTGCCTGGGCCGGTTTCGGCGCATCCTTTGGCCCGGTGATGCTCTTTGCCCTGTTCTGGAAACGCAGCAATCTGAAAGGCGCCCTGGCAGGCATGATTTCCGGAGGCGTCATGGTATTTGTGTGGAAATACGGGGTGCGCCCCTTAGGCGGTGCCTGGAACATCTATGAACTGCTTCCCGCCTTTATCGTGGCCTGCATTGCCATTGTGGCCGTGTCACTGATGACAGAAGCGCCATCCGGGGAAATCTGCGATGAGTATGATTCTGTGGGAAGACAGAACTGAATCAAATATCAAAACCGCAGCTTTCAGATAAGACTGTTTCCATCTGAAAACTGCGGTTTTCTCTTTTCCTATTGGTCTCTCATCTGCGGCTTATCTGCTTGGTTCCGGCTTCTCTCCCGTACTTACTCCTCCTGCTTGCTGCAGATTGCCAGCCTGTGCTGGTACTTCTCCCTGGTAGCCAGCCCTCCCCGGATATGGCGCTCTGACTTATTCACATCCAGTACGATTCTGGCCTGGGCCGCCAAGGCCGGATTGATGTGCTCAAGCCTGTCAGTTACATCCTTATGTACCGTGGATTTGCTTATCCCAAACTTCTTCGCCGTCTGCCTTACCGTGGCATTGTGGTCTATGATGTAATTGGCGATGGCTACCGCACGTTCTTCAATATACTCCTTCAAAATGAGTCTCCTGAGGATTTTTTTACATCATATGCAGAAAATCCCGGGATTAGCACACCCTGTACGTTTTCAGGCAGGAATATTTTCCGGCAGCGCATGTCCGCCTCAGGCGGACTCTGTGCTCTGCCCCAACAATATCTCCACTGCTTCCTTAAGGGTCTCTGTTTCCCCTACGTTCCCGGGGAATATAATATAAGGCGTTCCCGGAAAACGGCTCTCCGGCCCTGTGCGCCATACCGGTATGCCAGGTCGGATCTGTCCCAGGACCGTTGCGCGCTTTACCTGCAAAGCCTTGGTTCCCACATCGCTGGAGGTGATGCCGCCCTTAGCCACCACAAATGCCGGCGTCACCTTCAGCCTGCCCACCAGTGACTGGACTGCGTCGGAAATCCTGACCGACCGCACCAATGCCTCCTCAGGGCTGTCATGTTCCAGGGAAAGCAGCTTCCTCCTGGTATATACGGCAACCGTCACCCCACGGCGAATCAGCTCCTCTTCCCGGCTTATGACAGAACTGATTTCCTCCTGGAATTTATCCTCGTCCAGGACCAAATCGGAATTAAACTCAATGAACCTGATTCCCTCAACGGTTTTTAAAGCCTCCAGCTGGCTGGTTGTTTTCTTTGTATGGGAGCCCACCACTATGATTCCGCCTGTACTGCGGTTCCCCTGCACCATCTCCTCCCTGGACAGGAGGTGTCTCTCACTGATGGCGCCGAATTCCTTCACAAAGCCCGCGGCTGTGCGGAACATGAACCTGCTCCCCCGGTTCATGGCATCATAAAGGGCAATACAGAACACCTTCAGGTCGCAGGCATCCACCGCGTTCACCACGATTTTCCCAAAATCATGGAGCGCCAGCAGTTTATCCGTAATGGCGGCATAATCCAGGCTGCGCAGCTCCTCAAGGGAAACATCCAGCACTTCCCGGGCCGGATATCTGCCTCCTGTCTTTTCCTCCACGTATTCCTTTAAATTGGAACAATGGTACCCAAAGGTCTTATCCTCTGCAAATTCTGTCTCCCCCGCAGGTACAAGCTCATTCCCATACTTCACATAATGCACATTGCCGATGGTAAAGCGCCCGCCCTCCTTAAAATAGGGGCAAATAATTTCCCCGTCAACAGCCCTGCCCCTGTGCTTTTCCTCTGCCTGGGCCAGCAGCTCTGTCTCCAGAGGGTAATGCCCCCTCAGGGTGGAATCTCCCCTGCTGACAATCACATAGTCAATTCCTGTTTCCTCCGACACCTTTGCCGCGGTTTCCCCGATTTCCAGGTGGGCCCTGGTGGTCTGTTCCACGGTAAATCCCCTGGAATTTGTCAGTATATAAAACAGCTTTCCATCCTCTTCAAAGCCCCTCTTAATACTGTCATAGGACCAATCCGTATACACGGAAATATCATGGACAGTCTGCACGCCGGTGGGGTCATCGTCCAGAACTATGATTTTATGTCTGTCTTCCCGGCATTTTTCTTCCAGCAGAGCCTGCACGGCTTCTATGTCCACCTTGGGATACTGGTCTAATACAGATGCATTCAACATGGTCTGTTTCTCCTCTCTCTTATCTTCCAATGCGCAGCAGCGCCCTGGCCTCCTCAGGCAGCATGGGCTCTTTATCCATGGCCCTGAGAAGCTTCACTGTCTTTTCCACAAGGGGAGCATTGGAGGTCACCTGGGTCTGTGCATTCAGATAATTGCTGTCCTCAAATCCAATTCTTACGGTCCTGGCCCCCATGCCCACGGCACCGGCCAGCAGCGAAAAATCCTTTCTGTGGGCCTGTGTGATGCCCCATATGGCGTTGGAAGGAATCATCTGTATCATGGCAGCCAGCGCCTGAGGCGTTGCCGGGGCTTCTCCCTCATGGCCCAGCACGATGCTGAACAGAACCGGGTCCGCGAAGTCATACTTCTTCATCAGCTGTGCCATGGTCCAGGTGTGGCCTATTTCAAAGGTCTCCACCTCCGGAGTTTTTTTCTGTTTCAGGATTTCCCGGATACAGTACTCCACATCGTCTATGGGATTGCAATACACATCCCTTCCCAGATTGGTGGAGCCCACGTTCAGGGAGCAGGCTTCCACCATCTCAGAATACAGAGGGGCGCAGCGCTCCTGTATGTTCAGTTTAGACACCCCGCCCGTGGACACTTCGATGATGATGTCCGAATCCCGGCGAATCATGGCCAGCGTCTCCTCCAGCAAGGACATATCCGGCGTCAGACGGCCTTCCCTGTCCCTTACATGAAGGTGCACCATGGCAGCCCCTGCCTTATAACACTCATATACATCCTCCGCTATCTTGTCCGGTATGATGACCTTGTCCGCTGCCGCTACCGGCGCAACGTTTACCAGAACCTTATTATCCGTGCATGTCATTTATCTCATCTCCTTTTTTACAATTTCTCTCTTAATTATTGGGATTTCTTCCTTATTACAATTTCTTTTGTCCCGGCCATTTACGCAAACAGAACCTGTGCAATCAGCAACAGAGGTTCATCCCCTGTCTGGGCAATCCCATGGCTGTCCCCCGGCTGTGCCGCGTCTTTTCCAGCTCATTTTTTGTTCTGTATATCATAAAAATTCTCCATTTTCAAAAAAAGGGGCTGCCGCATCATTGACTTCAGACACATAATCTGTCCTGTTCCAGTCATCATGCAGCAGCCACCTTGCTATTCATCTTTTACTTTTGCCCAGTACTGGTAATGTTCCTCTACAGTCGCATATATGCCGGCCGAATCCCTGTCCTGCAAAAGCTTCACGATTCTGCGGTGCAGGTCCAGGAAGTTTTCCACTTCCCCGTCCAGGAATATCCTGTCTATGGTCACCATACGGGTACGGCGGGTGATTTTGTCCACATAGCTGCAGATGGACTGAAGCATCACATTTTCCGTGATTCCCACAATAGCCATATGGAACTGCACATCCGCCTCATAGAGGCTGCGCGCCTGGGGCTTCTCCATATGCGCCTGATATTCCAGCTCCTCCATGGCCTTCTCAATGGCTTCCATCTGAGTCTGCTCCAGGGATTTGGACTTCAGTTTATCCACAGCCAGCTGAAGGAGGCCCACATCAATTACCTTTCTCAGCTCCACAATCTGGCTGGTGGAATCCTTCTGCAGTATGATACCGTAAAGCACCGGATAAATCATCCTGCTGTCATATTCCTGACTCACAAAGGTGCCCTCCGCCCGCTTGATATGTACCACGCCATATGCCTCTAACACCTTGATGGCTTCCCGGACCGAATTTCTTCCAACCCCCATTGAATCTGACAATTCTGCTTCTGTAGGGATTTTGTCCCCTGGGTTTAGCTCTCCATTTATGATAGCATTGGTAATGTTGTCTACAATCTTATTAACTACTGACTGTCCTCCGACAGGTTCCTTTAAAAAACTGGTCTTTTCCATGCTGAACCTCCTTTGCTGCATACACCTGGCAGCCGTACTCCGGCTGCGTATGTGCAGTGCTTACCGCCTCCGCTTAACCAGGTCCATTACGGTCCTGGCGGGGCAGTCCACTTATCCATAAGTATACATCATATGTTGGTTCAGCGCAATCTTCTGTTCCATGCCTATGAAGGAATCAGGCACAGGGACAATGCCGGTATGTATGTGATGCACAGCAGAGCCAGAAGGGACATAAGCAGCAGCGGCACCATTCTGTGGCATATTTCCTCAAACTTAACTTTTCCGATATCAGCCGCAACATACAGATTGGGTCCTACCGGAGGCGTTACCTGGCCAATGGACAGGTTCAATACCAGGATGACGCCCAGCTGAATCATGTTGATATCCAGGGCCTTGGCGATGGGCATGATGATGGGAACCAGGATATAGAGAGCGCTGGTGTTATCCATAACGCAGCCCGCGCACAGGAATACAATGTTGATGATAAACAGCATGATGTACTTGTTATCTGTAAGGGCCAGGGCCATTTCCGTAAGGGAAGCCGCAATCCCCTGCTGAGTCAGTACCCAGGAGAAAATACCCGCGTTCATGATGATGAGAAGAATCATGCCCGTTGTCTTGGCAGTGGAGAACAGTGTCTCCTTAAGCTCCGTCAGACGCAGCTCCTTATAGACGAAGATTCCCACAATCAGACTGTAAACAACAGCAACCGCCGCTGCCTCTGTAGGTGTAAAGAGTCCCGAATAAATACCTCCCAGTACAATGACCGGGCTTAAAAGTCCCCATATTGTATCCAGGAACAGCCTGCCGATTTCCTTTAAGGACGCCCTCTGGGTATCCCCCTTCCATCCGTTCTTCTTGGACTTTATGAACACCATAATGCAGAGCATGAAGCCGAATATAAGTCCCGGTACAATACCTGACAGGAACAAATCGCCAATGGATTCCCCTGTAATCATGCCATAGATAATGAATGTAATACTGGGAGGAATAACCGTTCCCAGAGAGCCCGATATAGCGGAAAGTGCGCTGGAAAATCCTGCGTCGTATCCCTGGGCCACCATGGCCGGAATCAGGATGGAGCCCATGGCTGCAACGGTTGCTGTGCCGGAACCGGAGATGGCCGCAAAGAACAGGGCTGCCACCACTGCCACATAGCCCAGTCCGCCGTGAACCGGTCCGATAATGCTGTCCGCCAGGTTGATGAGGCGTTTGGAAATGCCTCCCTTGTCCATGATTGCGCCTGCAAGGACGAAAAGCGGAATGGTCAGAAGGGAAAATTTCTGTACAGTGGCCTGCATCATGGAAGGAATAACGCCCAGCGGGGCGCCTGAAAATATCAGGGTCAGTGCGCTGGACACGCCCAGGACAATGGCAATGGGAATACCGAATCCAATCATCACTGCCATGGAACCAAATAGAATCGCTGCTGACATATTAGTTTCCCTCCTTTGCTAATCTGATTTCATACTGTACCATACGGGCTATGGAAAAAACCGCTGACAAAGGAATGGCGATTCCGATGGTCCACTGAGGCATCTCCAGAACGCCTGTAAGCAGATGGTAGTGATACTGCCTGTAAACCATCTGTGCCCCCCATATAATCCAGATTCCATAATTGGCAGAGCATAAAAGGAGCCTGCAGATACGGTAAACCTTACGCTTTGTTCCGGTGAATTTATCAGTCAGGTAATTAAAGCCCATGTGGGAATCTGTCTTAAACACACTGGCCGCGGCCAGGCAGCAGACCCACACAAACATGGTGGTCACCAGTTCCTGAGTAAATGACATGTTGAACCATGTAATCTTTCTTGAAAACACATTCATAAATGTGACAAACGTCATAACAAGCAATGCGGCTGAACAGAGATATTCCTCAAGATTCTCCCAGAAATCCTTTAAAAATCCTTTTTCCTTCATAACGCCCCTCCTAATTCTTATAACCGCCGGTAAACAAGTCGATTACATCCTGTCCCACAGACTTGGCATAATCATCATAGATTCCGGTGCAGGCCTTCTGGAACTCAGCCTTCTGCTCCTCTGTCAGCTCCGTGATGACGGTGCCGCCGTCCTTCAGCTTCTGGATGATAACAGCCTCGTTGTCAGCCAGATATTCATTTCCCCAGTCCAGGGCTTCTGCCGCGCACTCCTTTACCAGGTCCTGGTCCTCAGGAGACAGCCTGTCCATGGTCTTGCGGCTCATGACCCAGATAGTGGTATCCCTTACCCCGTCCCACAGGGTAACGTACTGCTGGACCTCCGCGAATTTAGAAGAGTCAAATACCGCGATTGGATTCTCCTGCCCGTCAATGGTCTTCTGCTGGAGGGAGGTGTACACCTCCGAAAAATCCATGGCAGTGGGATTGGCCCCAAAGTAATTCCGGTACAGGTCAATGAAAATATTGGCGCCCGGCACACGGATATTCATGCCCTTCAAATCCTCAGGCTTTGTGATCTCCTTTTTGCTGTTGGATATCTGCCTGGAACCGGCGTTATTGATACCCAGCATTTCCATCTCCAGGTCATTGCACCAGCCGTTTACCACCTCATGCACCTTATCGCTGTGGCAGAACGCCAGCAGGTCGTCTGAATTAGGGAACAGAAATGGAAGCCAGAAGGAATAAAACTTCTTATCATAATTGGCAATGTTCGGCGGTGCGCAGGAATGGATGTCAATGTTGCCGGCCTGTACCAGCTCGATGGCCTTTGTCAAGTCTCCGCCTGACAGTCCGCAGTTGGAATAAATATTGACTTCAATCCTTCCGGCACTCCGCTCCTCCACCAGCCTCTTAAACTCCTGGGCAGTCAGGTCGCTGATGGACCCAGGACTCTGTGTATGGGTAAAATGAAGCACTACCTTCTTATCCCCGGCAGAACCGCAGGCCGTCATGGACAATACCATGGCCGCAGCGCATATGACTGCCGCCGCCTTTCTTAACCTTTTAAACATACTTCCCTCTCCCTTCGTTGCGTACACCTGGCCTCTGTGCTTCAGGTGCCTGTGCGCGATAGATTTCAAGTAATACATTCCAGGTAATACATTCCAGAGTAATACATTTCATGCAGTACATTCCGTATATTACATTAATCCCTTCTTAACAAGAGCGTCCTTAAGTGCAGCAGCGCCGAATCTCGGACTGGATAATACTACTTTACCATACTTTTCATGAATATACTCCTCGCAGCAGGCCATGGAGCCCTGGGCAAAAAGAATCACATCCACCTTGTCCGCAATCTTTCCCGCATACTCACTCATAAGGGCCTTAAACTGTTCCTGGTCCAGGCCAAAGCCGCCGTCCACCAGCGCGTCCACCAGCTCCACCTGACGGTTCATCTCCCTGGCAACCCTCAGGATGGTGTTCTTAGTAGGATTCAGTGTGGTGGGAAGGGTTGCCATGACCCCGATTCTCTTTCCCTGCCTCACTGCTTCGCGGCACATCTCCTCGTCCACACGCACAATAGGGATTCCCGTGTATCTGGCTATATCCTGGGCAGCATCCGCCACCTCGCCTACGGAAGAACAAAGGTTTAAAATGGCATCCGCGCCTTCTGAAACAGCTGTCATATACATACCTATCAGCCTGGCTGCCGGAGGAGCCGTCACATAACCTGTGTCCCTGACCTCTGCCAGAATGGAAGGATCCTGGTAACTGGCCACCTCAGTCTCCTGGGGAAGGACATCCCCCACTTCCTTTTCTACTAATTCAATCAACTCCGGTGTGGTGCTTGTGTAAACCAATGCTACTTTCATGAATTATCCTCCTGTTATTCTTCTATTAGAACCAACGTCCAACATCCTATGTTATATGATTAAAATATACTACATCCTACGTTGGTTGTAAATTGTGAAAATGCACATGATTATAAAACTTTTTTATGCAGTTTTACTTATTAAAATATGCAAAAACATGGAAGGAACCTGCGAATCAGGATCTCTTCCATGTTTTTTCTATATAGAGGGTGTTTACCAATCATGCATTAAGATACCGGCCTGCCTACCACAATTCCCTCCAGGGCAGCCGTTTCCAGTCCTCCGTCATTTACCTAAGAAAAATGCAGCAGGAACCGTTACCAAAGGCGGGAACAGTATCAAAAGCAGAAGGATGATAACCTCCGCCAGCAGAAACGGCCACACAGCCTTTACGATCCTCTCCATATTAATCTTTCCGGCACTGCACGCCACATTCAGCACTGTCCCTACAGGAGGAGTAAGAAGTCCCATAACGGTATTCAATATGAACACCACCCCGAAATAGACTACGTCAATGCCTGCTGCCCTAACTGCCGGCAGCAGAACCGGGGTCAGTATCATAATAGTAGGCGTCACGTCCATGGAGGTACCTACCAGCAAGACAATTCCTGCAATAACCAACATAAGAAGGGTGGGGTGAGCGATAAATGGAGCCAGGATTCCTGTCACGATGGACGGTATATTTCCCACTGTCATGAGCCAGGAAGATACCATGGCTGCAGCGGCCAGGAACATAATCACAGAAGAGGACTTAGCAGCGGATACCAGACAGTCCATCAGCATGGATAGCTTCAGTTCCCTGTACACAAAGAGTCCTATAACCAGGGCATACACTGCTGTGATGACTCCTGCCTCTGTAGGCGTAAACTTACCGCTCCTCAGTCCAACCAGGATGAATACGGGAAGAAGCAGAGCCCAAAATCCGTCTGTCAGGGATTTCACTACCTGCCTCCGGCTCTGCATGGGAGCTGTTGGCAGTTTATCCTTCTTAGCCACGAAAAACCACAGAATGCACAGTGAAGCTGACAGATAGACTGCCGGTGCTATGCCTGCCATAAAGAGGCTTGTCACTGATACGCTGGCCTGCACACCGAAGATGATCATGGGAACGGAGGGCGGCATGATGGGAGATAAAATATTACCTGCTGCAATAAGCCCGGTGCTCTTATCCCTGTTATACCCGGCCCTTACCATCATAGGAATGAGGATAGCTCCCAGCGCAGCCGTGGATGCCACGGCAGACCCAACCATGCTGGCAAAGAGAAGAATAGCCAGAATGGATACATATCCAAGTCCGCCTCTTACGTGTCCTACCATGGCATTGGCCGCATTGACAATCCGTTTGGTTATCCCTCCCCTGTTCATAAATTCTCCTGCCAATATGAAGAAAGGAACTGCCATCATGGAAAATGAATCGGCGCCTGAGAACAGGTTCTGGGACAGAATCTGAGAATTAAAGCCGTTCATGAACAGCATCATGCAGATGCCGCTGAACAATAATGAAAAACAGATGGGCAGGCCGATTGCCATGGACCCAACCAGTGATGCCAGAAATACAACCAAAGTCATGTTTATTTACCTCCCTGCTCATTGAGACGCTTGACATATTCTTCGTCAGACAGTTCCTCCGCCTGTTCCATTGCCTCGGCGGCAATATCATCGTCATCATTGTGCATGGTAACGATGTCCGTTATCTCCTCAGGATGCTTCAAGGCATATACTATATTGGTGACAGCCAGGATAGCGATGAAAATACCGGTTATGATGCCTCCGAAGTAAAGCACGGAATAGGGAATGCCAAGAGCTGCTGTCCTGGACTGTGTATTCTGGATGACCATCTTAAACGCCCCATGAACCAGAACGCACATGATAGCGGCAATCAGGAGCCTGGATACGAGATACAAGACCAGCTGAACCTTTGGGCCGACTCTGGACAGCAGGGTATCCACTCCCAAATGGGCATTTGAATGCATGGCGCTGATGGCGCCAATATATGTAACATATACAAAAAGGTATCTTGCCAGCTCTTCCGACCATGTAAGGCCGGAGTTAAAAAAAGTCCTCAGCACCACATTCAGGAATACGAACAGCACCATAAGACCGGTCAGAATCCCTGTAAAGCAGTCAATCATGTGAAACAGCTTATCAATCAATCGGTTCATAGTCCTCTCCTTACTCGATTTCTTCAATCATTCTTCTGATATCTCCGGCCCATTCGTACTTTTCGTCCAGATAATCATATACAGGCTGTATCTTTACCTTCATGGCCTCCCTGTCCTCATCTGACAGGTCTGTAACTGTAAGACCGTTGTCCTTCATGAACTGCTTATCGCCAGCCAGCTGGTCTATGTAAAGATCCCACGCATAGTCCGATGTCTCATCTGCTACCTGACGAAATATCTCCCTGTCAGCCTCATCTATGCTGTCCCAGAACTGGTCCCCTGCAAAAAGCTCCAAAGATGCCACTATGTGGTTGGTATCATAGATATAATCCTGAACCTCATACCATCCCTCATTCTTAACCGTGGACAGAGGATTGTCCTGTCCATCCACAACTCCCTGTTCCAGAGCCGTAAACACCTCTCCCATATCCATGATGACCACGTTGGCCCCCAGGCTCTCAGCCAGCTTCACATGAATTGGATTATTCGGCATCCTCAGCTTCTGTCCCTTGAAATCATCCAGCCCCTCCAGCTTCTTATTAGAAGAAAATGCCCTTGCCCCGTTCGGGAACCACGACATCAGAGTCACCGGCTGCTCTGCCTCCAGCTCTCCTGCAATATAGCTTCCCAGCTGCCCCTGGTAACACCTTCTGGCATGCTCCACATCCCGAAACACAAACGGAAAATCAGGGATAGCCATTACAGGCGTCTCAGACCACATAGGCGTCCCCACCACGCACATCTCGATGATTCCGCTTCTGGTATAGTCGTAGGTGACCTTCTCACTTCCCAGTACTCCGGAGTCATATATCTGGATATCATATTTTCCCTCTGTCAGTTCCTCCAGCCTTGGTTTAAATACCTCCCTCATCGCCATGGAAGCCGGTGTCTGGCTGGAAACGCAGACTGCGATTTTCACCAATTTTCCTTTATTCATACTTCCATCCTGGCCGGCGCAGCCCGCCAGGGTACCCATTACTGCTATAGAAGTAAAGATATACAATCCCTGCTTCACAAACTTAGCAAGCTTCATAAGTGAACCCCTCCTGAATGTAATTAATTAAAGTTTCCGCACACGTCATTTGATAATTATACTAGTAATTCTTCAGGTTAGAATCGATGATGGGGGATACGATATCTTCAGTATATCGCGTCCTTACTTGTATGGTAGTATATAAGTCAAATTCTTGCAATATGTAAATATAGCCAATGTTATTCCTTGCAATTTGTGCACAATTTATATTTTAAATTCTAATTTCATAAAACACTTGACATTTTACCGGCATCAAATTAGTATACAAGTATGCAAGTCCTCCGCACACGTCAACCAAAAAGGAGAATAATCAACTATGAAAGCAGTACAGATTTTAAAACCTAAGTCATTACATATAATTGATGTTGAAAAACCATCCGTAACTAAAGAGAACAATGTATTAGTACGTATGACAGCCGCCGGTATCTGCGGTTCAGATGTGGGCATCTACCACGGCACGAATGCGGCCGCAACCTATCCCAGAATCATCGGACATGAGATGGTCGGCGTGGTAGAGGAAACAGGTTCTTCTGTCATCTCTCTGCATACGGGCGACCGTGTTATTGTCAATCAGGTTACAAGCTGCGGCCACTGTTATCCCTGCCGTATAGGAAGAGGGAATGTCTGCGACAGCCTGGCTGTAAGGGGAGTGCATATCGACGGAGGATACCAGGAATATATCGCTGTGCCGGAAGAGGACTGCTATCTGCTTCCTGACTCCATCTCGGATACGGACGCCGTGATGATTGAACCTGCCACCATTGCCATCCAGTCCTGCACCAGAGCGGAGCTTAAAAAGGATGATCTGCTTCTTATTTATGGATGCGGCGCTTTAGGAAGCTCCATCTTAAAAATTGCCCGGCTGCTTTGTGACTATATCATAGTAGCAGATGTGGTAGATGAAAAATTAGAAGGAGCGAAATCTGCAGGAGCCTCCCGCACCATCAATGTATTAAAAGAGGATTTGGAGGAGAAGGTAAAGGAATACACACAGGGGCACGGCGCCACCGTATCCATCGACGCGGTCTGCGGAAATGATTCCCTGATTCGTCTGCTGAAAGCCACCGGCAATGCAGGCCGGGTCATCACTATGGGCTTTTCCACATCCCCCACTGAAATCAACCAATTCCTTATCACCTCAAAGGAACTGGATGTACGGGGTTCCCGCCTTCAGAACAAGATGTTTGGCAGAGCCATCGAACTAATCAATGAGGGGAAGCTTGACCTGACAGGAAGTGTTTCCCACACCTTCCCCCTGACAAAAGCCCAGGAAGCCTTTGATTTCGTTGACTCCCACGATCCATCCATCCGAAAGGTGGTTCTGACTTTTGGTTTTTAGCAGTAACCTGAATAAAAATTAAAATGATGATTTTCAGATAAATAATAATAGCCTATCCGTTCTTTCGGTAGTATACTAGTACATAACATAATATAGTATGTTGGTATATAAGGAGATTTAGGAAACAAGGAGGAACATATGAAAGTACTGGACAGGCTGTCTGCTGAAAATGCCCGGACCTATGCCCTGAGGGTTCTTCAATATAATATCATTAATCTGGAGCTGGTTCCGGGAAGCGCGGTGAGCGAGAATGAGCTTTCCGCCATCCTGCAGCTCTCCCGCACTCCGGTACGTGAAGCTCTCATTGAACTGAGCAAAGTAGGTTTGGTAGAGATCCAGCCCCAGAGAGGAAGTTATATCGCTAAGATTGACTATGAACTGATTGAAGAATCCCGGTTCATGCGCCTGGTGCTGGAGAACGCCGTGTTAAAGCTGGCCTGCGAAGGTATTTCCCGGGAATACATGGACAAACTGAGAGAAAATCTCAGGATGGAGGATAATATACTGAAAGAAGAGAAAGCAGAACGGCTCTTTGAGCTGGATAATGAGTTCCACAAGCTTCTCTTCCATTCCGTGGACAAGGCACGCACTTATGAGATCATCCGCGCCCAGATGGTACACTTCGACCGTCTCAGGGCTCTATCACTAAAAACCGTTAAGCCTGATAAGACCGTGGAGGACCACGAAAATATTCTCTATGCCATTGAGCGCCGCGACGCAGAGCTGGCTGAGATGTTAATGACCCGGCATCTGACGCGCCACAGGGTGGAGAAGTCGGAGCTGGTAAAGGCTTATCCTGAATATTTTGTGCAATAAATTAAGAATTCTCCCCAGGAGATGCAGTTGAAACAAATCTGTATCTCCTGGGGAATTTTTATTTTCATCCTCCATTCTATTCCATCCAATCACTGTAAAACTGACATAATGTAATAGAACATTATGTTTTTTATTGACTATTTTTATATAACGTTATATAATGTATTTATAAGACAAGTAAAAACTACATATCTCTCAAAGGAGGCCCTATTTTTATGGAACTAAAAAAAATTATCGAGGAAATCAAAGCAGAGCGCCCGGAAATCACCTCAGTCATCTTTGTAGGATGCGGCGCATCCCAGGCAGAGCTTTATCCGGCCAAGTACTTCTTAGAGGGCAATGCAAAAAAGCTGAGCACCAGTCTGTACACGTCCAATGAATTTGTACATGCCACTCCTGCCTGCGTGGGCAAAGAAAGCATTGTCATTACCTGCTCCCTTGGCGGCAATACCCCCGAGACAGTGGAAGCCTCCAAAAAAGCCATGAATATGGGCGCTAAGGTAATTGCCATCACACATACCCCCGGTTCACCACTGGCTAACAGCGCACACTATGTGGTACTTCACGGATTTGAGAAGAATTATGCGGCCAAACTGGAAAAAATGGCCTCCTGCCTGCAGCTGGCAGCAGAAATTCTCAACCAGTATGAAGGATATGATCATTACGAAGATATGATGACTGGCTTCTGTAAGATCTTTGACTTAATAGAGGACGCAGTTTCCTTCGTAGTTCCTTCCGCAAAAAGGTTTGCAGAAAACTACAAGGATGCTCCTGTTATTTACGTCATGAGCTCCGGAGCTACCCATATGGTGGCCTATGCCTTCTCCATCTGCCTTCTGATGGAAATGCAGTGGATAAATTCAGGCTCCTTCCATGACGGTGAATTTTTCCATGGTCCATTTGAAATCGTAGATAAGGATGTGCCCTTCCTTCTGCTGATGAACGACGGCAGCACCAGAGCATTGGATTCCAGAGCCCTGGACTTCCTGAACCGTTTCCAGGCCAAGACCACCCTGATTGACGCAAAGGATTTTGGATTAGGGTCCGTAATACCATCCACGGTCAAGGATTACTTCAACCCGATGCTGATTACCGCAGTACTGCGGGTATATGCAGAGCAGCTGGCAATCCTCAGGAATCATCCCTTGACCCAGAGAAGATACATGTGGAAACTGGAATACTAATTATCTTTTACATTCAAAAGGGCTTCCGGCGGCTGATGCTTTGCCGGAGGCCCTTTTTTAGGGCGATGCGCATCAGAACCAACTGTAATCACAGTTCCCCCAAGCTCCCTGTAGAGCTTAAGGCATCTAAGTCCGGGCATTCCCGGTTAAAATATTTCCCGGTTATTCCACCTGCATAAAACTCATAGTGGTCCGTAAATGCGACCTCTTCTATACCCGCATCCATGGCTGCATTGCACATTTCCTCCATGGTACCCTTGGCATCGGGGGAAATTGTGCTGTGAACGTGATAATCTGCTGTTTTGTATTCCATAATCTTCTGTTCCTTATTATTTTTAATGGCCTGTATCATACATGTGATTTCCTGTGACAGTAAACAGGAGGAACCATCCTGTTCCTCCTGCTGATATATGACATTCTAATTATCTAGTACAACTCGATTTAAATAAGCTTACAATTTAAGCATTGGTAGTAATCTGATTTCTTGGCTTACGTGTCCGTGCTTTGGGCGCACGTTTCCCTTG
>ERZ894236.876-NODE-876-length-28085-cov-107.59_pt1 | contig 28085 bp, 23 predicted proteins | sample MGYA00380297_ERZ894236 | MGnify/ENA primary metagenome ERZ894236 (study PRJEB32331, sample SAMN06328420) | human gut metagenome | biome: human gut microbiome; feature: stool | host: Homo sapiens | collected 2014-08-04 ... | reverse complement strand
TGAGCTATATGGGTTGACCCCCTAAATATGTGTATAATTTGGACGGGATTTTAGGGTAAAATAGTGTTATATCCACAGCCAAAATGCTACGTCCCAGCACGCTTGTATAGGAGTAAAACAGCACTGGCATCAGGAGCGTTCCCATAAGCAGTCCTGCGTGAAATGCAGATAAGCGGCAGGCGTCGGTCACGCCCTTTAAGCTCCATAGACCAAACAGGAGCATGGGGAAAAACAGCAGTTTCATATGTTCCCAGACAGACTCATTGACAGGGGCAATAAGGCCGATGAGAGGATTGCGGCCGGACCAGCGGTAGGTGAAATGGAGAAGGGTCCCCAGTACGGATACGAACAGAATCCCGGCTATTGTTTGTGAAATATTCATATGCACCTCCTGTTACACTATATGAAACCGGGACATATGGTAGAACATTGGACTGGAAAGGGCTTTCGTTTTCTTTTTGACAAATATTATAAAACAATGTACACTGAAAATATAGCTAAAAGTCGGGAATATGCCCATGGAGGATGATATGCTGAGGGATAATATGGAGGATGGATTCAGCCCGGGTTCCATGCTGCATTTGTATAGTTGTGTGTTAAGAAATATTCGCGGGCGCAGAGCCAGCAGAGTAAGATTGGGTGTCCTGGAAGCTGCCTTTTATATGGAGGGCGGGCTTTCAGGACATGTTTGCTTTGTGGGATGGGGGAGAATGCGGAAATAAAAGATTGCAGAAGGAAGGAATTGACATTTTGGTTAGCCAATGCTAATCTTATCACATAAACCACACATCAGCTAAGCAAAAGGGAGATGATATTATGTCAACAGCCATTATATGTGCAGTTCTGATTGTCATTGCAATCATTGGGCTCAAGAGCTACACCAAAAAACTAACCTCCGGGTGCTGCGGGGGATCGTCCCAGGCATCGGTGAAAAAAATAAAAGTCAGTGATAAGGATAAGTCCCATTATCCCTATTCACGTATTCTCAAGGTGGACGGCATGTCCTGCGGTAATTGTGCCGGCCATGTGGAAAATGCCCTCAACAGCCTGGAAGGGGTGTGGGCCCAGGTGGACCTGGAAAAAGGCGAGGCCCTGGTGCGGATGAAACAGAAGTACGGAAACAATGAGCTTAAACAGGCTGTTAAGGACGCAGGATATGTGGTCTATAAAATAGAAGAAAGTCATACTGACAGGGAGGGGAAGCATCTATGGCTTTGGAGGATCTGAAAACATCAGAAGACCGGAAAAAAGCATTGCGTCGAGAGACAAAAGAGGCGGTTGCAGCGCTGGATGAAGGGTACACAAAGGAGGCGGACCTTCAGATATTCCGGCATGTGACCGGGCTGACGGAATATGAGCAGGCGGAGACTCTGTTCTGCTTTGTGGGAACCAGCGGTGAGATTAATACAGCGCCCATACTGGAGGAGGCTTTAAGGCAGGGAAAACGGGTGGGTGTTCCCAAGTGCACTGCCAGAGGGATCATGGAGGTACGTGAAATCAGGAGCCTTCGGGATTTGGAGGCAGGAAAATACGGTATATTGGAACCGGGAGCACATGCTCCGGTCATACAGCCGGAGGAAATCAATCTGGCCATTGTGCCATGCATGTCATGCAGTTACGACGGCAGGCGGCTGGGGTACGGCGGCGGGTACTATGACCGCTATCTGGGCGGGACCCGGGCCGTGAAGGCAGTCATATGCAGGGAACGAATCATGCGCGCGGACATACCTATGGAGCCCCACGACCAGATGATGGATATAGTGATATCGGAAAATGGAGTCAGGCGGTTGGGGAGTCAGTGAAATGGCGGTCATCCGTATGGGAATACCTGCTGGAAGTAAAATAGTCTTGAAAAAATCCACTAAACTGATTAAACTGATACCATGAGAATATTATATGAAAAAACGCTGGACGGGATCTGCCTCCAGCGTTGTTATGGTTTGGATAAAACTTTGGAGATTCCGGGGACGGCTGACGGCATGCCGGTGACAGAGCTGGCCGCCTACCTTTTTTCAGATACAGTCCGCAGGCGGGAACCGCCGCCCGGTGAGTACCAGGGAGAGCCGGAGCTTTGCGGCAGCCGGGTGGAGGTAATCAGCCTGCCGGATACAATCAGGAAGGTGGGGGCCTATGGCTTCTACAACTGCTACGGCCTGAAGAGGCTTTCATGCAGCAGTGCCGTGGAGGACTGGGGAGCCGGGGTATTTACCGGCTGTACAGGCCTGGAATGCCTGGATATCCGTATTGCCAAGGGCAGGAAGTCCTGCTTTAAGGACATCCTGTCGGAGCTTCACCAGACCCTGTCCGTAAATTACAGGTCCGGTTCGGGTAAGCTTCTGGCAAAGCTTGTATTTCCGGAATTTTTTGAGGAGTCCGTGGAAAACACACCGGCCCGCATCATCATGAGGGAGATGCATGGCTGCGGTCATATGTATCGGTACTGTTTTGACGGAGGGGATTTCCGTTTCGATGAATACGACAGGCTGTTTCCCCATGTAAAGGTCCAGGAAAAGCCGGAGCTGGCGGTGCGCCTGGCCCTGTACCGCCTGTACTGGCCCTATGGTTTAAGGGAAAATGCAGAGGAGGAGTACTGGGATTATGTAAGGATTCATGCCGGGGAAGGCACAAAGGGACTGATTGAACGTGGAGAGCGGGATATCCTGGGCTTCATGGCCCGGTCAGCCCGGCTGGGAGACGCTGAGATCAAGAAGATGATAGATGCCGCCGCCAGGTCCGGTGATGCCCAGTCTTCCGCCCTGTTGCTGGATGTGAAGCACAGCCGCCGTAAGGCGGCAGGCAGGACCGGATGGGGCGGGGTGGAGCCGCGCGGCGGACGGGAACGGACATTTGAATTATAAATGCCGCAACCGTCATAACTTAAGTCAGTAAAGCATCAGTTTATAAAATAAAATATACCAGGAGGATAATAATGGCTAAGAATACAATAGGACAGGAATTACAGGAACAGCTTACATGGGCGTTCCCTCATATTGGAAAGGATAAACCGGAGCAGGCGGGAAAGGCGTTCAAATACTGCGAGGGCTATAAGGAATTTCTGGATGCGGGAAAGACCGAGCGGGAGTGTGTGAAGGAAGCTGTAAAGATGCTTAAAAAGGCAGGCTATAAGCCCTTTGACTCCAGGGAATCCTATAAGCCTGGTGATAAGGTGTATTATGTGAACCGCGGTAAATCACTGATTGCCACCACATTTGGTAAGAAGCCCCTGGACCAGGGCCTGAGAATCAACGGAGCTCATATTGATTCCCCCAGGTTGGATTTAAAGCCCAATCCTCTGTACGAGAAGGAGGATATTGCATTTTTCAAAACCCATTATTACGGCGGCATCCGCAAATACCAGTGGGGAACCATTCCCCTGGCCATGCACGGCGTGGTGGTGAAGAAAAACGGAGAGACCGTGGAGGTTTCCTTTGGAGAGGATGAGAAGGAGCCGGTATTCTGCGTGACGGACCTGCTTCCCCATCTGGCTGCCAAGCAGAACGAGCGTCCCTTAAAGGACGGGTTAAAGGGAGAGGAACTGAATATTGTGGTTGGCTCCCTCCCCTTCCAGGATGAGGAGGTTAAAGAGCCTGTAAAGCTGATGGCTTTAAGCCTTTTAAATGAGAAGTACGGAATTACGGAAAAGGACTTTTTCCGCGCTGAGATTGAAATGGTTCCCGCTGTAAAGGCCAGGGACGTTGGTTTTGACGCCAGCATGATAGGCGCTTACGGGCAGGATGACAGGGTTTGCGCGTATACGGCCCTGACAGCTGAGATAGATGCAAAGAAGCCGGCCCACACCACGGTGACCATTCTGGCTGACAAGGAAGAGATCGGCTCCACCGGCAACACGGGACTGAATTCGGATTTTGTGCTTCATTACATAGAAGATTTGGCGGAACAGGCAGGTGTCAGCCCAAGGGAAGTGATGAGAAAATCCCTGTGCCTTTCTTCGGATGTGAACGCTGCATTTGACCCCAGCTTTCCGGATGTGTACGAGGGCCGCAACACAAGCTATATCAACAAAGGCTGTGTGCTGACCAAGTATACGGGAGCCAGGGGAAAGTCCGGCTCCAACGATGCCAGCGCCGAGACCATGGCAAAGGTTATTGCCATTATGGAGGAAGAAGACGTGTATTGGCAGGCCGGTGAGCTGGGAGCCGTGGATATGGGCGGCGGCGGTACCATTGCCCAGTTCGTGGCGCACATGGATGTGGATACCGTGGATTTGGGCGTGCCCATCCTTTCCATGCATTCTCCTTTTGAGCTGGCTTCCAAGCTGGATGTCTATAATACGTATAAGGCGTTTAAGGCATTCTACAAATAGTCTGTGGACTGTTGCTTAAATTTTCATGAAATTGGTGGAAAGTCTTTTTTTTCACGGACAGGTATGATATAACTATGTACAGCGCACGCTATTTGGGGATGAATGGAAAAATAAGGATAATTCAAGGTCCTGCGTGTGAAATCAGGATAGAAAAGGGATATGTAAAATGAAAAAATCAGCACTCATATGTTTATGCGGACTGGTTGCGGCCTCCATCATGACAGGCTGCGGGGCCAGCCAGACAGAAGGAAAGGAAAATCTCGGCACAGTTGAGCTGGCAGAGTATAAGGGCGTGAAGGTAAATGTACCGGCTGTTATGGTAACAGATGCCGAGGTGGAGTCAAAAATCAACCAGGTACTCAGCCAGAATCCTAAAATTGAGGAAGTGGACAGGCCCGCCGCGGAAGGCGACATTGTCAACATTGATTATGTGGGAAAACAGGACGGAGTGGAATTCGCAGGCGGCACCGGCGAAGGACAGGACCTGACCCTGGGCTCCGGCAAAATGATCGACGGATTCGAGGACGGACTGATTGGCACAAAGAAGGGCGATAAGAAGGAACTGAACCTGACGTTCCCGGAGGACTACAGCGAAAAAGCCCTGGCAGGACAGGACGTTGTATTTGAAGTGACTGTGAATGCTGTAAAGGAAAAGCAGTCAGCCGTACTGGACGACGCATTTGTACAGAGTGTTTCTGATTTCAAGACAGTGGATGAGTACAGGGCCAGCGTTAAGGAAGACCTTTTAAAGCAGAAGCAGCAGTCTGCCGACCTTCAGATTCAGCAGTATGTACTTAAGAATGTGGTTGAGAACTCCAAGTTCAAGCTGAACAGGAATACCCTTTCCAGACGTTATAATGACCGCATCAAGCAGTATGAAGAGCAGGCTAAGATGTACGGCACCAACCTGTCCGGCATGGCTAAGGCCAATGGCATGGATGTGCCCGGATTACAGGAAGCTGTTTATGCGTCAGTGAAGGATGATGTGAAGAACCAGCTGGTCATCCTTAAGGTTGCCGAGCTGGAGGGCATTACCCTGGAGGATGCCGACCGTCAGGCATTTGCGGAGATGAACGGCCAGACCCTCGAGGCCGCAGTGGAATATTTCGGGCAGGAGACCCTGGATGAAATGGCCCTGAACCAGAAGGTCATGAAGTTCATGGCGGACAACGCAGTCAACGAAGCCCAGGATGCAGCTGCTCCGGCAGAGGAGACAACGGCCGCAGAAGGGACTGCCGCCGCAGAGGAAACAACGGCAGAAGAGACCACAGCAGAGGAAACCACAGCTCCAGCAGAAACCACAGTTGCAGAGACAACTGCCGCACAGTAAAGAAGGATTGCCAAAAGAAGAAGGAGGACTCGCACATGCAGATTTTAAAGGACAGGATACGCAAGGACGGCAAGATAAAAGCCGGAAACGTTCTGAAGGTGGACAGCTTCTTGAACCATCAGATGGACATCAAGCTTTTTGGAGAGATTGGGAAAGAATTTAAGCGCAGGTTTGCCGATGTGGAGGTCACGAAGATTCTTACCATTGAGGCCTCCGGAATCGGAATTGCATGTATTGTGGCCCAGTATTTTGATGTGCCTGTTGTATTTGCAAAGAAGACGCAGACCAAGAATATTGCAGGCGAGGTTTATACCACCAAGGTGGAGTCCTACACCCATGGCAGGGTTTATGATATCATCGTGTCAAGAGAGTTTCTGGGAGCCGGCGACAAGGTGCTGCTCATTGATGACTTCCTTGCCAATGGAAAGGCTCTGGAGGGCCTGGCTGCCCTGGTACGGGATTCCGGTGCTGAGCTGGTAGGTGCGGGCATTGTCATCGAGAAGGGATTTCAGGTAGGCGGAGACCTGCTCCGTTCAGAGGGAATCAGACTGGAGTCACTGGCAATCGTGGAGAGCATGGACGAGGAAACACAGACCATTGTGTTCAGAGATGATGAATAAGAGAACGAAAGCTTTATTTTATGATATTGACGGAACCCTCCTGTCTGAGAAGACGGGCCGGGTTCCCGAAAGTGCGGTACAGGCACTGAAGGAGGCGCGCAGAAAGGGACATCTGGTGTTCATCAATACGGGCCGTGTATATGCCCATCTGGGTGAAATTAAGAAGCTGGTGGAAGCAGATGGATATCTGTGCGGCTGCGGGACATATATCCTTGCAGAGGGCCGGGTAATGTACAGCTACCACATTCCTCATGAGAGAGGGCTGGAAATCAAGAGCCATATTGATGAGTGCGGACTGGACGGAGCCCTTGAGGCTTCGGACGGAATCCATATTCACAGGTCACTGTCACCTATTCCAAGGGTGGAGCAGCTGAAGGCTTCCCTCAGGCGTTCGGGCTGTCTGTCTGAATATGACTGGGAAGACGACTGCTATGACTATGATAAGTTTTATCTTATCTCGGATGAAAACAGCAGGCCCAAGGAGCTTTTTGGACGGCTCAGGGACATGGAAATCATAGACCGGGGAAACGGGGAATATGAATGTGTGCCCAGAGGACATTCCAAGGCAACTGCCATTGATTTGGTATTGAAGCATTATGGCATCTCTCTGGATGACGCCTATGTGTTCGGTGACAGCGGCAATGACCTTGCCATGTTCCGCTACGCAAGGAACTGTATCCTGATGGGAAAGCATGACGAGGTGCTGGAGCCCTACGCGACGTTCGAGACAAAGGATGTGGAGGAGGACGGAATCGCGTATGCCATGAAGGAACTGGGCATAATATAACACAGCGATAGTTAATACGGAAAGAGCAGACTGCATGAAGAGAAAGACCTGGATGATAAGTGCCCTGATGTATGCCATGGTATTTATGGCATGCTTTGGGGTACTGCACGTTTTAAAGACTTTAATGGAGCCTTCAGGGCCTGTATCGGTTGAGAGCAGCGGGGTGCCTGAGGGCACCCGGGAAGCGGAAACAGGGGAGGAATGGGAGGAGCAGGCCGGGCCTGCATTGGCTACGGATTCCCAGGCCCGGGAACCCCAGGATGAAGTAATCAGGCAGGAGGGCTATAAGGAGTGGAAGAAGAAATTCCCCGGTATGTGGAGCCCTCCGGCAGCCCCGGAGGAGCCCTACATACCGCCCAAGCTGATCCTGGCAACAGACCTTCACTATCAAAGCGCTTTAGCCGGGGACGGCGGGGAAGCTTTCCGGCTGTTCGTGGAGCGGTGCGACGGAAAGGTGGTCCAGTATCTGCCTGAGCTTTTGGAAGCATTTCTGGACGAGGTCATAAAGGAGCGGCCCTCTGCCCTGGTTCTCAGCGGCGATATTACCATGAACGGGGAGCGAATGAACCATGGGGAGCTGGCGGCAAGACTCAAGCGGGTCCAGGACGCCGGCATACAGGTCCTGGTGATACCGGGAAACCATGATATCAATAACCACGACGCTGCGGTATACTACGGCGCCCGGAAAGAGCCGGCTCCCTATATTGACGGACCTGAATTCCATGAGATTTACCATGAATACGGTTATGACCAGGCATTGGGCCGGGACAGCAGCTCACTGAGCTATGTCTATGCCCTGGATGACAGAAACTGGCTCCTGATGCTGGACTCCTGTCAATATGAGCCGGATAACAGGGTGGAGGGAAGGCTGAAAGACAGCACCATGGCCTGGGCCGATGAACAGCTGGCCAGGGCAAAGGAGGAGGGCGTGTTTGTGATACCCATTGCCCACCATAATCTGTTGGCCCAGAGCAGGATGTATACCACCCAGTGCGCCATGGACAACAATGGAGAGGTGATTTCCCTTCTTCAGAAATATGAGCTCCCGCTTTTTTTCAGCGGACATCTGCATGTGCAGCGCATACGCAAGCATAAGAGCGAGCCCGGAGTTCCGGAAGGAAATTACGGCATACAGGAAATCGTGACAGATGCCCTCAGCATACCGCCCTGCCAGTATGGAGAGGTGTTATGGGAGGAGGACGGAAGTATTTCCTATGCCACCAGAGCCGTGGATGTGTCGGCCTGGGCCCGGAAAAACGGAAGCACCAATCCGGACCTGCTGGATTTTGAGGACTGGTCCTACCGATACATACAAAAGCTGATCAGTGACCAGATAAGGGGCGTTGTGAAGAACCTGGGAGCAGACGTGGAACATTCCATGGCAGCTACATATGCGGGGGTATACATTGATTACTATGCAGGACGGGAAATTGACGTCAAGGGCATAAAGAGCACCAAGGGATACCGGTTCTGGGAGAGGAACATGCCGGACAGCTATCTGATTCGGGAGCTGGATGCCATGATTGCTGATTCGGACAGGGACAATAACTATTTCCTGCTTCCGGAGGAGGAAGGGTGGCTGACCGAAGATTAGGCAGGGAGTATGGACGGGAGATTAGGCGTTAAATCAACTGGCGGTAAACCGTCCGGGATGTTACAATAGGCGTATACCATAATATGTAAGGAGGGCCTGCTGTGAATAGAGGAATGTGGAAAAGGAATCTGAGGCGCGGGGCAGCGCTGGCCCTGACTTTGGTCATGTCCCTGTCCATTGCCGCCTGCGGCGCGGCTCAGGAAAGATTGGCTGCCCAGGCAGCGGGAAATGCCGGCGGGGCCGGCGTGAAGGTCCATGAAGCCGTACCCTGTTCCCAGAGGCCATACGAGCATTATGACCCGGCCGTCATGGAACAGGCCATGGCTGACTTTGAACAGGCCTGTGCCGTTGAAGGCCGGGATGAGGAAGTGCTGAGGCTCTACGATGCCATTGTGGATGAGTATGACCGTCTGGCTACCCTGACTTATATGGCCCAGCTGAAATATGACGCAGATGTGTCGGATGAGCAGGCTGCCGCAGAGCAGGCATATACCACGGACATCTATTCCGAGATGGGGGATAAGGCCGCGGCCTGCCTTAAGAAGGGCATGAACTCATCCTATAAAGAAGTCCTGACGGATAAGATGGGGATTGAAAATGCGCCCTACATCGAATATTACAGGGAAAATACAGGGGAGCTGACCGAACTGAACCGGAAGGAGCAGGAGCTTCTCAGGGAGTATGACAAACTGGCTGCCGGTGATTTTACGGTGGAGCTGGAGGGCGGACAGTGGAGCTACAGCCGGCTGGAACGGGAACCGGACCTTGACGACGGGCAGTACGCAGAGATAGAGGATGCATTGGTCAGGGAAAAGAACCGGGTGCTGGGCAGCAAGTTCCGGGAACTGGTTCAGGTGCGCCGCCGGATAGCGGAGCTTAAGGGCTATGATAACTACGCCCAGTATTGTTTTGAGGCTGTTTACGGAAGGGACTATACCCTTCAGGATGCAGAGGGGCTTTGTTCGGATGTAAAGACCAGTATTGTTTCCCTGAATAATGACATCTGGCATATGGATGTGGCCCAGGAATCCTATGACTCCCTGGACCTTATGGAAGAGAGTTCCACAGAGGATATACTGGCCTGTGTGGGAAGAACGGTCAAGTCGGTGAATCCTGAGCTGGGTGAGATTTTCCGGTATATGCAGGACAATGAGCTGTATGATATCCGGTCAGGGGAAGACGGACAGGACCGGGTGGATAATAATTATACCGTAGGGTTCCCAAGCTATGGAGACGCATTTATTTTCATCAACAGAAACCACACATTTACGGATTACCAGTCCCTGATTCATGAATTCGGGCATTTCAGCTCCTATTATTATAATTCGGTGCCTGAGCTGTTCCAGGGTTACAGTGTGGATGTGTGCGAGGTCCAGTCACAGGGATTGGAGATGCTGGCCAACCAGTATGCGGGGGATATGTTCGGCGAAGGGGCAGAGGCCTTTGAGTTTGAGTCCGTTACGGATATGCTGTATGTGACAATTATGTCCTGCATGCTGCAGGAATTTGAGGAAGCTGTTTACATGGAGCCGGACATGAGTCTGGAGGACATGAACCGCACATTCAAAGAGATACAGGATTCCTATCATGGATGGTATTATGATGTCTACGATGAGGGTGTGTGCTATGACTGGGTGGATGTGTCCCATTTGTTTTACAGCCCCCTGTACTATATGGGATATGGAACCTCGGCGCTGTCGGCCCTTGACCTCTGGACCATGTCCAGGAGCGACTGGGACGGCGCTGTGGATACCTACATGGGACTTTTGCATGAAGGTCTGGATGCACCTTATTGCGGCACCATGAACCGCTGCGGGCTGCGGGATGTGTTTGACAGCAGGGAACTGGAATCCCTGGCCGGGGATGTGCGCAGGCTCCAGGGACTGGAGCAGGATGGTGAGGGATCCGAAGTTCCGTCACAGGAGGACGCGGGCCAGGCAGGAACGGACCTTGAGGGAAGTTCTGACAGCGGATTAAGGGTTGTAGGCCTTCTGGTGCTGGCAGGCATCTGTGTCATCCTTATATTTCAGGTTATGATTTTATGCACCGGGTTTGTAATCATCTGGCTGATTGTCAGGAAGAAGAGAGAAGAGTAATAATGGCAATACAGAGTCCGGGAGGCAGCTGCTTCCCGGACTCTGACATTTTGGATATATGAAAATATTTCTACCAGATATGGGGCCTGTCCTCCGGCCTGCGGTACATCCCGTCGCCCTCCTTGACTCCAAAGGCAGTATAAAAGTCATCGGTGGCGGACAGTACGGCATTTACCCTGGTGATGCCAGGGGAATGTGTATCATTGGTCATGATGTAGGAAAGGTATTCATCCCTGTATTTTGTGGCCCATATGACACCATAGGCATGGTACAGCTCCTTCAGGTCATATCCCTTTTCCCTGGCTATTTCTGTTATGCAGGAAACGCCGCCCAGGTCGGCGATATTTTCCGTAACGCTCAGTGTACCGTTTACCTGGATGCCGTTTACTTCCATGGTATCATAGTAGTCAATGACCTTTTGGGCCAGTTCCCTGAAACGCTGTTTATCCTGGGCAGTCCACCAATCCCGCAGGTTTCCCTTTTCATCATACTGGGAACCGCTTGTGTCAAATGCATGGGTGATTTCGTGGCCGATGACAGCACCGATGCCTCCCAGGTTGGCCACAGGCTCTGCCTCCGGGTCATAAAACGGGGCCTGAAGGATTCCGGCCGGAAACACGATTTCGTTGTTTCCGGGGTTATAATAGGCATTGACTGTCTGGGGCGTCATGCCCCATTCATTCCGGTCCACCGGGTCGTGTCTGGTCTTAAAGGAGTAGTCCTGGGATGCCTTCAGGATTTCCATGATATTGTCAATGTAGACGCCGCCCTCGTCCGGGGATTTCAGTACCAGGCTGTATTTGTCCTGGGGCCATTGGTCGGGATAACCAACCTTGACTGTAATGGCTTTCAGTTTTTTCCTTGCCTCCTGACGGGTGGATTCTGTCATCCATTCCATATGGGCAAGGCGGTTGTCGTATACATCTATGATTTGACGGATGATGGAAGCCACATCCTGTTTGGCGTCCTCGTTAAAATAGGTTTCACAGAATACACGGCCGCACTGGAAACCAAGTTTTTCCTGGACTGTTTCAGACACGGTCCTCTCAAAATCCTTTTTCTTTTCTATACCGCCTGCCGCTGTCTGATACTCCTGGGCAGCAGCCAGGGAAGCGGTGTCTGTCATCATGGACAGATCCGAATAGAGACAGGTTTTGACATATTCTTTCAGGAGAGGAAGGTTTTCTTCCTTCAGATAGCTTCCAAGCTTCCTGCAGGCATCCGGCTGGGAGACAACTGTCTTTTCACCTTCCAGTATGCCGAATATGCTGTTTAGAAGGCTGAAGGGCAGGGCGCCGGAATACAGGTTTGCTGCCTCGCCGGCTGTGCAGACATTGTATGTTTTTTCCGCGTCATAGACCTCCTCTATCTTAAGGGTGGAGGATGCCAGTTCCTTCATCATATCCGTTACCCGGGCTACGGTGGCCGCAGCTTCCTCCGGGCTCAGGCCGTTGTTTTCGTGAAGCTTTGTGAGATATTTTTTGTATTCCTCCACCCGCTTCTGGTTGGATGCATCTTCGGAGAACCAGACTTCCCTCCTGAGACCGGAATCCGGCTGCGAGAGATAGAGGACCTTTACCGAGGAGTCCTCACTGTCCCCTTCATAATACCAGCCCATAAGGCTCAACAGGCCGGTATCCCTCTGGAACTGAAGGCATGCCTTCAGAAGCTCAGATACAGAGTCCGCTGAATCTATTTCCTTTAAAAATGCTCCGGCTGTACGGCCGTATCCTTCCCTGTCCCTGGTCTCCCGGTCCAGCCCGGTCAAATTCAGCGCGCGTATGTTGTACAGGTCGCTTCCCGCTTCCTGACCTGCCTGGCCTGCTTCGGATGAAGCCTGGCGAATCAGGTCATGTACCTTGGAATAATTGTCCTCCCGCGCCTTCCTGAACCAGCTCATATCGGCCTGTTCAGCCGGAATCTCCCAGCTTTCCAGTGTGTCATGGTTTACCGCATCATAGAAATCATCCACATAGGCTGCCGGGCCTTCTCCGGTTTGGCCGCCGTTGGGCTGCTTTAGGCTTTCAGGCTGGTTAACTGCCGGGCCGGCTGTGATTTCAGCCTGGCTTTCCGGTTCTGTATCTGTCCGGCCTGCACCGGAGCATCCGGTGACAGCCATGGCGGCTGCCAGTACCGCGGCTGTGAACGCCAGGGCTGTCCGGGTTGAGGCTGCCCGGGCTTCGGTGATTCGTGCCGCCAGGCTTTTTCTTTTTTTCATTATTAATTCCTCCTTGATTGCTTGATTACAGAGCGTGTTTGAAAATTGCTTAAGTCCTGCCCTGTATGAATAACAGAGCGGGCAGAGTACCAAACATCTGCCACAGCATTTAATATACCCTGGTAAATGCAATGATATAAAAGCTCCGTGGGGACGGAGGCCGGGGGGGATTTTGGGGTTATTCCGGGATTGACATTTTGCCGGGTTACGGCCGGTGATATGCGCCAGACTATAGTTGGTCCTTATAATACGCCAGCATCAAATCCACCATCCGGCCATAGCTTCTGACGCCGTCCTCCTGACTGTGAGCTTTAAGATACCTGTCATTCATCTGGGTGGAGGCCTTTGCCACCGGTCCTTCAAAACGCTCCCAGTACTGGTTGTTCCAGTCCAGGTCCCGGGCTGCCTGAGGGGACAGCTTTGTATAGAGGTCATAATAACTTTCAGGGTCCACCTTGGCCAGGGCATTGCCTGCGTAGACCCAGCCGGTCAGGTAGCCGCTGTAGCGAAAGTCCGGGGAGTCGGAGCCGATACATGCCAGATATCCGATGAAGTTGGCCTCATCTTCCCGCATAAAGCCCTTCAGATGGGACAGTTCGTGGCATATGGTATGGGGGATGTTATAGTAGGGCATTTCCCTGTTGTAGTTTGCCTCTATGGTGAAGGGGGAGTAGATGCCGCAGAGCTGCTGTACGGACAGCAGTCTGGAGTTGATGAGGGGTTTTGGATAGGGATAATATCCACCCAGCTGGGGATAGGATTGGCCCAGCCGAATCATGGCTGCCCTGCCGTCCTTACCCAGTCTGGAAAGTTCCCGGGCCGAGGGTGCAGGGGTTGCTTCTGTCTGCCCGGGATACAGACCGTCCAGGAGTTCGCTTGAGTGGTCTATTTCCGGCAGAGAGCTGTTGATTTGGTTTGTAAGATAACGGCACAGCGCCAGCAGCTCCTCGGTGGAGGATTTTTCGGCAGCAATACCTGCCTCATAGGAAAAGGGAGTCCGGTAATAGTTGATGCCGCAGTTTACCGTGAACAGAAATAACAGGACACCGCAAAGAAAAAGGACACGGGAGAACAGCGCAACAGGCTGTCTGATATGCAGAATCATGTAGCATATGCAAAGCAGGCAGAGGAAATACAGCCCGATTTCGGAAAGGGAAAATGGAAACAGGCTGCAGAACCGTCCTAATGTCCCTGCCAGGAGAGGGTACACGGTGACGGAGTAAAACTGGGCAAACCCGGGCACCGTCCGGGCACAGAGCCCCAGCAGACCAGAGACAGCAGCCAGAACCAGGCCGGCTGCGAAGAAAACCAGGGAACGGACTTTTTTTTCTGTTCTTTCAGGAGCCGCGTTTTGGGGTCCGGGGGATTTTGCTGTGTTTTTAGTGGAAAACGCCGGTGGAATCTTGGCTGTAACGTTATGGAAGAACTTCATATACAACACCTGCCTTTGGAGTATGGTTGTGTTCTTGCCTGGTGGGATGCTGCGGTGGGTAAAGCATGGTGGGTAAAGCGTGGGTGGGTAAAGCGTAAGTGGGGAAAGCGCAGGCGGTGGGAATGGTCATAACGTAAACATGGGGGAGCCAGGGGGGAGACTGGAGGTTAAACCTGGTCCTGAGTGGGGAGGTTATTTCCGCTGTGCAGTTCGGCCAGTACGGTGGCGGTTATGGGAAACAGGAATATACCGGTCAAACCCAGAAGCTTGCCGCCTGCAAAGATACACAGCAGGGTGGCTGCGGGGGACAGGCCCATCTGATGGCCGATGATTTTGGGCTCCAGGGTCTGGCGGACCACTGCTGTGAGCAGGTACAGGCACACAAGGCCCAGGGCCAGGCTTCCCGATCCCGTCATCCAGGCCATGAATGCCCAGGGAAGAAGCACGGTGCCTGTGCCCAGGACCGGCAGGATATCCACCAGCGAGGTGATGCAGGCAAGAGTGAATCTGGCCGGAATGCCCAGCACCAGGAAACCGATATAAAGTTCCGTAAATGTCAGAAGCATCAGGAGAGCATAGGCCCTCAGAAGCCGGCAGGCAACATTACGGACATGGAGAAGTACCTGTAAGAGCATTTGCCGTCTGTCCTCAGGAATCTGGCACAGCAGGAAATCCAGCGTCTCCCTGTAATTGCCTGTCAGGAAAAAGGATGCTATCACAGCGATGATGAAATCAAGGAACAGGGCGGGAATCCCGCTTATGGCAGAGGCACCCCAGCCAAGCAGCCCGGAGGAGATGCCCACGGAAGCATTTTCCATGAAATGCTCCAGGCTTTGTCCAAGGGCAGATATGTGGATGCTGTGGCCCGGGAAACTGTTCTCCAATAAGGAAAAGAAATGGGACAGACCTGGTTCGATGGTCTGGCTGTAGATGCCGGGCAGTTTTTTTGCCTGTTCCTGGATAGATGCCAGGATTTGGCTGCCGGACACGCACATGATTGTCAGAATGGAACCATAAAAAACCAGCAGCACAACCGCGGCGGCCACGCCCTTTCCGCCCTTCATATGTCTGTCCAGCAAGGACACTGCCGGTTCCAGCAAGGCTGCAATAGCCATGGCTGCCATAAAGGGAATCAGTATGGGCAGGAGTTTCTTTAATCCTATATAGCAGAGCACACCTATGATTCCAAAGTAAATAAAGCTGATGATGAACGTCCTGCGTTTTTGAATGTCCATATATGTATCCTGTTGTTTGCTTAGTTCCATTATAGGCTCAGGAGACCCGGCAGTCAAGAAAGAATCCCCAGAAAATGGGGGACATGCCCTGGAAGATATTTCCGGGCAGGGCCATGTTCCGGGGAATGCTTTTATGTGAGGGAAAGGTATTGCTGAATCATGATGGAGCGAAGGTGTCAACCGGATACTTTGCCTGTCAGAGCTATGAGAGAGCACAGGATGATGCCGAGAATGAACACCAGCAGCCGTCCTGATAAGAAGTACAGGGTATGGCCAGGCCTTCTGCGCAGCTTCAGACAGGCAGTAAGGCTTGGAAAGCGGGTCAGGGCCATGAGACAGGTGCACAGTGCTGTGCGCCAGGTCCATCCGTGATTTGCCAGCAGCTGTCCAAGGATGAAGGGGGATGAAGGGGAAGGAGCGCCTCCTGTTTTCAGATATATCATCATCATGGCGGGAAGTGTCATTCCATGAGAAAAAATACCCAGGATAAAAGCAGTCAGTATGGTGCCGTCCAGTCCAAGGAGGCGGGCCGGATGATCAAGAAAAAGTATGATGACTTCCAACAGGCTCCCGCCGGATATGCCTGGGGACAGGAAGGCTAAATGACCAGTTTCCGGTCCAACGTATGCCATGCTGCCAAGAAACCATATGAGAATGCCGGACGTGACAGCCGCCGCCGCTGCCCTGTCAAGGATGGGAATGGTGTGGTCTGCGGTACAGGAGCAAAGGGTGGAAAATATGCCGTGTGGCTTGTAACGGCTGGCGGTATTGCAGGGTTTTTCAATAAAAAACTCCGTCAGCAGGTCAGACAGATATACGGCCCGGGGAAAGCAGCCGCTTCTTCCCAACAATCCTAACAGAGGAAATAGCAGAAAAAGCGGCGGAAGCATCACGAGTATGGTGCATGACACGGCGCAAAATGCACCATGGATGATGGGGGCAATCAGCCAGGCAGGCATTCCAGGCCATTCTGCCCAAGCCCACAGGATGGTTTCAGTTTCGAAAAATAACGGCCAGAAGCAATCCGTGAGCCGGACTGACAGACAGGCGGTAAGTCCAAATAAAAGCAAAAGCAGCAGTGCCTTACAAATTATTCTGTTCCATCCCGCTTCCGGACGTATGTTCCATTGCCTTCCATGGGATGTTTTTATTTCAGCCATCATACACTCATGAGCCAGACGGCAGGGGGAAAAGTCCAGGCAGTCGTAGTGAAAATCATGCTTGTGATGGGGCTGGAGGGCATAGTGGAGGACTGCTTTTAAGTCGTCCATCTGTTCCTTGCCGTATCCATGAAGGGGGACGGCCGGAATCTGGAGTACATCGTGAAGAAGTGAAAAATCAATGCGGATGCCCTGCCGTCTGGCTTCTTCACAGCGGATGACACACAGTACAACGGGGATGGAAGAATCCCTGACCGGTCCAAGACTCAGAATTTCTTTTAATAGCCCCAGAAGGATTTCCAGATGAAGTGCATGGCCTATCACCAGGATGGCATCCGGATTTCCTGAGCAGAGATAGGTTGCAGTGCAGTTGGCTTCCTCTGATGGGGAGCTGAGGGACAGGATGCCGGGAAGATTTACTGCCTTATAGCAGCGGCTGTCATATAGAAAATCACCATGGGGGCAGGACATGTCCCGTATGCAGGAAGGTTTAACAGAGCCTTTTTGGGCAGTGAGCTTTTTAAATAAGACCTCCTTGCCAGTCTGTTCATTACCGGTAAAAGCGATGACAAAATGTGGGTGTTCCATCCAGTCACTCCTGAAATATAAATCTGCCTGCGGGCGGGCAGATTGAGTCTTAGGATAGCGTATGTGCCGTAAAACCTTTGGGTGCATGGCAGCCAGGTCCCTATCTGCCATTGGTTCATCATTGTGACAACAGACTGCTTGACGGAGGAAAGGTTATCAACTATACTAAGTTTAAATGTGCCATAAACAGAATACACTAAATTCAGGAGATGAAACGATATGGGATATCAGGACGATTATGTTATGAGGACAATCAGCGATCTGGTGAGGGCGATTGCCAGGCTGGTTCTTGGCAAGAACGATATTGATTATGACCTTCCGGAGGATGAGGTCAAGTATACGGACCTTGACCGGGTATATAAGAGGCTTAAGGACCTGGTTGATGAGGGAAACATCAATGATGCGGAGAACCTTCTTACCGACGAGCTGGACACGGACAGCCTGGACTGCCTGGAGATGGCCCTTACATTTTATATGTACCTTAACCAGCTGAAGGATGACGAACTCTACACCGCCAATTACTCACGGGAGGAAATAGTGGATGGAATCAACAGCGTGTGTGCAGAATATGGTATATCGGGGTTTGAACATTTTGTAGATACAACCATGGTATAATGTGCTGCCAGATGGATATGGAAACATATGCGTCTGGCTGCTTTTACGAATATTTCGAAGAAAGAGGAAGTCCATGGAGATAAAAAAGGATTGCGAGCAGTATCTGGCGGAATATTACCAGGGCCTGTTCTTTGGGAATGTGAACAAACGCTACCGGGCCATGAAAGGTGCCGAACTCAGGAAACGCCTGAGCCGGCTGACTGAGGCCAATCTGAAGCCGCTGGTGAAGTCCAACGAACTCAGCGATGTCCACGCCATGCTGTCAAAGGTGTGCGCCTATCTCATGCGCAGGGAAGGTCACCTGACAGGGCCGGCCCTGGAGCAGTGGGAAGCCAGCTGCCGTCAGATGAATGAATTCTGTGAAGCCCTTGCCCGGAAGGACCTGGAATATGTAAACGGCCTGTCCCGTGAGGATTTGGAACAGGTGCTGAAGATGCAGGGCATCCGCCGTTATCTCCTCACCAATTCTCTTGAGAGAGCGTACCAGCTGTTCTACATTCCGAAAACCATCAAGAGGGGAATCCTGGAGTCTGTGAAACAGAAGCCGGAGCAGGAATACCCGGGGGCCAGGGAGATGAAACGCAGGTTCATTCTTCATGTGGGCCCTACCAACAGCGGTAAGACCCACGACGCCCTGGAGCGTCTTAAGGAGTGCAGGCATGGCGCCTACTTCGGGCCTTTAAGGCTGCTGGCCCTGGAGGTCTATGACAAGCTCAACACAGAGGGCCTGTCCTGTTCCATGGTTACAGGAGAGGAGACATTGGAGGTGCCTGGATCTGTCTGCCAGTCCTGTACCGTGGAGATGCTGAATGACCACGAATATTTCGATATCGTGGTGGTGGACGAGTGCCAGATGATAGCCGACCCCTACCGCGGACATAACTGGACCAGGGCAGTGCTGGGGCTTCGGGCAGAGGAAATCCACCTGTGCATGGCTCCGGAGGCAGAGGATATTGTGGTGCAGATGATTAAGCGGTGCGGCGACCAGTACAGGGTGGTGCGCCATAAGAGAAACACCAGGCTGACCATGGAGAAAAAGCCCTATAATCTGAAACGGGATTTAAAAAAGGGCGATGCCCTCATAGTATTTTCCAAGAAATCAGTGCTGGCCCTGGCAGCCCATCTGGAGAACGAGGGAATCCATTGCAGCGTTATTTACGGAAGTCTGCCTCCCGCCACCAGGCGTGAACAGGTGCGCAGGTTCCTGGCCAGGGAGACAGAGGTGGTGGTCAGCACTGACGCCATCGGCATGGGGTTAAACCTGCCCATACGCAGAATCGTGTTTGTGGAGACACGCAAGTTTGACGGGGTGAATAAGCGTTCCCTGAATCCGGAGGAGATAAAACAGATTGCTGGACGGGCCGGAAGATACGGTCTTTACGACGAGGGATTCGTGGCTGCCATCGACGAGGCGGAGGTCATTGAGGACGGCCTTTCCAGAATGCCCATGCCCATCATGAAGGCATATGTGGGATTCCCTGAGCAGCTTCTTAACCTTCCTGCTGAGATTGATACACTGGTTAAGATATGGGCCGGCTTGGATACGCCTTCCATCTATGAGAAGATGGAGGTGGACGAGCTGCTGGCGCTGTATATGAGCTTTGAGCATGTACACCGGGATGATATGGGGGAATACTCCCGGCAGGAAATTTATAAGCTCATCACCTGTTCCATCGACATAGACAATAAGATGGTTATGGACCTGTGGAAGGATTACTGCAGGGATTACCGTGACGTGACGGAACTGGAGTTTCCTTACAGTCCGGGGGAAGACCTGTATGATTTGGAGAGCTACTATAAAATGCTGGACCTTTATTTCCAGTTCTCCAGGAAGGTGGGGCTTCCTGTGCAGGCGGAGAACCTGGCCGAGGAGAGGCGCAGCACAGAGGAGGAAATCAGCCGTATTTTAAGGACGGAATGTGCCAGCTATACCCGCAAATGTTCAGCCTGCGGGAAGGAACTGTCATGGGATTACCCGTCCTCTATCTGCGAACGGTGTTTTGATAGGGGTAAGATAAGCCGGGGGCATAACTGCTCAGGGCGGAGACGCGCGGCAGGAAAAAGAGTATGAAACAAGTGAACAACTAAGGAGGACGACAATGGAAAATCAACGCATCATTCAAGTAGAGGACAAGGTACCCTTTAACCTGCTGGTACCCCTCAGCATCCAGCACATGTTCGCCATGTTCGGCGCATCCATCCTGGTGCCGTTCATATTTGGCATAAACCCGGCTGTGGTGCTGTTCATGAACGGCGCGGGCACCTTGCTCTTTATCGGAGTAACAAAGGGAAAGGCGCCGGCCTATCTGGGATCCAGCTTTGCATTTTTGGCACCGGCAGGCGTGGTCATAAGTAATTTTGGATATGAATATGCCCTGGGCGGGTTCGTGGCAGTGGGTTTCTGCGGATGTATCCTGGCATTCATCGTATATAAATTCGGAACAGAGTGGATTGAAGTGGTCCTTCCGCCGGCAGCCATGGGCCCGGTAGTGGCGCTCATCGGACTGGAGCTCTCCGGTTCAGCGGCCAGTAATGCAGGGCTCTTGGACGAGGTGCTGGACCCCAGAAAGATAATCGTGTTCGTGTTTACCCTGGGAACTGCTGTATTTGGTTCCATCCTGTTCAGAAAGTTCTTCTCGGTAATCCCTATTCTCATAGCAGTCATTGTGGGCTATGTGTCGGCCCTGGCCTGCGGTATCGTGGATTTTGCCGAGGTAGCGGCGGCTCCTGTTTTTGCCCTGCCTAATTTCAGCACGCCTAAGTTCAATCTGGAAGCTATCATGATTATCCTTCCGGTGCTCCTGGTCATTACCTCCGAGCACATCGGGCATCAGGTAGTCACCAGCAAGATTGTGGGAAGGGACCTGTTAAAGGATCCGGGCCTTCACCGCTCTCTGCTCGGAGATAATTTCTCCACCATGATATCAGGACTGATAGGTTCCGTGCCCACCACCACCTATGGCGAGAACATCGGCGTCATGGCAATCACCCGTGTATACAGTGTGCACGTGATTGCGGGAGCAGCTGTGCTGTCCATTGTATGCTCCTTCATCGGCAAGTTCTCCACCCTTATCAGCACCATACCTGGTCCTGTTATCGGCGGTATTTCCTTCCTTCTCTACGGTATGATTGGAACCTCAGGTCTGCGCATTCTGGTGGATTCCAGGGTAGATTACGGAAACTCCAGAAATCTGGCCCTTACTTCAGTCATATTTGTCACAGGCCTGTCAGGAATTGCCGTGAAGTTTGGAAATGTGCAGCTCACCGGTATGGTGCTGGCCTGCGTGGTAGGCATGATTTTGAGCCTGGTATTTTATGTTCTGGATTACTTTAAGCTGACCAATGATCAGTAGATGGTTCAGCGGAAGATATTTTAAACTGGCTTCACAGCCCGGACCAGCACTTCCCTGGCATTCTGGGGCCTGAGGGCGATGACTGTGCCCTGTATCTGGTAGGCGGACATGTGGCCGCGCCGGCCCTTCAGAATACAGGTCACCTGGGCTGCGGCTGTAAAACCCAGCTCTTCCAGCCGCAGGGACATAGGCGGTTCGCTGATAACCCAGACGATTTCCGCCTGTTCTCCCGGTTTCAGTTCATGTAACGGATAGACCATAGTGAATCACCGTTCAGGTTTGTTATGATATTATATGCAGAGCACGTATCTGTGGGAATAAAAGGAAGGTTGTCACACTTTTGGCCCAGCCCCGTATAATAAAGTACAACCTAGATGAAAGGAGATTAACACTATGAATTATAATGATTGTAATGGTTGGAATGGATATGCAGGAACTTATGAGGGAGCTTATTATGACGAGGATGCAGCATTTGCCAGAACGGCGGCTGCCAGTGGAAACTGCGGCAGTACTGCGGCCGCGGCCGCAGCCGGTACGTCCGAGTCATTCGGTGGAACAGGCCGGACCTGCGATTTATACTGGCAGGGATATATGGCAGGGTTCTATGCCAACCACAACTGTAATCAGTCGGCTGAGGCAAGGACGGCTGCCCAGGCAGCAGGCCGGACCGCTGGGGCTTCAAACTGCCGCTGCTCCTGCAATAACTGCAATAATTGCCGTAACTGGAACAATTGCAGCAACTGGAATAACTGCCGCTCCTAAAATACCTGCAGCTTGGGGTTATAATATTCAACATGAATTTTAAACCGGCCAGGGCCTCCTTTGCGGAAGCCCTGGCCCGGAGCGTTTGAAGTGTATGTTATGACACGATCTAATCCAGCATGACCTTTACCGGCGAATCCACAGTCATGGTATCGGGGGTTACGAGGCAGTCATATGCCAGTACATGAACGCCGGCTTCACGGGCCTGCCTGAGCGCATCCCCAAAGGCCGGATGGGTAATGTCATTGGGGGTAAAACCCCGGATACCCTTCATCTGTATGACAAACAGGACATAAGCCTCATAGCCCTCCTCATGGGCCCTTATAAGGCCTTTCAGGTGTTTGATGCCCCGTTCCGTGGGCGCGTCAGGAAACATAGCCAGACCATTTTTCTCCAGGGTCACGCCTTTGACTTCCATGAAGGCCGGGGACACTGCTTTCGTATTCCGGTTTCTCAGGGAGAATGCCAGGTCAAACCGTGAGTCGCCGTGGGTGACCTCCCGCCGTATGTCAAAGGGTACATAAGAACCAAGGGGGGAGCGTTTTTTTTCCGTACATTGGCCGTCGCCCAGTGAGGCCAGCCACTCCCATGCAGCCTTGTTGGGGGCCTGGGAGTCCATGTTGATGAGCAGACCGTTTTTATATACGCCAATCAGGTCATACCCGGTCTTTCTTCCGGAAAGGGCTGCATCCGGATGGAATTCCAGTATAACCGTGACTCCGGGAATCAGAAGCTCCCTGCACCGTCCGGTGTTCTTTACATGGCATACCACCGTCCTGTTCTCTGTCTCCACATGGGCGATAAAGCGGTTGGGCCGGCTTATGAAGGTTCCGGCAACTATATGTTCATAGGTCATGATGATGTTCCTCCCGGGCTTATTGGGCCTGCCCCGGATCCTGCGGGGGATGAGGACACGGCAGTATCGGGACAGGCTGTATCAGTATACCAGATAAAGGGCGGAAAAGGAAGGTATCCGTGTTTACAGTTGCGTCTGTCCGGGAAATATGTTAATATTTTGGTAACATTACTAATTGAGAATTTTAAAAGCGAGGAAAAAGAGTATGGGATTAACCTATCAGAGTACAAGAGGCGGTGAAAAGGAAGTGACGGCTTCCATGGCCATCTTACAGGGCCTTGCAAAGGACGGCGGCCTGTTCATGCCGTCCTGTATTCCGGAGCTGGATGTGCCCATTGAAAAGCTGGCGTCCATGACATACCAGGAAACAGCGTACGAGGTCATGAAGCTGTTCCTGACAGATTATACGGAAGCAGAGCTTAAGGACTGTATTGCCAGGGCCTATGACAGCAAGTTTGATACAGAGGAGATAGCGCCCCTTGCAAAGGCTGACGGAGCATATTATCTTGAACTGTACCATGGAAGCACCATTGCATTCAAGGACATGGCTCTGTCCATCCTGCCGCATCTTATGACCACAGCGGCCAGGAAGAACCATGTGGACCGGGAAATCGTCATTCTCACGGCCACGTCCGGGGATACGGGCAAGGCGGCCATGGCCGGATTTGCGGATGTGCCCGGGACCCGGATCATTGTATTCTATCCCAAGGACGGAGTCAGCAAGGTCCAGGAGCTTCAGATGCGTACCCAGAAAGGGGACAACACCTCTGTGGTGGCAATCCACGGCAATTTTGATGACGCCCAGACCGGTGTGAAGAAAATTTTCGGGGACAAGGACCTGGAAGCAGAGCTTGCGGGAAAGGGTTTCCGGTTTTCCTCGGCAAACTCCATTAACATTGGCCGTCTGGTTCCCCAGATTGTGTACTATGTATATGCTTATGCCAAACTGTTAGAAGCAGGAGAGATAGAGAAGGGCGAGAAAATCAATGTGGTGGTGCCAACAGGTAATTTCGGCAACATCCTTGCAGCCTATTTTGCGAAGCGCATGGGACTTCCTGTAAAGACTCTGGTATGCGCCTCCAATGATAATAAAGTCCTGTATGACTTTTTCACCACAGGAATTTATGACAGGAAGAGAGAGTTCATCCTCACCAATTCACCGTCCATGGATATCCTTATATCCAGCAACCTGGAGCGTCTCATCTATCTGAGTACAGGATGTGATGCCCAGGCCAACGAAAACCTGATGCGGGGGCTTTCCGAGGAGGGAAGATATGAGGTGACGCCTGAGATGCGCGCCTTCATGTCCGATTTCGTGGGAGGCTTTGCCACACAGGAGCAGAACGCTGTCACCATCAGGAAGCTGTTTGATGATACGGGTTATCTCATCGACACCCATACAGGCGTTGCGGCTGCCGTATACGGAAATTACAGGAAGGAAAGCGGGGATGACACAAAGACAGTCATAGCGTCCACTGCCAGCCCTTATAAATTCTCCCGCAGTGTCATGGAAGCCATTGCAGGCAGGGAAGGACTGGAGGGCAAGGATGAATTTGAAATCGTAGATGCATTAAGCGCCCTGTCCGGCGTCGCTGTTCCTCAGGCAGTGGAGGAAATCCGCCATGCAGCCATCCGCCATAACAGGGAGTGCGGCGTGGATGATATGAAGAACGAGGTAAAGGACATCCTTGGCCTCAGCTGATTTAATAAAAACCATCTTCCTTTTTGTTCGCGTATGCGATATAATGGGTGAGATGGTTAATAAAATAACAAAGTTATAAGGAGGTATAATATGTTAGTTTCAGCAAAAGACATGCTTGAGAAAGCAAGGGAAGGCAAGTACGCAGTTGGCCAGTTCAACATCAATAACCTTGAGTGGACCAAATCCGTACTGCTGACAGCAGAAGAACTGAAATCTCCGGTTATCCTGGGCGTATCCGAGGGCGCAGGAAAGTATATGACGGGATTTAAGACAGTTGCAGCCATGGTCCGGGCTATGATGGAAGAACTGAACATCACGGTACCGGTTGCCCTGCATCTGGACCATGGTACTTACGATGGCTGCTATAAATGTATCAAAGCAGGATTTTCCTCCATCATGTTTGATGGTTCCCACTATCCCATCGAAGAGAACATCGAGAAGACAAAGGAGCTGGTTAAGGTAGCACATGCCATGGGTCTGTCCCTGGAGGCAGAGGTTGGCTCCATCGGCGGTGAGGAAGACGGCGTGGTAGGCTTAGGCGAGTGCGCTGATCCTCAGGAGTGCAAGGCCATCGCTGATTTGGGAATTGACTTCCTGGCAGCAGGTATCGGCAATATTCACGGCAAATATCCTGAGAACTGGCCAGGCCTTCGTTTCGACGTATTAGAGCAGGTAAAGGCAGCTGTAGGCGACATGCCTCTGGTTCTTCACGGCGGTACAGGTATCCCTGAGGATATGATTAAGAAGGCTGTCAGCCTGGGCGTTGCAAAAATCAATGTAAACACAGAGTGCCAGCTGTCCTTCGCAGCAGCCACCAGGGAATACATCGAGGCTGGCAAGGACCTGAAGGGCAAGGGCTTTGATCCAAGGAAGCTTCTGGCTCCGGGCGCTGATGCTATCAGGGCAACTGTTAAGGAAAAGATGGAGCTGTTCGGTTCTGTTGGCAAGGCAAAAGAATAAAAATGTATTTTTATTTAAAAACCACTTGCAATTTCGGTGGAAATGGTTTATTTTAATAAAGAACAAAGGTGTTCTCTCTCAGAGGGGGAACGCCTTTTTATTATATATCCGTGCGGACTTAATATAATTACGTGAAAAGAGATGTATGACCTGAGAGAACTATGACCTGAGGATTTTAGAAACGATTTTGGAAAAGGAAGATAAAAAAAGAGAGGATGGATAATTCTATGAGCGATGTATTGAATGTCTCGGAGATGTTCGGTAAAAATGTATTCAATGATGCGGTGATGAGGGACCGTCTGCCAAAGAGCGTGTACAAGAAGTTGAAGAAAACGATTGAAGACGGGGCAGAGCTGGACCCCAGTATTGCAGATGTGGTTGCCCATGCCATGAAGGACTGGGCAATCGAGAGGGGAGCCACCCACTATACCCACTGGTTCCAGCCGCTGACAGGCGTGACTGCAGAGAAGCATGATTCCTTTATCTCTGCTCCCTCCGACGGAAAAGTAATCATGGAATTCTCCGGCAAGGAGCTGATTAAGGGCGAGCCGGACGCATCCTCCTTTCCATCCGGCGGCCTGCGCGCCACCTTTGAAGCAAGGGGATATACGGTTTGGGATTGTACCTCACCGGCCTTCCTGCGGGAAGACGCCATCGGCGTGACCCTGTGCATCCCCACTTCCTTCTGTTCCTATAAGGGGGAGGCGCTGGATAAGAAGACCCCATTGCTGCGTTCCATGCAGGCTGTCAATGAGCAGGCCTTAAGGATACTCCGTCTTTTTGGCAACACCACAGCCAAGCGGGTCGCACCGTCCGTAGGCGCGGAGCAGGAATATTTCCTGGTAGACAGAGAGAAATATTTGCAGCGCAAGGACCTGATTTACACCGGCCGCACCTTATTCGGCGCAATGCCTCCCAAGGGCCAGGAGCTGGAGGACCATTACTTTGGCGCCATCCGTGAGAGAATCGGTTCTTACATGAACGATGTAAATAAAGAGCTGTGGAAATTAGGCGTGCCTGCCAAGACACAGCACAACGAGGTGGCTCCGGCCCAGCATGAGCTTGCGCCTATCTACGAGGGTGTGAATCAGGCTGTTGACCACAACCAGATTGTCATGGAGACACTTAAGAAGGTGGCCGGACGCCACGGCATGGCCTGCCTCCTTCATGAGAAGCCCTTCGCGGGCGTCAATGGTTCCGGTAAGCATGACAACTGGTCCCTGACCGCTGATGACGGTACCAATCTTCTGAATCCTGGCGACACGCCTCATGAAAACATCCAGTTCCTCCTGGTACTGGCATGTATCATCAAGGCTGTGGATGTCCATGCAGACCTTCTCAGGGAATCTGCATCCGTTGTGGGAAATGACCACAGACTGGGAGCCAACGAGGCGCCGCCTGCCATCATATCCATTTTCCTGGGAGAGCAGCTTGAGGATGTAATCGATCAGCTGTGCAGCACCGGCGAAGCCACCCACTCCAAACAGGGCGGCACCTTAAAGACCGGCGTTGACATTCTTCCTGACCTGGATAAGGATGCCACGGACAGGAACCGTACATCACCCTTTGCCTTTACCGGCAATAAATTCGAGTTCCGCATGGTGGGTTCCTCGGATTCCATCGCTTCTCCCAATACCGTGCTGAACACCATTGTGGCAGAAGCCTTTAAGGAAGCGGCAGACATACTGGAGAAGGCAGAGGACTTCGATATGGCTGTACATGATTTCATCAAGGAGACCCTGGCCGCCCATAAGAGAATCATTTTCAATGGAAATGGATATTCAGATGAGTGGGTGGCCGAGGCTGAGAGAAGAGGCCTTCCAAACATCCGCTCCATGGTTGATGCAATCCCGGCCCTGACAACGGATAAGGCAGTGAAGCTGTTCGAGGCGTTTGGGGTATTTACAAAGGCTGAGCTGGAATCCAGGTCTGAGGTGGAATATGAGAACTATTCCAAAGCCATTAACATTGAGGCCAGGACCATGTATGACATGGCCAGCAAGTCCATCATCCCGGCAGTCATCAAGTATACCACACAGCTGGCTGCATCCATCGGAGCCGTGAAAGGCGTATGCCAGGAGGCAGATGTGAGCACCCAGACAGAGCTGCTTATAAAGACCTCAAAGCTGCTCACTGAGATAAGGACAGCCCTTGCCCACCTTTTGGAGGTGACAGAAAAGGCCTCCGCCGCCGAGGGCGGTAAGGTTCAGGCAGTCGTCTACCACAGCCAGGTAGTACCGGCCATGGAAGCACTCAGGGCTCCTGTGGACCAGCTGGAGATGATTGTGGATAAGGAACTGTGGCCAATGCCAAGTTATGGGGATTTGATATTTGAAGTGTAAGTTTATAGGTAGGAAAGCCAGGCTCCGGGAAATGCTTCGGAACCTGGCTTTTTAGGTGCGCCCGGCGGGCGCACGTTCTAACGGGTGAAAGTCCCTGACCCGCCCGGCAGT